>ERZ773103.1832-NODE-1832-length-21506-cov-5.443429_pt1 | contig 21506 bp, 19 predicted proteins | sample MGYA00511118_ERZ773103 | MGnify/ENA primary metagenome ERZ773103 (study PRJEB29015, sample SAMEA2737821) | human gut metagenome | biome: human gut; feature: human-associated habitat; material: faeces | place: China | collected 2012 ... | reverse complement strand
TTTGTTACACCATCGAGCACGTAGCAATACACATTGTGCTCAGTCCCGCGGGATTCTTCTTCAACAATAGCCTGCCCAGAACGACTAAACGCAAGTGCATTTTCCAAGCACGCCGCAACATCGTGCCTATCTCGAGCACAACTTACTCCCGTCGATCCAGAGCCGTCGACGGGTTTTACAAAGAGCGGGTAGTGCAAGTTCGCCTCATCGAGCTCTTCTAAGCTAGAAATGCAAACAAAGGACGAAGTCGGGATCCCATGCTCCCTCATTATTGTCTTCATGAGCAATTTGTCCGAAACGGACTTCGCCGTTGCGCTTGAATACGGTACCGGGAGGCTGAGCTCTTCAGCTATCTCGCATATAATTTGATTTAAATACTCTAAGCAGCAATTGATAATCAGCTGGACTTTATGCTCTATCGCGATTTCTTTGATTGCCTGTTTATCGAAAGTGCTTACCTGAAAATGGCAATCTGCGTATTTTTTTGCCGGTGGGTTATCCAAATAATCAATCAACCCTACGTAGTAACCCCTATGCTGCAGTTTCTCAACGAGAGGAATATGCACCGACGAACCGCCCAGAACAAGAGCAAAAGGCTTTGCCGTCTCGCATTCGAGTCCGTCAAATCCCAGCGGCATCAGTAAGCACCCCCACTATTACTCTCAACCTTAAACGATTTAACCATTCTGACCTTCGAAGACCTCTCGCAGCCTAGACCATCTTTAAAGTCGCATAAGCCTAGGTTTGGAACTCCATCTTCCGTAGAGGGACCTACATCCAAGTATTTTAGACCTTCGTCGAAATACCTTTTTACGAGTTCAGCTGATAAGAAGTTTATGGGCTTCTTGTCTGAGTTGCCCGGCCTATCGCCCCAATAAACAACTTGCGCGCAATCGCTGCTAACTTTGTACACAAGAGCTGCCGCCACTGCAATTTCGTCGCAGAGTACGAGATACATGTCTGAAGCAACTAGTCTCATCGTCTCCATAACTTGCCGCTCGGACATTCGCAAAGGATATCCTTTGAACTCTCGATTCTCTCTGATCACCGAATACGCTTCATGGGCCTCTGCATCGCTCTCGCAGTGACGCAACTCTAGATTTGACCGACGCGCTATTGCGAGATTCTTACGGGCATTGCGAGCGAGAGCCGATTCGTATGATCGACCGATTTTGGACAGGTTAAACGCGAAGCTCAGATCAATGCACTCGATTTTCCACCCAAGGTTGAAGAAAACGTTTTTCCAGGTTTCAATGTCGTTGTGATCATAAAACGAAGGCGGAAGGACCATTCTCGATTTGGATATCTCGAGAGACTGAAGGTATTCATCGACAAGAGTGCCGGCTTCTACGTAATGCCCAACAGGAATCTCTTCTTTTTGCGCCTCCGGGTAACCAAACGGGGCCGAGAAAGGACACGATGCGATTCCTTCTCGTACTCCGAAAGCCGCTGCAAATCGCACGGAATGCCCTTTTTCGACTAGGAGGTAATGAATGCTGTCCGTCTTGTCGGAGTTCAACTCCAAAAACGAACTCCCGTTAAAAACAATCCTACTTGATCGCATTACCTCGCTGTATTCTTCGTAATCGACTCTACGTATTGAAAGACTACTGCCCATTGCCGTCCTAGCTCCTTTTGAATGCATTCACTGCTTCGATGATACGGTCAACATCATTTTCGGGCATGCCGTAATATATGGGCAGGCTCAGTTCGCTTCCCGCACTCTCTTCCGTTTTTGGCAGGAAGACTCCACGCGCAAAACGCTCGTTCGAATAGCATGGAGCCTTGTGTGGAGGAATTGGATAATGCACTTGCGTTTGAATGCCGCACTCTGCCAAATGCGCCTTTAGCCCATCGCGATCTGTCGATTGAACAGCGAAGATATGATAGACATGATCGGCTTCGGTCCGAGTCCTCGGAAGCTCTACGAAGGGATTCGATATTTCCGAAAGATACCTAGACGCGATGCGCTGACGCTCAAGGTTCGATTCTTCCAGATGCCGAAGTCCTACACGAAGCACGGAAGCTTGCAGTTCGTCTAGCCGAGAGTTTACGCCGGTTCTCTCGTTTACATATTTTTCCTTGCTGCCATAGTTTCGCAACATGCGAATCCTGTCGGCAATCCCCAAATCGTCGGTCACGACCGCGCCGCCATCGCCAAATGCACCCAACGGTTTTGTCGGGTAGAAGCTAAAGCATGAAACATCCCCTACGGCCCCACCCTTAAGGTTGCCGAAATGAGCCCCGTGAGATTGCGCACAGTCTTCGATAAGCTTGATGTTGTTCCTATCGCAAATCTGACGAATTACTGGCAGATTGCAACATTGACCGTATAGATTAGTAACGAGAACGGCCTTGGTGCGCTGCGTAATCGCATTTTCAATCAGAGTCTCATCGATCTCGTAATACTCATTGCAGTCGACGAACACCGGTGTCGCCCCATTCTCGGTAATGCCTAGCACCGTTGCGATATACGTGTTTCCTGCAACGATCACCTCATCCCCGAATCCTATATCGAGGGATCTTACTGCAAGGATCAGTGCATCTAGGCCGCACCCCACACCTATACAGTGTTTTTTTCCAAGAAAATAGGCGAATTCACCTTCAAATTCGGAAAGCTGCGACCCGAGAACGTACCATCCGGCTCTAAGCGTTTCGAGAATTGCACCCTCATATTCCTCCTGATGCAGCTCGAACGTTAGCTTAAGGTTTGTAAATGGGACAATGGTCACTTAATCATCCTTCTCTCCTTGTAAATTCAGCTCATCCAGAAAATCCTTATACTCTCTTATGTAGTCCGACTCGTCGTAATAGTTAGATGCCGCGACTGCAAGAATTGAATCGTCTTTTCGCCAAATCATGTCTCGCCAAACCAGATTCCCAACCAGTAGCCCCTTCGAGGGATCGTCCAGCAAGATACGCTCCTCCGCAACGCCGTCGTCGAGCACGATCTCGATGCTGCCATATGGGCAAAACAACAACTGACATAGCCGCCTGTGTGCATGCCCTCCGCGTTGCACCCCGGTTGGAACTTGATGTATGAAGTACATCCTCTTTATTTCAAAGGGGACATCTCTCCCGCTTTCGAAAAACGAGAGAGATCCCTTCCCCGGTGTGTTAACAGTACGAATTTGCTTTATCTCATACTTCATTTGCGTTGTCTTTCTTGAGATGCTCCTCGTAATGTTTTCTTGATACCGCATTACCCTCTTCGTCGTACCCAATAAAAGGAGATGCAGAGCCAGCACCTTTGCCGCGGTGATGCATATCGAGCGTCATCCGAACGAGCCCGAAAAAGAGCTTTGCATCCGTACTGAAGCTAAGATTTTCCACATACCAAACATCATTTTCGAATTGAACGTGATAGCGACTATACGGTTCCGGATAAGAGTATTTTTCGGCAATTTCCTTCGAGAACGGACACTCCAAGCCAGGCCTCACACTGTATCGGTATTTGTGTCTTTCACTAAGCCGGTCTACGTACTCACAAGGAAGGGGCCTTGGCCCGATCAGGGACATATCGCCTTTCAAAACGCTCCAAAAGTTCAACAGCTCGTCCAAGGAGGTCTTTCGAAAAAGCTTTCCAAGTTTAGTTACTCGCTGCGACGGAGGAAGCAGTTCGCCCTTTTCATCCCTATCGTTAGTCATATTCCTGAATTTGTATATCGTAAAAGGTTCTAAATCTTTGCCTGTTCTTGTCTGCTTGAAGATGATTGGGGACCCCACGTCAAAATATGTCGCAATGGCCAAAACCAAGTTGACCGGAAAGCATACGATCAAAGCGATTATCGACAAAATGACATCGATGGCTCGTTTCACGGTCTTCGAATAAAAGCTTGTCTTTGGTGCAACCAGATCGGACACTTCGTTAGCGTGTTCAAGATTGCGGACGGCTATAGAGCTAGCAAGGCTCATCTCGTCCGAACGTATCCAAGGGTACTCTGATTTCACAGCGCCCCCTCAAGTGACAGCTTTTCCAATAATTCTTTGTGAACGTCCTCACGAGCTCGCAATGCATTATTCGACGTACACTCAACAGGCGTCCAATTGAAGCGCGAGCAGCACCATTCGGCAGCACATCGACTCCGTTCAAGATATGCCAAGTCTCTCTCATGAACGTCACGCTGGGACACGTCGCCGCCGTAGCGCCTCTCGAGCAACTTCTGGCTTGCGGCAAGATCAAGCCGGAGATAAACCACATGGTTCGGCCTGGGTAACCCCAGGTACTTATATTCATATTCAAAGAGCCATGTCGTAAAAGCAGCCCATTCGCTTTCCGGGAGTTTTGAGCACTGGTGGATCGCATTGCTCGTAACGTAGCGATCAGCAAGAAACACATCGCAACTTTCAAATTCCTTCCGCCACTTTCTTAGATAACTCACCAACCGATCCAAGGCGAAGAAAGAGGATGCAGCGTAGGCATTTACGTCCGCCGCATTCTCCCCAAATCCGCCTTTTAAGTAGTCTTCAACCAGAGCCGCAGACGGCTCCCCGTATTGGGGAAAAGAAATACTACCCACCTTTGCCCCTTGAGCTTCCAAAAACTGACGAAGCAGTTTTGTCTGCGTTTCTTTACCAGAGCCGTCAAGGCCTTCTATTGCGATCAACCTCGCTGTCATTTCACAAGATCTCCTTGAAGTATCGGAAGCCCAACACCCATACGAACCGGGTCGATTCCGTGCTCAATAAGGTTCACCTGGGTTCGCTTGCCCAGGCGAACCTGCCTCTCGCTCACAGCAATCCTCCCCTTAACAAGCATCGGCAGCTGGTAGTAGACGAAGTTCGACCCTATAAAGCCGGCACCGCCCGTTACGAGCATGTTCATGCTTTCCTCTCCCATGGTCTATCGGGCCGCGCTCAGGTAGCTGTTAATCACCTTGCGTTCCAATACGTTCTTGAGATGCGCCCCGTAGGGCGACTTGCCATAGCGATCCGCCGCACGCTCAAGCATGCGCTCGTCGATCCAGCCCTTGTTGAACGCAATCTCCTCCAGCGCCGCCACCTGCAAGCCCTGGTTCTGCTCTATCACGCGCACATACTCTGAAGCGCGGTAGAGACTCTCGGTCGTGCCGGTGTCGAGCCATGCTGAGCCCCGATGTAAGAGCGTCACATTGAGAGACCCGTCCTCCAAGTACCTGCGATTCACGTCAGTTATCTCGAGTTCGCCGCGTGTTGAGGGCCTCACGGACTCGGCAAACTCCACCGCGCGTTCATCGTAGAAGTACAGGCCCGTGACGGCGTAATTGCTCTTCGGGCGCTCGGGCTTCTCCTCGAGCGAAAGAACCCGTCCATTCGCGTCGAATTCGACCACGCCGAAACGCTCGGGATCGGGCACGTAGTAGCCGAAAATCGTTGCCCCGCTCTCACGACTAGCCGCCTCTTTGAGCTTAGCTGTGAACCCGCCGCCATAGAAGATGTTGTCACCCAAGATGAGCGCGCACGGCTCCCCGGCCAGGAAGGGCTCGCCTATGATCAGAGCTTGCGCCAACCCGTCCGGCGAGGGCTGGGTCTCGTAGACAAGCTCTATACCAAACTGGGATCCGTCGCCGAGCAGCTGTCGGAACTTAGGCAAATCATGCGGCGTACAGATGATAAGGATCTCCCTGATTCCGGTAAGCATAAGAACGGAAAGGGGGTAGTAGATCATAGGCTTGTCATACACGGGCAGCAGCTGCTTCGATGTGACGGTCGTGAGTGGGTAGAGCCGGGTGCCCGATCCGCCGGCGAGGAGTATCCCCTTCATGAGGCTTTCTTTTCGGTGCTTTGACCATATTTTCCAAGAGCGGTATCGTCGCTCGACTTTACATAACCGCGCTTATCAGACATTGGGGGCGTGGAAATCTCCTCTTGCTCCCCCGCTGTTGCGAAGTCGTCTACCAGCGCGACGGCTCCGTCGGCGGTTACGTCTATTGATTTGTCAGGGTTTCTTTCGAACAATCTCTAATCCGACTTTGACGGTTTTCACACGACCAAGAATCTCTATCTCCAGATACGCCAGGCGCTTGTGGCGATCGAGCTTCTTGATGAGACCCGTCTGGTTCATCAGCGGGCCGTTGAGGATCACGATCTCGTCCCCTTCCATCACGCCGCTCGAGAACTCGACCACGCGGTGGTCAGGCTTGGTGAACGCGTTGATGAAGGCGACTTCTTGATCGTCGAGAGGAGTGAACACATCGTTGTTGCCGAGGAGCCTAGTGAACTTGGGGACGCTTCGCAACGCCTCACGCAGCTTTCCAGGCTGGTCTGTTATTACGAAAATATAACCAGGTAGCAGCACTTCTGAACGCATTTTCCATACGCCCTGGATGCGCTTTTTGACTTTGTACTGGGGGATGAAGGATTCTTGGATCAGCTCTTCGTCGACAAGCTTGTTGATCAGGTCAAGCACGTGCTTTTCCTGGCCGCCGACCGTTTGCACGACGTACCACAATGCCATCACCTCCCTGGCAAGACGAAATAAAGATACGGCTTCGCCCTAGCCATTCAGGCCAAAACGCAACAACGATATGCATCCTCTTGATCGATCCGGAACGCGTACCCAGCGACGATCCCGCTTTCCTCAAGATATGTATGCTGCCGTGTTTTTCACACATCGCCCTGTCGTATCCAGAGCTTGCAGCGGTGCAGTTTCCTGCCGTTAGATCACAGGTCGAACCTGTGGCCTAACGGCAGGAAGCCGTCAAACCGAACCTACAGACGCGCATGCGCTCCTCGCGTTCGGTACGTCCGCTTCGCTTCGGCGAAGTAGCCGTAGTGCTCCACCCGATGCGCATCGCTTGCGATGTACGCGTACAGGTTCTCGTCGAACAGGCGCTTGGCGGGCTTGCGCTCGGCTCCCATGCGACCGCCGGCAATGAAATCGGCCGACGCTTGCAGCTTGCAACCCATCTTCACCAGACCGCGCGCCACCTCGACATCCTCCTGGATGGCGCGATAGCGCTCGGGATGAGCGATGATCACTTGGTAGCCCATCCCCTGCAGTTCGAAGATGGTCCGTTCGTATATCTCGAAGTCGGGCTTGCCCGCCCTCGTAGACAGCTCCAATAAAAACTCGTTCGTGCCGTCGAAGTGCAGATGCTCGGCCCATTCCATGCCCAATTGCATAAGCTTGGAATGGTTCACCTCGAAGCCCATCGTCAGCGGGAACCCGTCAGCGTGCGCCACGAGCAACTCGTAAGCATCCCACATCGCGTCGTAGTCGAAGTAGGGATCGCGCACATGCGGGGTACACACGATAGACGTGATTCCCGCAGCCTTGGCGGCCTCCAGCATGGCCAGAGACTCGTCCAGGTTGCGCGCACCGTCGTCGACGCCGGGAAGGATATGGCAATGCAAATCCCTCATCAGGCCCTACGCCCTCTTCCCGCCACGGGATCCTTAGCGAATCCGCCGCGACCGCCTGCAGGAACGGGGCTGCCCTGCGCACCGCGGGGTGCACGACGCCCGGCCGTGGGAACCGGCGTGCGCGTCTCGGCCTGCAGCGCGGCAACATCGCCGTCGTCCTTCAACCGTCCGCCGTCCTTGGTATAGTACGCGTAATAGTATTCGGAACCGGTGCCTTCGCAGAACGTGGCGCAGATGCCGAGGATGTTGGCATCGGCCTTCTTCAGCTGCTCGCACGCGTCCACCAGCTCGGAACGCTTCGTCGAGCCGGGCTTGACCACCAACACCGTGCCGTCCACCAACGTGGACAGGATGGCGGCATCGACGAAGGTGCCGACCGGCGGCATGTCGTAAATCACATAATCGTAGCTGTCCTCCAGCGTGGCAACCAGCTTCTGGTACCGCTTGGACGAGATGATGTCGGCCGGGTTGGGTATGTTCGGCTCGACGTCGAGGAAGAACAGGTTGGGAGTCTGCGTCGGCGTGACGGCCGTCTTGAGCGGTGCCGCATCGGTGAGGACGGCGTACACGCCCGCCGCAGGACGCACGTTCAGCAGGCTGGCAAGCGTGCGACGGCGCATGTCGGCCTCCACGAGCAGCACCGTCTTGCCCGACGTGGCAATAGCGCGAGCCAGCTCCACGGAGCACGTGGACTTGCCCTCGTTCGGCACCGAACTCGTCATGACGATGGAGCGGATGGGGTTGTCGGGCGACATGAAGCGGATGTTCGCAAAAAGCGTCTTCGCCGCGTTCTGCACCTCGAGCATGTTGGACGCCTGCTTCTTTTTCTTAGCCATGGCCTATACCCTCCTAACCCTTGATCGTGGGGATACGGCCGATGACCGGAATGCCCAGCAGTTCTTCAGCTTCTTCAGGGTTGCGCACCCGCGTGTTCAGCATATCCAGCACCACTACGATGGCCACTGCCAGGAAGATGCCCGCGAGGAACGCGACCGCCGTGTACATGGCGCGCGGCGGGCCCGAGGGATCCGTGGGAACCTCGGCCGCGTCGACCACGTTGACGCTCTCGACGCCCATGACGCTTTGCGCGGTGGTGGACAGAACGGTGGATATCTCATTGGCGACGATGGCAGCCGCATCGGGCTTGCCCGCCGTCACCGAGATGCTGATGACGCGCGTGGTGGTGCCCGCTTCGACGGAAATCTTGTATCCGCTGAGCGAAGACATGCCAAGAGCCTCGGCCGTGCGCTTCTGCACGGTCTCCGACTTCGCCAAAGTCGCTATGTCGTTCGCCATGAGCTGGCTGGCGGTGAGGTCGTTGTACGCGGTGGTGCTCGAAGAGCTCGCGTCGTCCTTCGCAGTCAGCACGTACACGGACACCGTGGCCGTGTACTGGTTCTGCATGAGGCCCCAGCTGAAGCCTGCCGTCGCGATCGCGAGCACGACGGGCAGCACCACCACCAGGGCCAGGTGCTTGCGCAGCAGTTTGAATAGTTCGAGCAGTGTCATTCGTTCGTCTTTCTCTTCAGCGTCGTACGTACGCTGCTTGCTTACTTGCCGTTAACGGTGGTCTCGGCAGCTTCGGGATTCTCGCCGGCGTCGACCGCCTTCATCAGTGTAGCCCAACCCTCGGGATCCTCGTAGCACAGCCACAGGCCGCCGTATTCCTCCATGAAGTCGCCCTTGTACGGACCGGTGCACGTGTAGATGGTGGGGTTGCCCGCCTGCGCGAAATCGGTCGCAAGCGAGATCATCGTCTGCAAGTCGATGCTCGTAGACACGCACTGGGAGAGGTTTTGGATCAGGCCGGGGATCTCGACCGGAGGAGCTTGCAGCACGTTCTTCATGAGCGCCATGGCCATCGCGCGCACGTTCGACTGGCGGATGGCCTCCTGGTCGTCGCCATAGGCGGTGCGCATGCGGGCAAGCGCCACGCACTGCTCGCCGTTGAGCAGCTGGTTGCCGGCCTCGATATGGACGGGCGCCTGATCCTGCGTGTACACCTGGTAGTCGATGGTGTAGGGCACGTCCACGTAGATGCCGCCGATCGAATCCACGAACTCGGCCAACCCGGCGAACTCGATTTCCACGTAGTCGGAGATCTTCACGCCGGTGAGGTCCTGCACCGCCGTAACGGCGCCAGCCGCCCCGTTCACGGCGAACATCTGGTTGATCTTCTCGACCTTGCCGTTGTACTCGTACGGCGTGTCGCGCGGAATCGACACCATGGTGATGACGTGGCCCACCGGATCGATGCGCACGAGCACGAGGGCGTCGGAGCGCTCCCCGTACGTCTCCCAGTTGTCCGAGCCCACCAGCAGCACGTAGAACGGCTCCATCTGGGAATCGGAGGGGGCGAGAACGCTGCTCAACTCGCTTTGCTCCTGAGCGTCGAGCGCCATGTTGCTGGCGAGGCTGCTCGTGTACCAAGCGCCGTACGCGGCGACGCCGCCCACGAGCACCACGACGACGGCGAGCGCGATAAGCGCCGCCCGCTTCAGCTTGGTGTGCTTCTTGCGCTTTTTGCGCACGCGCACGATCTCGTCAGCTTGCGAAGCGTAGCCGTAGTTCGCCGGTCGCTGGTTTGGATACGGCGTCTGCCCCGTCGGGCGCGAAGCGTACCCACCGCCCTGCGGATAAGGCCGGCTGCCATGGGGAGCCTGACCGAAACCGTCCGCGGGAGGTTGCCCATAGGCGTGAGAACCTCCGCGCGAAGCGGAGGCACCATGGCGACCCGAAGCCGTCTGTCTGTTGTTGTCGTCGAATCCCATAGGGAAAATGCGTTTCCTAACCGTCCGTCTCGCTCGTCGCGAATCTCTTCAACACTCAATTGAGCCGGAGCGCTCGTCTGTTCCGTCCTCATGATAATAGCACGGTTTCAGTTTAGCAACAGAAAAATCGGTCTTCGGTGAAGCCCCCCCCCCCGAGTTTTTTCGTTTTCCCACGTCAACGGCAAAGTAAAGCAGTGTAAATTCTAAGTGGGAAGCTCCTTGGACATCAGATGAACATAAGGGGCTGCAGACGTTTGAAAGCCTACCGATCACGTTAAAAAACAGTCCGTTTTGATGGATTTGGTACATATTCTCAGTCAATTTTTACATTTTCCTTTACTTTCCTCACCGACGGCTGGCATAATAGTCAGTCGCTTTACACGAAATTCTTTCCTGTTTCTTTTCGCGCAATGCCAACGAATCAGAAAGCGGCTCGAGTCAAGCGCAATGCACGCCGCAGGAGCGGGTGCGACCGAAAAGCGCGCATCGAGCGCGCACGAAGAGAAACGGAAACGAATAATGCAGAATTTCGCCGACCTCGGCTTGTCCGAGGCTGCCCTTGCCGCCGTCGAACGCCTGGGCTACGAGAACCCCACCCCTGTGCAGCTGCAGGCCATCCCGTTGGTCCTGGAAGGCCGCGACCTCATCGCAGCCGCCAGCACCGGCACGGGTAAGACCGCCGCGTTCCTGCTGCCCATCCTGAGCACCCTGCCGCGCGGCAAGAGGGGCAAGCGCGCGCCCCGCGTGCTGGTGGTCAGCCCCACCCGTGAGCTGGCACAGCAGATCTCGCAGACATGCATGCAGATCACCCGCAAGACGGGGCACTACGTGACCACCGTGTTCGGCGGTACGCCCTACGGCCCCCAGATCAACGAGATCCGACGCGGCACCGACGTGCTCATCGCCACGCCCGGCCGCCTGAACGACCTCATGAACAAAGGCGTCGTCGACCTCGGCGGCATCAAGTCCCTCGTGCTGGACGAAGCGGACCGCATGCTTGACATGGGCTTCCTGCCCGCCGTCACCACCATCGTAGACGCCACCCCCGCCGATCGCCAGACGCTGCTCTTCTCGGCCACGATCGACCATTCCATCCAGAAGAACCTGGGCTCGCTGCTGAACGACCCGGCCGTCGTGGAAATCGCCCGCAACGGCGAGACCGCCCAGACGGTCGAGCAGTTCATGATGCCCATCGCCAATTTCAAGAAGCCCGAGCTTCTGCAGGCGCTGCTGGAGGAGAAGGGCTCCGACCGCGTGATCGTGTTCGCGCGCACGAAGAACCGCACCGAGGATTGCGCCGAGGCGCTGTGCGACGCAGGCTACCGTGCCGAGTCCATCCACTCGGACAAGTCGCAGGGCCAGCGTAAGCGTGCCCTCGACAACTTCCGTCGCGGCCGCACGTCAATCCTCGTGGCGACCGACGTGCTGGCGCGCGGCATCGACGTACCCGACGTGGACCACGTCATCAACTTCGACCTGCCCGACATGCCCGAGGACTACGTGCACCGCATCGGCCGCACGGGTCGCGCCGGAGAGCAGGGCTTCGCGGTCTCGTTCGTCACGCGCGAGTCGCGCCGCACGATGAGCGACATCGAGAAGCTCATCGGCAAGAACGTACCCCTCATGGAGCTCGAGACCTACGAGCTGGACATGACCGTGCTGGAAAAGGGCAAGAAGGGCGCTCCGAAAAAGGGCGGCTACAAGGGCAACAAAGGCTCCGGACGCCCCGCGGGCGCCAAGCGCTCCGACAAGCGCGGCGGCGAGAAGCGCGACTTCGAGCGCCGTTCGGACAGCCGCGCCGAGGGCCGCTCGGACAACCGCCCCGGGCGCGGCAAGCGCGCCGAGGGCAAGCGATCCTTCGACGGCGCCGCCAAGCCCGACGGCCCGCGCAGCAACAACATGGATCACGCGAAGCGCCGCCTCGAGATGAGCGAGAAGAAGAAGTACGAGAAGTCCGCTCCGAACGCGAAGGGCGCCGCCAAGCAGAACGGCTCCAAGAAGAAAGCGGGCGTCGGCGGCTACAACTACAGCAGGTTCGCGAACAACTAAGACGCACTCGGGGCGAGCTGATCCGACTTCGTATCTCCTATATATAGGTAAGCGCCGCGCATCGTTTCAAGATGCGCGGCGCTTCTTCGTTTCCGAAAGGGAACCTCTTCCTAGACGATGCGCTCAGGATGCGCGTACACGTTGAAGACGTCACGCTTGGCGAATCCGACTAGCGTGACGCCCCAACGCTGGGCCAGACGCATCGACAAGCTTGTGGGCGCACCGGGAGACGCAACAACAGGGCAGCCGAGACGAATCACCTTCACGATGATCTCGCGCGGCACCCGGCCGCTGAATAGGAGCATTTTATCCGACGCATCCACCCCGTTCAAGAAGCACCAGCCGACCAGCTTGTCCAAAGCACTGTGGCGCCCGATATCCTCGAACCATGCAACCACCCCGCACTGGTCGACCAGAACCGCGCTGTGCACGCCGCCCGTGCGCCGAAACAGCAGCGAGCGGTCCTCCAGAAGAGCCATGCGCTCGACCACCTGAGCCGCTTGCAGCGTGAGATCGGACTCCACCGGCAAGAACCCTTCCGCATCGCACGAGGGATCTCCGCCGTCACCACGCTCGAACACTCCGGAAATCACCACCCCGCCGTCGCGCAGCGTTTCGACGTGTCGGCGACGTCGACGCGAAGCCCCGGCAACATCGACACGCACCGACACCGCACCCGAATCCAGATCGACGTCTATAGCGCTCACCTGCTCAGGATCCGTGATAACACCCGCCAAGAACAAGTTGCCTGCGACCAGCTCGCGCACATCCCAAGGCGAACATGTCGTGTCGCACTGCCGTGCGCCGTTCACGAACACGGTCAACTCCGCCTCCTGGATGACCGAATCGTCCCGCTTCGAAAAGCGCGCGTCTTCGTACCGCACGATAGGCATATGCGTGCATGCCGAAACCTTGGACTCCGTATCGACAAGGGCAAACGAACGGCTGCGGATCATGGAGCACCTCTTTTCAACCGATCGCATTCGCAACTCCGAGCGGGCGGCGACCCGAAAAGGCCGCCGCCCGGAGAGGGAGGGAAGGCGAGATCAGGCATTCACCTTGTTGGGAAGGTACCAAACCGAAGGATTCGCCCCTTCGTCGGGAAGCAGCTGGAAGCCGGCGGCGGATTCGGCCTGCTTTTTCAGCGTTTCCAAGTCGCCGAACACGCGCGCGCCAGCCGGACATGCAGCCACGCACGCCTGAGGCTCGTTGCCGCCTGCATCGATACGATCGACGCAGAAGGTGCACTTGTCAACGCGCCCCTGCGGCATGGCGGTATACATGACGGCTTCGTACTCGTTAAGTTCGGACCCGAAATAGCCGTCCTCGTTCTCGCGGTAATAGCGCGCGCCGTAGGGGCAAGCCATGATGCAGGATTTGCAGCCGATGCACTTCTCCTTGTCCACCACCACGATGCCGTCTTCGCGTTTGTAAGTAGCGCCCTCGGTCGGACACGCCTCGACGCAAGGCGGATTCTCGCAATGCATGCACAGCATGGGGACGATATGCATCGTTGCGTCTGGATACTCGCCCTCAAACTCTCGCTTGACATGGGAGCGCGTTATACCCGGAGGGGTTCCATGCGCCTCCTTGCACGCTACGGCGCATGCGTGGCATCCCACGCATTTCTTCAGATCGATCAGCATTCCGTAAGCCATGGTTCACTCCTCCCTTTATGCGATCTTCTCAAGCTTGACGCGAATGCACTGGTCGAACGCCGAGCACACATGATCCATGCGGTCAGGGGTCTGACCGGGAACCAGATGCACAACGGGAACGCCCTTGTCCTTCGCAATGGGCATATAGGCCGACTTCGAACCCCAGTGCCCGCCGATGACGGCCACGCATTCGGAATGCACGCCCTCGGACGTAGCCAGCACGCCCTCCACCGATACGCCGTCGACCGTGACAAGCCTCACCTTATCACCGCTGGCGAACCCTTTCGCCCGAGCCGTAGCGGCGTTGATCTCAATGGTGTAGCCGTAAGGGTTCTCTTCATTGATCTCGTTGATCCAGGGGTTCTCCATGAGCCACGAGTCGGTGTTGATCGCATCGGTGTAATACACGGGGAGGATGTCGAAGCCAGGATCGGTCACCTCATACCCGCAGCCGGGCTTCCAATCGGGAAGAGCCTGGTAGTCGTCGACCTCCCACGGAATGCCCAGCTCGGCGACCTTGGCCTCCACCTTGCTCTTCGCCTCCAACAGGAAGTCGAAGTACAGCGGCACGCGGCCAGGTTCACCGTTTGCCCAGATGTACACTTCGTCAACGGTGCGAGGATGATCGTACACAGCATGCTCTTTCAGCCATGCGAAGTCGTGCTCTTCGTCGATGTTGGATTTTAAGATGGAATCGGCGAAAGCCTCTACGTCGAGCTTCTGGTCCATGGGTACCGAATACTCGTCCTTCACGCGGAACATGCCGTTAAGCGTGGCGATGAATTCGGCGTTCTTTCCGGCGCGACTTGCCAATTCTGCGAACAGCTGCCAGCTGGAAGGCGCGCCGTCCTTCGGCTCGACGACCTTCTGCCACACGGGAACGGTCCACGGATTTTCCAAACCGCCGATGACACGATGGTTGCCTGCTGCATGCGGCAGCGGCTCGGTGCGCTCCAGATAGCAGCATTCGGGCAAGATCACATCGTAGAAATAGGACGACTCGTTCAGAAACATATCGATGCCTACAACGTACTCGTAATTCTTGAAGATTTCAGCCTGTTCGTCGTAGTTGCCCCACCATTTGATGGGATTGCATGCATAGCAGAGAGCGACCTCGGCGGCCTGCGTGCGATACAGGTCGGGATGAGCCTGGGCAATGTGCTCGAAGTGGTTGTCGTCGGACATGGGCTGGAGTTCCATCATGCCCATGGTCGTAGGCGTGTAATCGCCTTCGTACACCTTTTTATAGTAAGAGTTCGGGAATGCAAGCAGCAGACCGGCGCAGTCGATGAGCCCCTCGGGCTCCCATAAACCGGGGCGCCACGACATGGTCGGGTTGTCGTCGGCCCAGCCGTTGCAGATGGGATCGAAACCGCAGAAGCCGCCGACGGAGTTCGTCGAACCGATGAGGTTGTTCAGGCTGAACACGGCCCAGCAGCTATGGAAAGCGTGCTTATGGCGCGTGATGCCGGAAAACGCGTCGACGGCAGCAGGGCGATAAGGCAACGTCACGCCGTCGATCTCGGTGGTCTGGCCGATGCAGGCCGCTTCGCCAAGCTCTTTGGCAACCTGGCGGATAGTGGCCGCGGGAACCGTGGTTATGCTCTCCTGGTACTCGGGCGTGTAGGTCTTCAGATGCTCTTTATACAGGGTGAATCCTGTCGAGCACTGCCTGCCGTCCACCTCGAACGTACCCTCGAGTTGGGGGGCGCTGCACCGATCGTAAGGCTTCGCCTCGCCGTCGGAATCCATGTACAGCGAATGCCCTGTCTTCTCGTCGAAGACGATGCGCTTGGTATCCAGGTCGACCAGAGAAGGGCCGTTGGTACGATTCGCAAGGAACTCGATGTCGATGAGGTTTTCCTCGTGAACGAGCACGTACGCGATGGCAAGCGCCGCAGCGGCATCGGTGCCGGGGCGAATAGGCACCCAGAGATCGGCTTTCTCTCCCGCAGCGCCCATATGCGGATCGAACACCACGTGGCGCAAACCGTTCTTGCGACGCTCAGCGAAAGGCTCGACGGTCATGTTGTATCCATGACGGGTAGCCGTGCCCGCATTGGTGCCGAACTGGACGACGTAGTTGCAGTTGACATAGTCGGGACGCGCATTGCCCGTCCCCGTGAACAGGTATTCTATCTGATGGACCCCGGCTCCGCAGATATCGGAGCAGCTGCCTTCGGCGTTGCCGTAGATCACGCCGAGTGCCGTATGGCGCACCAGAGAGCCGATCTGGCTAGCCACCATGGACATGCCGGTGACGGCGTGCGGGCCGCTGCGCTCGATAGCCGCCTTCATGTGCTCGTCCACCAACCCGTAGGCCTCGTCCCAGCTGATCTCCTCCCAACCCGGATCCTCGTCGAAGCCCTTCTTGGGATTCGTGCGCTTCAGAGGCTTGGTGATGCGGTTGGGATCGTAGAGTTGCATGATGCCCGACGCGCCCTTGCCGCATATATGCCCGCGGCCGATGGAGCTGTCGGGATTGCCCGTCAGTTCTACCACAACGCCGTCGATGACATGCGCTTTAATGGAGCAGTTGTTGAAGCACATGTTGCAGGTAGTGGGGATCCACTCGCCCGCTTTCGGATCGTAGGCCGTTTTCTCGACCCCCGCCGTATGCTCGGACTCCTTTTCGGCGCCTGGCGCGCAACCGACGATACCGCCCGCTAGCCCTACGCCGAGCGCAGTCGCCCCCCCGCCCGCCACAAAACCCCTTCGGCTGATTCCCATGCCGTTCTCGCTCATGGTGCTACCCCCTTCAGCTCGTCTACGAGGGCACCCGCAACTTCAGCGGCTGTCCCCTCCGACACCGCTTAGTGTCTGCTGTCAAGGTACTCTATAGTTCTATGACAGTCAATCACTTTAATTATCCTATCTTGAGCATGAAGAAGAGTGTGCGTAGCCCCGCTGCCTGCGCGCATCGGCCATGGAAATGCTGGACCAAGCGACGGTCCAGGCAGCATACGCGATTCGAAGCTGATGCTTCATGAAACATCTGCGCTAGTTTCGCCCTACTTCAAGAAGCTGTCGATATTGTTGAACGCTTCGCCGAACGCGCTCGGGGCAATGACGAGACCGCCCTTCTCTTTGACGCTCTCATAGATGAGGTTCATCGTGCGAAGTTGGAGCGCCTTGTCGTTGCGATCGTAGACAGCCGCCGCATCGACAAACATCTCGGAGATGTCTTTTTCGATTTCTGCGAGCAAGAGTCGCGCGTTGCGCTCGCGCTCCGCCTGCGCTTCCTTGGACATGGCATCCTGCAGCTCTTTGGGAATAGCGATGTCGCGGATCTCCACCGATACGACCGAGATGCCCCACGAACGCGTCTTTTCGTCGAGGATATCCTTGATCTCACCGTCCAGCTGCTCTCGCCGCGTGGCAACTTCGGCCAGATTGATGCGCCCCACCGCATCACGCAGCGCTGTTTGCGCGGCCCACCAAATGGCCGACGCGTAGTCCTCTACCTCGACGCAGGCGTCTTTGGGATTCCACACCATCCAGAACAGCACGGCATCGATATCGAGCGGCACAAGGTCGGCGGTCAACGCCTCCTCCGCCGTGAACGGCGTGGTGATCATGCGCTGGTCAATGTGCGCAGTAGCATGTTCTACCACGGGAACGACGAAATAAAGCCCAGGGCCAGCAATGCGGTTGAAGTTGCCTAAACGCAGCACCACGACACGCTCCCACTGCGGCGCAATACGAATGCTGAACGCGGCCACCGCGCCAGCCATCACCGCGACGATAACCACCGTCGAGGTAAGCATGCTCCAAAGCGCAGCGAGAATGGCACCCGCAACGATAAGGAATACCGATGCCGCAAAAATGTATACGCTGTTGCGCGAGGTTTTCCGCCCGACGGGCGCAACCATACCTTTCGGCCGGACGGCCGACTCCACGCGCTTTTCTTCGTTTCGCTTCGATTTGCTTCGCATGATGGCTCCCCCGTTGCCCCAACCCCTTGGCTCGCGCCCCTAAGCTCCGCCCCCTAACAGCAATATCTGTTCGCTCACCAGGTCATGGATATCCTCGGATGTCAAACCCTTAGCAAGAGCCTGCTGGACGAAATCGATTGCAAGCGCCTCGACGTCTTGGCCGACAGCCGACAGATCGACATCCTTGAGGTCAGACACATACGTGCCACGTCCGCGCTTCGTGAAGATGTAGCCGTCACGCTCGAGATCCTGATACACTTTGTTGATGGTGTTGTAGTTCACACCCAATTGAACGGAAAGCTCGCGTACGGAAGGGAGGCGCTCGCCACGTTCGTACTTTCCTGAAGTGATGAGGAACACGAGCCGCTTGCGAATCTGAATCCACAGAGGGACGCCGCTTCTTTCGTCCACTTGGAACGAACCCATGGCGTCGAACGCTACTTCTCTTTCGATAGTCTTCTCAATCATAGTGATTGTCATAGTATCACATATCGCAATGACAGACTGGCTACATCCAGAACGATAGCAGACTCATGTCGACGAGACAGAAGCGCTCGGCGGCCACGAGAAGGGAGAACCGCAGGCAGATGCCTCCGAGCAGCGTGCTCGCAGCCCCCACGACGAACAGTGAAGGGTTGGGCGAACGCAGGCATTCGACATCCACCGATAGCGGCACCACGATCCCCGCCAGCACGACACCCAACCAAAACAGCATTGCAGAATGTCCCGATAGCAACTCAGCAGCCGAATGAGCGGCAGCTTCGTCGCCCATGAGCGAAACGACGATGAACGCCGCAATGGCGATAGCCTCGATCGCAACGAGAACCGCATCGAGCCGAAGCAGACTAGCGAAACCCCCGATCGTTTCATCGCGCGAAAACCTGAAGAAGCCTATGATCGTCAGCACGGCAGCTCCGGTTGCCAACGCCGACGCGACGAACACGATCGGCACAAGCGGTGAGTTGAGAAACGGCACGGCCGGATAGAGCGAGAGAAACACGCCGGCATACAGCACCACGAACAGAGCCAGCAAAGCGGCGAAGACACTGACCACGGTTTCGGCAACGCGCAAACCCGGTCCATCATCCGAGAACCCCATTAAAAACGCCGCGAACGCCGTCGCGCAGAACAACGCAAGTGCCCACGCCCCCGCTGAAAGCAGACTGCCGGACGGGGTAAGGAACAATCGGAAAGCCTGATCGGGAGCCCCTAAATCGAGCGTGAGAAACACCGTTCCGAGCGCGACGAGTACCGGGCCAGCCAGCAAACCCGCATCCGTCACCGCGCTGGCGCCGCGCAGCCACGATCGATTGCTGACGCGCAGTGCAAAGTCCACGAACGAACCGAGCAGAAATGCACCCCCTCCCGCACCCGCAAGAAACAGATACCACGCGATATACGAACTGACCATGACGAGCGCGCTCCCCTCGGCGATCGATGACCCCCTGCGCCCATTGTACGCCATCCGCACGGCAGACCTCAACGAAACGGAAAAGCGACGAAGAGCCGCACGGGTGCCACCTCGTCGCAGTAAAGAACCGGGCCGCAAGATGCGACCCGGTTCTTTACTGCGCGTCCACGTCGATGGGCGCGTTTTCCGCGTCACCCTTGCGGTGCTTGCGATCGCGCCACCAGCGGGACAGGCTATGCACGAGCCACTCCACTACGGGAATGGTGAGAAAGGCCACCCAGGCGGGATGCGGCTGGTTCAGCACGAACGCCATCCAGCAGAACCAGGCCACCACCGCGATGGGATACGCGCCCGACACCAGCGGCGCGAGGCGCTTGCGCCCGATGGCGTGACCCACCATGTAGTACAAGGGAATAGTCAGGAACAGAAACAGCCCCATGGCCCACGCGCCGTTCAAAATGCCCAGCAGCAGGTACACGACGATGACCATGAGCGGATACGGGAACTTCACCCACGACTTCTCGAACTCGCGTAGGTAGTGCTTGCGCACGGGAATAGACTTCCCCACTTCGTCACCGTACTTGGCGCGAGCATCGTCGATGCTGTCGAAGCGCTCGCCCCGCACGGTGTAACCGCACGGCTCGTACCAACGCTCTTCGCGATCCCATCCGTGATGGTACCGTGCATGCGCGTCCTGCCAGCTGTCGAACTGCTCGCCGTTAATGACCACCTTGGCGCCGTCGATGACCACATCATCGTCGCCTGCGCTGTTGCCGGGGCTCTTCACGTGCACGCCGTCCCAACCCACGTGCACTTCCTCGCCCTTCTTGGTGTCTTTCACGTGCACGCCGTCGCGCCACGACACGTGCACGTACTCGTCTCCATCCTCCACGTGAATCCCGCCGGGACCGATGTGCACCTTGCCCTTCTTGCCGGACGATGCGGCTTCGGTTCCGCCCGACGCATCGGAGGCCGCAGCCGCATCGGCGGGCGCTGGCGGGGGATCTGCAGGGGAAGCCGTCGCAGTCTCCTGCTCGGCCTGGCGCTTAGCGGCGCGATCGGCCGCCTCGAACGTGATGTCGTCGCGGATCTCTTCGTCGACGTACAGCAGATCGTCCAGCGACAGACCGTACAGCTGAGCCAGCGCGATGAGGTTGTCGGTGTCGGGGGACGACTCGGAGCGCTCCCACTTCGACACGGCCTGCCGCGACACGCCCAGACGCGCGGCAAGCGCCTCCTGCGAAAGCCCCGCCTGCTTGCGGCGCTCGGCCAAGCGTTGCGCGATCTCTACGTTCATGGTGTGCTGCCTTTCTCGTTTCGTCCATAGTAGCGTACCCAGAAGACTACGGTTGCGAGGAAGCGAGCGCGACCTATTTCAGTTGGAATTTTCCGCAATTATTGGTTGCGGAACGTTTGAACTGGGAAAAGAGAAGCTCCCCGGCGCTACAGCTTGCGCTTGCTGATGTCGAAGACCACCCATACCGACAACACGGCCGCCCCCAGGTAGCCGAAGAACGCGAGCACCGGCACGCCCAGCAGACGCGGCTCCATCGACGACAGCGACAGCATACTCGATCCGATGAACAGCCCGGCTATGATGATGCCGATGGTCAGACGGTTGATGATCTTGGCCAGCTTCGACAGCGGCGCCTCGCTGCCCAGCACCTCCATGTTCATCTTCAGCTGGCCGCGCGTGAGCATCTTGAGCGTTTCGCCGGAATACCGTGCCGCGTCGAGCGCGCCATGCGACGACGAGCGCAGCGCGAGAGCCAGATCCTGCATGGCCTGCACAAGCTCGTCGCCCTGGTTCTTCGAGCGCTGGATATGGGCGTTGATGATGGACACGACGTTCTGGTTCGGGATGAACGGCGCGATGGTACCCTCCAGCGTGACGATGCCGCGCGACACGCTGGTGATGGAAGACGGCAGCGTCACCTTGCACGACCGCGTGAGCATGAGGATGTCGTTCAGGAACGCCCCGATGTCGATATCGGCCACATCGCACGAGCCGTAATCGTTCAATAGCAGGTCGAGGTCAGCCAAAAAGCGCGTATGGTCGATAACCGAATTGTCCTTCGCGATGGCAAAGGACAATAGCGCATCCTTGAGCTCGGACGAGCTCTCCATGCCAACCGCCTGGATGATATTGCCGAATCCGGCGCGATCGCGCGGCGACAAACGACCCATGATGCCGAGGTCGATGTAGACGATCTTGCCGCTGCGAACGAGAAGGTTGCCCGGATGCGGGTCGGCATGGAAGAACCCGTGATCGAGGATCTGCGAGGCGTAGTTGTCGAGGATCTTCTCGCCGATCTCCTCGAGGTCGTAGCCCGCTTTC
>ERZ773103.1819-NODE-1819-length-21582-cov-8.905235_pt1 | contig 21582 bp, 18 predicted proteins | sample MGYA00511118_ERZ773103 | MGnify/ENA primary metagenome ERZ773103 (study PRJEB29015, sample SAMEA2737821) | human gut metagenome | biome: human gut; feature: human-associated habitat; material: faeces | place: China | collected 2012 ... | reverse complement strand
ATGACTTATGATGATGCCTAGTATTTTTGGAGAAAACTTATTTGATGATTTTATGGACGATTTTTCATTTCCTACATTACCTGATGTAGACAAGGAATTGTATGGAAAACATGCAAAGAACCTAATGAAAACTGATGTTAAGGAAACTGATGACGTATATCAGGTTGCAGTTGATCTTCCGGGATTTAAGAAGGACGAAATCAAGATTAAACTTGAAAATGGTACATTAACAATTAATGCAGCCAAAGGTCTTGACAAGGATGAAAAGGACAAGGAAGGTAAGTATGTAAGACGTGAACGTTATGCAGGAAGTATGAGCAGAAGCTTTTATGTTGGTGAACATGTTACAGCAGAACAGGTTCATCCAAAGTATGAGAATGGTATTTTAACATTCGAAATACCTAAGAACAAAGAACCAATCGAAGAAAAAGAAAAGTTCATTGCTATTGAAGGATAACATCTTAACAAAATAAAGAAATCCCCATATCGACTTAGTGTTGGTATGGGGATTTTTCTGTGTTATAATTAGCTACAAATAATTATAATTATGTTAGTATGATTCTAAAAAAATATGTAGAAATTGGGAAAATAGTGTGTTAGAAGCATGGAGGTGAAAAATGAGTCAATTTAGGAATATTGTTAAAAAAGCAGTAGTTATAGGACTTTGCATTTGCACTTTTTCTGTTCAGGTAAGCGGTGCTACACCATGGTCATCAGCCAATGGAATTTTTTATGATGGAAATGGCAATGAAATAAAAGGTGCAATAGCTAAAGGAATTGATGTAAGTTATCACAACGGTGACATTGATTGGGCAAAGGTTAAGGCGGCAGGGATTAGTTTTGCTTTGCTTAGATGTGGATATGGAAATGATGAAAGAAATCAGGATGACATAAAGTTTGTGCAGAATGTAAAAGGTTGTGAGGACAATGGCATTCAATATGGAGTTTATTTGTATTCATATGCAGTTGACAATGACAAAGAAAAGACTTTAGGAGATATGGCTAGAAGTGAGGCAGAACACGTTCTTAGAATGATTGAAGAAGCCGGAGCTAAACCTACAATGCCTGTTTATTACGATATAGAGGACAAATCTCAGGTTGGAATGACTACTAAGCAGTATGGGGATATGGCTGAAATTTTTTGCAATATTGTAAAAAATGCCGGCTATAAGGTTGGTGTTTATTCTAACTATTATTGGTGGACCAATAGACTTACTGATTCAAGATTTGATAATTGGGGAAAATGGGTTGCAAGATATAATAACACAAGTGAGTACAACAAAGAATATGATATTTGGCAATATACTGAGTCAGGCACGGTAGATGGCGTGGGAAGTGGAATGGATGTTAATATTTTGCTTTCAAGACCTTGCAGTATTACAGGACATCAGTATGAATTTTATCAATTAGTGTCAAAATCAACAACCACAATAAATGGAAAAGCTACATATAAATGTAAAACCTGTGGTCACATTAAAACAACAGACATAGCAAAAATTAGTCAGATAACAATTTCAAAAACAAAATATGAATATACAGGAAAAGCCTTTAAACCTACAGTTACAGTAAAAGACAGCAACGGGCAGGTAATTTCAACTCAGAATTATAATATAATATATTCATCTAACAAAAAGGTTGGAAATGGCACTGTAAAGATTGTTTTTAAAGGCAATTATAGTGGCACGATTACAAAAATATTTAAAATAGTTCCAAAGAAAGTAAGTCTTACAAAGGCAACCAATATTAAAGGCAAAAAAGTCAAATTGGGTTGGAAAAAGGTATCGGGAATATCCGGTTACGAAATCCAGTATGGCATAAATAAGTCTTTTAAGAAGGCAAAGACAACAACAGCCAAGTCTTCTTTGAAAACAAAAACAATTAAAAAACTTAAAAATAAAAAGAAATATTATTTCAGAATGAGAGCTTATAAAAAAGTATCTGGAACGAAAGTTTATGGAGTGTATAGTTCAAAGAAAACAGTTAAAATTACAAAGTAATTATTAAAGCCGGTGCAGAAACATGTTTAAAATTAGACGCGATATTAATTGATAATGTTGATATTTTTGTTATAATTAAATAAGCGGGAATTAAATTTTTGAACGGGAATCAAAGATTTTTTAGACGGAGGAATTATAATGGAAATTAAAGAAATTTTAAGCAAGGTAGATCATACATTATTAAAACCTGAATCTACTTGGGAGCAGATTAAGGAGATTTGTGATGACGGAATCAAATATGAAACAGCATCAGTTTGTATTCCACCATCATTTGTAAAACAGGCTGCTGATTATGTGGACGGCAAGATTGCAATCTGTACAGTTATTGGTTTCCCTAATGGATACAATACTACAGAAATCAAATGTGCAGAAGCAGCACAGGCAGTTAAAGAAGGCGCAGCGGAAATCGATATGGTTATTAATATTGGATGGGCTAAAGAAGGAAGATGGGATGACATTTTCTGCGAGATCAACAAGATAAAAGAAGCTTGTGACGGCAGATTACTTAAGGTAATCGTTGAAACTTGTTTATTAACTGATGAAGAAATCGCTAAGGTTGCTAATGTAGTATCAATGTCAAAGGCAGATTTCATTAAGACTTCAACAGGTTTCTCAACAGAGGGAGCAACATTCCATGTTGTAAAAATTTTTGCAGACAATATTTCTAACGGAACAAAGATTAAGGCAGCAGGTGGAATCAGTTCATTAGAAGACGCAGAAAAGTTCATTGAGCTTGGCGCTGACAGACTTGGAACAAGTAGAATTGTAAAAATCGTTAAGAACGAAAATGCAGGTGCCAATGAGTACTAGAAACTTTTGTGGTTCTGGCAATATTGGAGTGGTTGCTTATAGTGAAAATAAGCAAAGAAAAATAAAGACTGAAATTAGAAGAGATTGTACTAAAATGGTACAGTCTCTTTTTTTGACTCAAAGTTGATAAAAAAATGTGTTGACTTAATACAATCCGTATGATATAACTTGAATTGTATTAATTGTACTAGTTACAATAGTACAATGAAAACAAAATAGAGAGTAGGGGAGAAAACTATGCTAGAGACAAGAAATTTGAAAAAGGTTTATAAGACCAAAAAGGGTGTGTCTGTAACAGCTTTAAATGACGTGTCTATTAAGTTCCCTGAAAAGGGTTTGGTTTTTCTTTTAGGAAAATCAGGTAGTGGTAAATCTACATTATTAAACCTTTTAGGTGGACTTGATAAATATGATGAAGGTGAAATTATTATTAAGGGAGTTTCATCTAAAGACTTTAAACAGAGTCATTTTGATTCATATCGTAATACATATGTAGGATTTATTTTTCAGGAATACAATGTATTAGAAGAATTTTCAGTAGGAGCTAATATTGCTTTGGCAATTGAGCTTCAGGGAAAGAAGGCTACAGATGAAGAAATTAATAGAATTTTAAAACAGGTTGATTTGGAGGGCTTTGGTGACAGAAAACCTAACGAACTTTCAGGTGGTCAGAAACAGAGAGTTGCAATTGCAAGAGCACTTGTAAAACAGCCTGAAATAATTATGGCAGATGAGCCAACAGGAGCACTTGATTCTAACACAGGAAGACAGGTATTTGAAACACTTAAGAATTTATCTAAGGATAAACTTGTAATAGTAGTATCTCATGACAGGGAGTTTGCAGAGCAGTTTGGTGACAGAATTATCGAACTTGCAGATGGAAATGTAATTGATGATGTTACTCGTAAGGTTGGGTATGAAAAACAGGGTGAAGAACTTAATAATGGTATTAGTTTTGAAAATGACACAATGACTATTAAGTCAGGATACCATTTAACAGAAGAAGATAGAGAAAGAATAAATCAGTATATTGACGGTATTGGAACAGACTTAAAGGCTATAATTAAAAAGGCAGACAGGGGAAGTTTCCAGCAGACTAACGAGGAAGATATTGTTCATAAGAAAGGCGATTTTAAACTTATTAAGTCTAAATTACCTTTGAAGAATGCTTTCAAAATAGGGGCAAGTGGTTTAAAACATAAGAAAATCAGACTTGTAGTTACAATTTTACTTTCATTTGTTGCATTTTCATTATTTGCTTTGGCAGATACTTTTGGAAACTACAATCACATTAAAACATGCACTAATTCAATTAAAGATACGAACATAACTTATGCGTCAGTTATTAAGTCATTAAAAATCGGTTCAGGAATGAACGCATACTGGAGCGATTACGGCAACAGCATTAGAGAAGACGAAATAACAAAGTTAAATAAAGATACAGGACTTGATTTTACAGGAGTTGTCGTTACAAATCAGGATATGGTTTTACCTAATTATAATAAGGAAGTTGAATTAACAAAGAATGGTGATATGTGCCATTATGCAACAGATTTTTCAGGCTATGCTAATTTGACAGAAGCAAAAATCAAGGAAATGGGTTACAAGATTGTTGCAGGGAAATTGCCAAAAGACAACAATGAAATAGCAATTAGTTCTTATGTTTATGAAACATATGCCAAAGCAGGATATATTTCAGAAGATGGTACAAAGTCTGAAATAAAATATTACAATGACTTAGTTGGCAAGAAACTTAAAATTGACAAGAAGGAATTTACCATAGTAGGTATTGTTGATACAAAGGTTGATATGGATAGGTATAAGTCTATTTCAGAAGATAGCAAGGGCAAAACATCAGCACAGAATTTGACTGATTTTGCTTTAAGTCAGGAACTGGCACATATTCAACAGTACAGTTTGGCTTGCGATATTTTTGTAAGCGAGGGAATGCTTAACAGCATTAAGGAAGAATATCCTAATTATGTACAGTTAATTACTAACTATATGTACGTGTCAAGTGATGATACATATATTGATTCTTCAAGAATTGCGTCATTAAGTGAAATTGATACAAAAGATGTAACATGGGTCGATGGTGAAAAGACTAAACTTGCTGATAATGAGATTATCATAGATATCAATGCATTATCAAAAAATGATGAAGAAGGCTATTCTTACAGTAAAAAAGAAGCGTTGAAGATTTTGAAAGACAGCCAGTACACATTGGATTATTATATTGATGATGAAGATAAATCAATTAATGGAGTTAAGGTAGTTGGTGTGCTAAATGCAGATGGAAAAGCAGATAAATATTCAGACCTTTATGTACTTCCTGACAGCCTTTATAATTTAAAATGGACTGAAGGCAAGGGCGAATATTCATATGCAGTTGCAACAATGCCAACAAACAAGGCAGATATTGAAAAACTTGTAAAATATTGCTACACAGAACAGGGCAATATGAAATATCAGATTGAAAACTCAGTAACTTTTGAACTGGACACAGTTAATGAAGTTTTGAAAGTAATGTCAAAGGTATTCTTATACATTGGTATTGGTTTTGCAGTATTTGCAATGATTATGTTATCTAACTTTATTGCAACAAGTATTTCATATAAGAAGCAGGAAATCGGAATTCTTAGAGCAATCGGCGCAAGAAGCAATGATGTATTTAGAATTTTCTTCTTAGAAAGTTTTATTATTGCAATGATTAACTTTGTTCTTTCAACAATTGGAACAGGTGTGGCAACAGCAATAATCAACGGTATGTTTAGAAAAGAAGCAGGAATACTTATTACAATACTTAATTTTGGACCAAGACAGATACTACTTTTACTTGTAATTAGTATTGGAGTTGCGGCAGTGGCAAGTTTCATACCGGTTTACAAAATTGCATCAAAGAGACCAATTGAGGCCATTAGAAATAGATAAGAGTTAAAGGATTAAGTGTCGTTTAGTGCGGCACTTTTTCTTTTTTTGTTTATGTTATAAGTTTCTGTTATGAGTGTAATCTGAGCGAAAAGTTTCTGCTTTAAGTATAATCTGAGTTATAAATTTCTGTTTCCGGTGTAACCTAAAAAATGAGGAGTTGAGTTTTTTATATCTTACTATATCTACAAACAATAAATATTAGTTATACAAACAATTTGACACTTGAAAAACATATAGTGGAATTTTATAATGAATACATCGACTACATATTCTATAATGTCGCATAATGTCAGGGGGATATATTCATGACATACGAACAGTTTATAGAACAGGTAAAGTGGGAAGTAGAAGATATAGCAAGAGAGTCTTTTGATGACGTGAGAACAGTTGTAAGAACGGTTACTAAGAATAACAATGTTCGAAGAAAGACTATAAGCATTTTTAAAGAGGGACAGTTGGCTACACCGACAATTTACCTGAGAGATTATTATTTGGATTATAAGAAAGGAAGAAGTATCGAAAACATAGGCAGAGAAATCTTTATGATTTATTCTGAAGGTACAAAAAGATTTACTTTTGATGTGAATCAGTTTTCTGATTTTTCGAAAGTAAAGGACAAAATCTATTATAAGCTTGTTAATTACGAAATGAACAGACAGGCGTTAAAAACAATGCCACATTTTAAATTTTTGGATATGGCAATTGTGTTTTTCGTTTCGATTATGGGCAATGAGAAGGAGCAGGGGACAATAGCAATTCAGAATGCTTATGTTGAAAAGTGGGGGATTAGTAAGGAGGAGTTAAGAAGAACGGCAATAAATAATACTTGGAAGGAATACCCGCCTGAAATTAAGAAGATGGAAGATATTATATCTGAAATCGTTTTGGGGCAGGTTACATCAGAAGATGATGACGAGGATGGATTAATTTCAGAAGAAATCAGTTATGGTGAATTTAGTATTGATAATGTTCGCCAAATGATAAAAGAAGAAGTTGATAAAATGCGAGCACAGGCAGAAATGGATATGTATGTGCTGACTAATACATCACGCAACTTTGGCGCTGCATGCATTACATATCCGGGAGTTTTAAAGGAATTTGCAAGAGAACACAACAGTGATTTCTACATTATTCCAAGTTCAGTCCACGAAGTGATATTAATTCTGGGAGAACAGATGTCTGTGGAAGAAATGAATCTGATGGTGGAAGAAGTAAATGAAAGAGAAGTTGATTCCATAGATGTATTGTCTAACCATGTTTATCAATATAAGAGAGAACTGGAAGAGATAATATACTAGGATTATGTTGGAAAATGGCTTATTGAATCTGTGGTTATGCAGATGTGGAAGACATTGGAACACACTCGGATATAAGTATAAAAGTGGAGTGTAAGCTTAATAATATGCGAATATTCGTGTAGTCAGGATTTAGGTGTCTTAACATTTAAGTTTATTAGAAAACAACTTCGAAAATGAAAAAGCTGTGGCTTTGGCAACACACAATGGTTGTTGGAGTGCAGCTTTTTTGTATAAGGAATCCTCCCAACTACGCCTAGTCCCTCCTTATCTTTACGGGTGGCAGACGCATTTAAAACGAACTTCGTTCGTGGCGTCTGCTAAAGTCATAAGGAATCCTCCCAACTATGTTGGGTCCCTCCTTATGACAAATACGCACCTGGCGGGAATCGAACCCGCATTTTCGTCTCCGGAGGACGACGTTCTATCCATTATACTACAGGTACAACTCCCTAATTATACATTAAATGGACTAAGGTATCAATAAGAAGATATGTAGAACAATGTCAGTGCAATTAAATTTAAAATATATCATAGTAAATATCATTGAAAATGTCAGTTAGTTTATTGCAAGTTTATAGTTGGCTAAAAACTAAAGTTGAATTTATAAATGATATTTGATAAACTAATGGGGAATTATTTTTGAGTACAAAAAGAAAAGATTAAATATAGGGTAAGGAGAATTAAAGTGGAAACTGAAGAGAAGAAGTTAACAAGTTCAGAAATAGACCAGATGCTTGAAGAAGCGGCAGCGTATCACGTGGAGTCTAAAGAGCCATCTAATAAAAACAAAAAAAATAAGAAGAAAAAAAAGAAAAGAAAACAGATAAGATTTGACATTATCATTGCCATTGTTTTGGCAGTTGTAGTTGTAGTGGGAGCAGTTTTTGCAATTAGCAAGCTTGCAGGCAAGTCTTCATCAGTTAGTAAGAAGAGCAATGTGGAGAATCCACTTGAAGATGACAAATATGATGAAATTACTGACGTTGTAAACAATTATCTTAACGCATATTTAGTTGAAGATTCACAGAAGAGATTAGATATTCTTGCAAGATACGTTGACAATATTGGAGACCTTAGCGAAAGTGATGTAGCACAGAAGAAGTACATTACAAGCTATTCAGAAGTTGAATGTTATACAAAGAATGGTCCTTATGACAACACTTATGTTGTTTACGCATACTACCAGACAGAATACAAGAACATTTCAACTAAAGTACCAAGCCTTACAACATATTATGTAATTAGAGATGCAAAAACAGGAAATGTTTACATTCATAATAAGTGGAGTGATGAAATAAAAGATTATATTTCAAAGGTTTCAAAAGATGCTGACGTTCAGAAATTAATTTCAGATGTTCAGAAAGAACTTTTGGAGGCTGAAAAGTCAGATGCTAACTTAAAGAAGTTCCTTGATGCTCTCACAGGAAAAACAGAGGAAACAACTACAGCAGCTCAGAAAGCTACTCAGGCAACTACACAGCCGGCAACTGCTAAGCAGGAACAGAAGACAACACAGGCAACTAAACAGGCTGCCACAACTAAGCCTACAGTTACTCAGAAGGCTACAACAGCTAAGCCTACAGAAGCACCTACAACAACAGCTGAGGCAAGAATTAAATAAGACCAAGGTCTTAAGGAGATTAATAGTTGAATAAGAAATGTTATATAGTTGGTGCCGGAGATAATTCCGGCACCAACTTTTCTAAAGGAAAAGATGAATATGTTATAGCGGCAGACGGTGGACTTGCTACTCTTGAAAAGTTGGGAATACAGCCGGATTTTATTTTAGGAGATTTTGATTCTTTAGGCTACGTGCCCGATGGAAAAAACATAGAGGTTCACAAGGTCGAAAAAGATGACACAGACATGATGCTATCAGTGGAAAGAGCCGTAGAATCAGGTTACAATGAAATAGAGATTTTCGGTGGCACAGGTGGACGAATAGATCATACAGTGGCAAATTTTCAGACAATGCTTTGGGCATCTAAGCAAAATGTGAAAATCAAAATGACAGACAAAAATCACGTTTATTTTATGATTACAAATGATACACTGGAAATAAAAGGAAAAGACGGAGCAGATTTGTCTGTTTTTGCTTTTGGAGGAGACGCTAAAGGTGTTACAATAAAAGGTGGAAAATATCAGGCAGAGAATGTAACTTTGACAATGGACAATCCTACAGCCGTAAGTAATTCTTTTATTGGTGAAAAAGTCAGAATTTCAGTGGAAAGTGGAAGCCTGCTTGTTATTGTGGCAAAATAAAAACATATAAAATATAAAAATTGTTTAACTACTTAATATGTTTGAAAACAATCAATTAAAAATGAACAATTATAAAATATTGAATTGGTGTAAAAATGGAACAAAATATTAGATTAAAAGAAAAAAAGTCAGTGGACGAACAGATTAGATTGAATAAATTTTTAAGTGATGCAGGATATTGTTCCAGAAGGGAAGCAGACAGACTTGTGGAGCAGGGCGTTGTAAAAGTTAACGGAAAAACTGCAGTGATGGGACAAAAAGTGACCATCAATGATAGTATAATGGTTAAAGGTAAGAATATTTCAAGAGAAGAAGAACAGATTCTTATAGCACTAAATAAACCTGTTGGAATTGAATGCACCACAGATTTAAATAACCCGGACAATATAGTGGATTTTATTAATTTTGATAAGAGAATTTACCCTATTGGAAGGTTGGATAAGAACTCTCAGGGGTTAATACTTTTGACTAACGACGGTTCAATTGTTAATAACATATTGAAAGGCTCAAATTATCACGAGAAAGAGTATGTTGTTATAGTTGATAAGCCGGTAACAGACGATTTTATTAAGAAAATGTCAACAGGTGTACGGATTCTTGATCAGGTAACAAGACCGTGTAAGGTAACTAAGGTGAAGAAGCATGTTTTTAATATTGTTTTAACTCAAGGGTTAAATAGACAGATTAGAAGAATGTGCGGAGAGCTTGGATATAATGTTCAAAAGTTGAAAAGAATAAGAATAATGAACATTGAATTGGGTAATCTTCCTGTGGGACAATATAGAAAGGTCACCGACAGTGAATTAAAAGAATTAATGAGAAATTTTAATTGATTTTAACAAAGGTTCAAAAAGATTAAAGAATAAAATTATAGAAAATTAATTTTAGGTTAGGTGGATATAATGGATAAGTCAGAAAGAATTAAAGATCTTGTAGAATTATTGAATAAAGCTAACAAGGCATATTATCAGGAAGCCAATGAGATAATGACTAACTTTGAATATGATAAGTTGTATGATGAATTGGTTGGCTTAGAGAAAGAAACAGGCATGGTGTTGTCTAACAGCCCTACAGTTAACGTAGGTTATCAGGTTGTCAGTCAGTTGCCAAAGGAGCAGCACAACAGCCCTATGCTTTCCCTTGATAAGACTAAAGAAGTTGGAGCATTGGCAGATTTTGCAGGAGACAGAAAGTGTCTTTTGTCTTGGAAAATGGACGGCTTGACAGTTGTTCTTACTTATGAAAATGGAGAACTTGTAAAGGCTGTAACACGTGGCAACGGATTGGTTGGAGAAGTAATAACAAACAATGCCAAAACATTTAAGAATATACCGATTTCAATACCTTATAAGGGCAGACTTACTCTTAGAGGGGAAGCAATAATTAAATATTCTGACTTTGAACAGATTAACAGAGAGATTGAAGATGCAGATTCTAAGTACAAGAATCCTAGAAATTTGTGCTCAGGTTCAGTGCGCCAGTTAAATAGTCAGGTTACGGCAGAGCGAAATGTTAATTTTGTAGCGTTTGCACTTATTAATGCAGATGATGTGGACTTTGGCAATTCAATTGAGCAACAGTACAAATGGATGGAAAGTCAGGGATTTCAAGTTGTTGAGTACAGGGTTGTAACAAGAAATTCAATGGAGGATGCAGTAAAATATTTTGCTGAAAAAATTCAGACTTACGATTATCCTTCTGACGGATTGGTTCTTATGTTTGATGATATTGAATATGGTTTGTCACTTGGAACTACAGCCAAGTTTCCACGAAACGGAATTGCTTTTAAATGGGAAGATGAACAGGCAGAAACTACGCTTAAATATATTGAATGGAGTCCAAGTCGAACAGGACTTATTAATCCTGTAGCAGTTTTTGAACCGGTTGAACTTGAAGGAACAACAGTAAGCAGGGCAAGTGTGCATAATATTAGTATTATGGAAGAATTAGAACTTGGCTCCGGTGACAGAATTAAAGTTTACAAAGCTAATATGATTATTCCACAGATTTCAGAGAATCTAACAAAGAGCGGAATAGATGATTTGCCTAAGGAATGCCCTGTATGTGGTCATGCAACTGAAGTGAAGGCAGAGAATGGAATAAAGACACTTTATTGCCCTAACAGCCAGTGTCCGGCTAAACACGTTAAGTTATTTACTTTGTTTGTGTCAAGAAACGGAATGAACATTGACGGATTATCAGAGGAAACTTTGGAGAAGTTTATTGACGCGGGCTACATTAAGGAATTTGCAGATATTTTCCATTTGGACAGATATTATGAAGAAATAGTTGCAACACCGGGATTTGGACAGAAATCATATGATAATCTTATGGATTCAGTGGAAAAAGCCAGAAATGTTGAACTTTCAGCGTTGATTTATAGCTTGGGTATTCCAAATATTGGTTCAGCCAATGCCAAACTTATTTGCAAGGCGTTTAACAATAACATTGAAAAAATAAGAAATGCAAGTGTTGAAGAGTTGATTGAAATAGATGGTATAGGTGAAATAATGGCAGAGAAGTTCTGTCAGTATTTTGCAGACGAAGACAATATCAAAAAACTTGATAATCTTCTTAAAGAAGTAAATATTGCAGAACCAGAAGAAAATACAACTCCTCAGAACATGGATGGTTTGACTTTTGTAATAACAGGTTCAGTGGAACATTTTGCTAACCGTAATGAACTAAAGTCGTATATTGAAAAGCATGGCGGAAAGGTTACAGGCTCAGTTTCAGCTAAGACTAATTATCTTATAAACAATGATGCAATGTCAGCATCTTCTAAAAACAAAAAAGCCAAACAATTAGGTGTGGAAATTGTTACGGAAGAAGTTTTTTTAGAAAGATGGTGTAAAGATATTGAACAGTAGGTCATAATATGGTAAATATGATACAAGGATAAAAGTTGGCAGAATAATCAGATATAAAGTCAGATGAAAAATAATATAAATAAAACAAAACAAACCTGACAGAAAACAGATATGAAAGTTATATTTTTATCCTATGTATGAATAGTATTAAATTTCTAAATAAGTATTTCAGGAGGAGTTAGTTATGAGAAATGATATAGTAGAAATTTTATGCGACATCAATCCACTGTTAGACCCGGACGATGAAGACATGAGCATAGCAGAATTTTTAGAATCAAAACAATTAATGGAGTTAATAGCAAGACTTGAAGACCACTTCGACATCGATATTCCATATGACGATAGAAATGAAGACAACTTCTACAGTGTTGACACAATAATCGAATTGCTAGAAAGGTTGCAGTAGAACTTCAAAGAATTAAGAAATTAAAAAATCGCTCATAAAAGTTTGAAGACAAACATATAGCTATTAAACTTTTATGGGCGATTTGCAATAAATAAGGAGTATGACCAATTGGTAGTACTCCTTATTTTTGTGCAAAATTTCAAAAGTCATATTTGCAGGGGACACACATCTAAAATCAAACTGATTTTGTACAATATATGATTGAATTTGTGGTAGATGTACCCCGATATTTTAAAAACTTCGTTTTTTGAGGTACCCGTCCTAATTTCTAGTAGTATTCACTTGACTTTTTTCCCTGTTGCAGATACTATAATAATTGTATTAGTTGTAGTAGTACAATTATAGTGAAGGGGAAAGAATATGCTTACTGTTAATTTTCAATCAAGAACGCCGGTATATCAGCAACTTTACGATGATGTTGTAAGACTGGCATCTCTTGGAGTGTTAAAAAGCAATACAAAATTACCACCTGTGCGTGTTTTGGCAACAGAGCTTGGAATTAATCCTAACACAGTGTCGAAAGCATATAAGATGCTTGAAGCTGATGGGTATATATATTCTACAGTTGGACGTGGAAGTTTTGTATCAGATAAGTTGTGTCAGGATGAGGCTGAAAAAATTGCCGCAAGGCAGGAACTGAAAAGAGCTTTGAAGAAAGCGTATAAAAAAGGTGTCACAAAAGAAGAAATAGTGAATATGATAGAACAGATAATAGAGGGAGTAGACACAGAATGATAGAAATTAAGAATTTGACTAAAAAATTTGATTCAAATGTAGCCCTAAATAGAATGAATTGTTCTATTAGCGAAGGCACAATTTTTGGATTGGCAGGTAGTAATGGAAGTGGAAAGAGTACGTTATTAAGGACGTTATCAGGTGTTTATGAACCAGATGAGGGTCAGGTTATAATAGATGGAGAGCCTGCATTCGATAATCATAAAATAAAAGAGCGTTGTTATTATATTGCGGATTATCCGTTTTTCTTTAACGACAGCACAGTTGAGAATATGGGGAAATTATTGAAAAATATTTATTCCACATGGGACCAGCAGAGATTTGAAGAATTATGTGAAATGTTCCCAATTGAAAGAAAAAAGAAAATTATAAATATGAGTAAAGGAATGCAGCGACAGGCATCACTTATTCTTGCTTTTGCAGCAAAACCTAAATATTTGTTCTTAGATGAAATTTTTGACGGTTTGGATCCACTTATAAGAAAAACGCTTAAGACACTTATTATTCAAGATGTGACAGACAGAAATATGACATGTATTATTGCATCTCATAATTTAAGAGAGATTGATGACATATGTGACCGAATTGTAATGTTGCACGATGGTTCACTTTTGACTAATGAGGAAACAGATAGCCTTAAAAATAAAATACATAAAATTCAGATGGCTTTTAAGAATAGTCCAAGTGTAAAAACACTTACAGAAATGAATGTTCAGATTATAAGTCAGGTTGGAAACTACTTTAGCGTAATGGCACGAGGAGATATAGATGAAATTATGGAAAAACTTAATTCTTTAAACCCTGTGTTTATAGAAACTATGCCTTCCACATTAGAGGAAGTATTTATTAATGAAATGGAGGGCGCAGGATATGGAAAATAATAGTTTAAGTAATAAATCTAAGGCAATAGCATTATTTAAATGGACTAATAGAAAATATCTTTCAGTTTCCATAGCATATTGGATTTTGTTATTTCTAGCCTATCCTTTGGCAGAAATATTTATAATGATTACCAGCATATCTGCAGATGGGAAGTATAATTATTATGTAGACAGAATGCAGACTTATGGAGTGCTTATACCGTCCACTTTGTTTGCGGCAATTGCAATAGGATATTCAATTGTAATATCCTTAATTGCATTTTCGTACATGCATAATAAGAGATGTGTTGACTTATTTGGCAGCTTTCCGGTAAGCAGAAGAACATTGTTCTTTTCAAGGTTTGCCTCAGTTATATTTTCAACATTGATGCCTGTTATAGTTATTGGTTTAATAGGTATGATTTTATCGTTTGAACATAAAGCTTTTATAGCCGGAGCTTCAACAATAGGCTTATTGTGCTTAGTATTAATTGGCAACATATGTTTTATAGCAATCATCTCTCTTTGTTGTGGAACAACTATTGATGTTATAATTTGTTATGGGGCAATTAACGTGTGCTATCCTATAGCCGTATTTTTATGTAGCTATTATCCAGGAGAAATTTTACCGGGAGTTGGACAAAAAGACCTGCCGTCATCACTTTATACGTTACTTTGTCCAATTATGGCATTCTTTACATCTGCTTTTGGAGACGGTTTGGCATTACATACAATATGGTGGATTGGATTTATAATAGTTGTCACAATCGTTTGTTATCATTTGTGCAAAAAGAGAAAAGCTGAAACAGCTCAGAACGGATTTGCATTCGCAATTGTTGAAATAATTATAAAGTTTTTAACATGCTTTACATGTGGACTTGCCATTGGCTTTATAATGTCACAGCTTGGAAATATTTACAGCAGTGTTTTGGCATCTTATATTTGGCTTGTTGTTGGAATTATTATTGGAATATTTGCTTCTAATATTTTACTTCATTTGGCATTTCACAGAGGATTGTCAATGTTTAAAAGTAGCTTAGTGGAAAGTCTGGTTGTTTTTGTTACAACAGGGATTTTTATAGTGATTATTGCAACCGGAGGTCTTGGATATGACACTACAATTCCTAAAGAGTCAGAAGTTGAGAGTGTTATTGTGAAGGAAGCAGACAGAGAGTATTTTATTATTAACGGCAAAGATATTGTTAATTCATATCAAGGCGACGCGAAAAGAATTAAGAAGACTCTTGAATTGCATAAAGAAATTATTAACAAGTGCAAGGCTAAAAAACACCATGGTTTTTATGCACTGACACGACAGTCTGATGATGATTATAGTTCTGTTTCGGATGAAGATGAATATGAGTATACAATTAGTCCTACGGGAATAATTATCAAATATAAGCTTAAAAGCGGAAAAATAATCACAAGACAGTATAGAAGAGGTGAAGTGCCGGTTAGTCAGGAAGAGAATGTTAAGGATTTGGTAGTAAATGATTTGACTATGATTACAAAGATACCGGTTAAATATTTGTCAAGTTGTTATATTCTGGATATGCAAAAAGGCGGATATAGCAGTACAGATAAAGATTTAAACAAAAAACTGGTAGCGGCACTTATTAAAGACCTTAATAATGTGAAAAAGATAAAAAAAGACGAATATGATTATAGTATAGATCTTAACTATACTGATAGTGGAGACAACTATAATTATAGAAATGGAACAGAGATAAGTGTAAATATTTACAGCGAATATAAAAATACACTTAAGGTTCTTAATGACAGCGGAGTACTTGCGAAGCTGGAAGAATAGTAGTATATTAGAGAAAGCGACCGAGTGAAGGACGAAAAGCCTATTATTCGATATGCTGGCTAAAAAAATATCACACGGAGGATAGAATTATGGACAAGAAAAATATTGATTGGGCCAATATAGGTTTTGGTTATGTTCAGACAGATAAGAGATTTGTGTCTAACTTTAAAGATGGTAAATGGGATGACGGTCAGTTAACTGACGATGCAACAGTTGTTATCAGTGAATGTGCAGGTGTGTTACAGTATGCACAGACATGTTTTGAAGGAATGAAAGCTTACACAACAGAAGATGGACGTGTAGTAGTGTTCAGACCTGACTTAAATGCAAAGAGAATGGAAGATTCAGCTAAGAGACTTGAAATGCCGGTCTTCCCTCAGGATAGATTTGTAAAAGCAATCGAAGAAACAGTAAAAGCTAACTTAGCTTATGTACCACCATATGGTTCAGGTGCTACATTATATATTAGACCTTACATGTTTGGTAGTTCATCAGTTATAGGTGTAAAGCCGGCTGAAGAATATCAGTTTAGAGTATTTACAACACCTGTAGGACCTTACTTTAAGGGTGGCGCTAAGCCTATCACAATTAAGGTAAGTGATTTTGATAGAGCAGCACCTCACGGAACAGGTCATATTAAAGCAGGTCTTAACTATGCAATGAGTTTACATGCAATCGTTACAGCTCACGCAGAAGGTTTTGATGAAAATATGTACTTAGATGCAGCAACAAGAACTAAGGTAGAAGAAACAGGTGGAGCTAACTTTATTTTTGTTACAAAAGATAATACAGTAGTTACACCTAAGTCAAACAGTATTCTTCCATCAATTACAAGACGTTCATTAATGTATGTTGCAGAACATTATTTAGGACTTAAAGTTGAAGAAAGAGAAGTTTACTTTGATGAAGTTAAAGACTTCGCAGAATGTGGCCTTTGCGGTACAGCAGCAGTAATCTCACCTGTAGGAAAGATTAATGACCATGGCAAAGAAATTTGCTTCCCAAGTGGAATGGAAGAAATGGGACCTATAACAAAGAAACTTTACGATACATTAACAGGAATTCAGATGGGTAGAATTGAAGCTCCTGAAGGATGGATTTACGAAATTAAATAATTAAAGATAGGATAGAGTATGTGGAATAGAGCAGATTTAAAAGCAAATGCTAAAAAGATTTTTTTCGGGAACTATTGGAAAGCAGTTTTAGTAACGCTTATTTTGACAATTATTCTTGGTGGTGCAACAAACACAATAACAAGAAGAATTTCAAATAATCAGTCAACAGATTGGTCAATTGATCAGGATTTTTCCGGTGTTTCAAGTTATGATGAATGGTCAAATGATGAAATATTGAACATTGGAAACAGTTCATTGTATGGTTCAGAATATCAGACATATCTTAGAATTTACAACCGACTGAAGAATATACCCGGATCAGTATGGGCAATGTTGGGAATTGCTGTAGCAGTAGGAATAGTTGTTGGTCTTTTAATTTCCATTTTCTTAGTAGCACCTTTACAGGTTGGATGTTACAGATGGTATATCTTAAACAGAACATCTAATCCACCAATGGGAGAATTATTAAATTCATTTAGAAATGGATATTTTAACACTGCTAAGATTATGTTTTGCAAGGGTTTGTACACAACACTTTGGAGTTTGTTGTTTATAATACCGGGAATTATCAAGGCGTATGAATATAGTATGATTCCATATTTGTTGGCCGAGAATCCTAATATGTCAAAACAGGAAGCTTTTGCAATAAGCAAGGAATTAATGGATGGAAATAAGTTTAATGCATTTGTACTGGACTTATCGTTCATACTTTGGAATTTTGTAGGTGCATTAGCATTTGGTTTACCTGGAATATTCTTTGTTAATCCTTATGTTCAGTTAACTAATGTTGAACTTTATGTAAAATTATGTCAGATTAGAGCAGAAAGACATAATTCAACATATAATCAGGATTACAACCAAAATTTTAATCAGAATGATTTTTCAGGTTATACACAAGTATAAAATTAAGTAAAAGTAATGAAATGACTAATAAAATAAAAAAAATGGCGGTTTTCGCCATTTTTTTTTATATTGTACTAGACAAAGATATTATAATTTGTTAAAATTATAACAATCTTAATAATATTATTACTAGAAGTGGGAATTTTACAAAATTGTAACAGAAAAGTCATCTGTTTTTTCTTGCGGTGAAATAGTAAAAATGGTATTATGAGAGTATGTGAGCAAGCAGGTGAAATTATACATAAAACCTGTTAACATATCAAAAAAATCACGGAGGATTTATATTATGTCAAAGAAAGTAGTTATCGCAGGCGCATGCCGTACAGCTATTGGAAAAATGGGTGGAGCATTAAGCACAACTCCAGCACCAGTTTTAGGATCTATTGTTATTAAGGAAGCTCTTAACAGAGCAGGTGTTCCAGCTGATCAGGTTGATCACGTATATATGGGATGTGTTATCCAGGCAGGACTTGGACAGAACGTAGCACGTCAGGCAACACTTAAGGCAGGACTTCCAATTGAAACACCAGCAGTTACAGTTAACGTTGTATGTGGTTCAGGTCTTAACTGTGTAAACATGGCTGCACAGATGATTCAGGCAGGAGATGCTGATATCGTTGTTGCAGGTGGTATGGAAAACATGTCAATGGCTCCATATGCTTTACCACAGGCTAGATTTGGTTACAGAATGAACAATGGTACACTTGTTGATACAATGGTTAACGATGCATTAACAGATGCATTCAATCACTACCACATGATGATTACAGCTGAAAACGTAGCTGAACAGTGGGGAATTACAAGAGAAGAATTAGATGCTTTCTCAGCTAACTCACAGCAGAAATGTGAAAAGGCTATGGCTGAAGGTAAGTTCAAAGATGAAATCGTTCCTGTTGTTATCCACGGCAAGAAGGGTGATACAGTATTTGATACAGATGAACATCCTAAATTCGGCACAACACTTGAAAAAGTGGCTAAATTAAAACCAGCTTTCAAGAGAGATGGCGGTACAGTTACAGCAGCTAATGCTTCAGGTATCAACGACAGTGCAGCAGCTCTGGTTGTTATGTCCAAAGAAAAAGCTGATGAATTAGGTATTAAACCTCTGGCAACAATCGTTTCCTATGCTACAGGCGGTGTAGATCCATCTATCATGGGTGTTGGCCCTGTTCCTGCAGTTACTAAGGCAATGGCTAGAGCTAACATGACAATTGATGATATTGATCTGATCGAAGCAAACGAAGCTTTCGCAGCTCAGTCTCTGGCAGTTGCTCAGGATCTTAAGTTTGATATGAGCAAGGTTAACGTTAATGGTGGTGCTATTGCTCTTGGCCATCCAATTGGTGCATCAGGTGCCAGAATCCTTGTTACATTATTATATGAAATGCAGAAGAGAGAAGACGCCCATACAGGTCTTGCTACACTGTGTATCGGTGGTGGCCAGGGCCAGGCTCTTATCGTTAAAAAATAATTCCTTTTCTTCTAACATACATAGAGGATGAAAGAAAGGCTGTTTCAAAACATGTTTTGGAACAGCCTTTTCTTCGCATTATTCACAAAGAAGTATAAGTTTGTGTGCATTCTTTGATTACTTGCGGGAATGAAAAATCTGTGTTATGATAAAACAGACTGATGAAAAAACTGGAGGCAAATATGGATACATCGGCAGATGTGCTGCAATTAATAGAGGAAGCTTATAAAACATTCAGCAAAGGACAGAGATATATAGCAGATTATATATGTAATAATTATGATAAGGCAGTGGATATGACAGCGGCTCGCCTTGGAAAGATTGTCGGAGTCAGTGAATCGACGGTTGTTCGATTTGCAATAGAGCTTGGCTTTAAAGGATATCCGCAGTTCCAGAAGGCACTGGGAGAACTTGTGAAACAGAGATTGAGTTCTGTTCAGAGAATTTCACTGGCATACGAGAGATTATCTGAGAGCCCGGATCTTATTTCTTCTGTGCTCCATAATGATATACAGAATTTGAAACATACGGAAGAAATGATTGACCGGGATGCATTTTACAGGGCGGTTGATCTGATTGGGGATGCCAGGAAGATTTATGTGATCGGCGGGAGAAGCTGCAGTACGCTTGCTTCATTTTTAAATTATTATCTGAGCTATATCTTTGATGATGTTCGATTAATACGTTCAGACAGTGTGACAGAATCAATTGAGGAGATTCATCGTATTGGAGAGCAGGATGTGATTCTTGCAATCAGTTTTCCACGTTATTCAGTGAAGACAATACAGACCGTTTCATTCGCCAAGAACCGTAAGGCGAAGATCATCGCTATTACAGACGGCGAACAGTCACCATTGGCTAAATATGCAGATTGTTCGATTTATGCAGGCAGTGATATGGTTTCCTTTGTGGATTCGCTTGTTGCACCGCTCAGTGTTGTCAATGCATTGCTGGCAGCACTGAGTATGCGGTATAAGGATTCCGTAACGGATACAATGTTGTCTATGGAATCAATATGGAATACGATGAACGAATATGAACGCATTGATTAATGATTCGGATGGAGTCTTTTTATGAAGAAAATAATAATTGTCGGCGGTGGAGCCGCCGGTATGTTTGCGGCTGTTTCGGCAGCGAATGAACATACGGAAGTTCATATATATGAACATAATGAGAAACTTGGGAAGAAACTCTTTATTACCGGTAAGGGTCGATGCAATATTACAAACGGATGCGATGATGTGGAGGAATTGCTGAGTCATGTCGTGACAAATGCACGATTTTTATATTCTGCATTTTATACATTCAGCAATCAGGATATGATGCAGTTCCTGACTGAACAGGGACTGGAATTGAAGACAGAAAGAGGCCAGAGAGTATTTCCGGTTTCAGATAAATCCTCTGATGTGATCCGTACACTGGAACGTGTTTTGAAGGACAGGCATGTGCAGGTCCATTTGAAACAGCAAGTCTGTGATTTGTGGATTGAAGACAATGAGATAAGAGGGATTTTCTTGTCCGGCGGAGAGAAGGTTGAAGCAGATGTGGTGATCCTGGCTGCCGGCGGTGTCTCTTATCCTTCAACAGGTTCTACCGGAGACGGTTACCGTTTCGCAGAAGAACTCGGACATAAAGTGACGGAATTATATCCATCGCTGGTTCCGTTTAATACAAAAGAAGCGTGGGCGAAAAGCCTTCAGGGTCTTTCACTGAAAAATGTGGATGTCAAAGTGATGGACGGTAAAAAGAAACTCTATGATGGTTTTGGCGAAATGATGTTCACCCACTTTGGCGTGACTGGTCCTCTGATCTTAAGTGCCAGCAGTTACACTGCGAAAACGGCACGAAAAAAAGAACTTTCTATGTTTATCGACCTGAAGCCGGCATTGTCAAAAGAACAACTGGATCACCGAATCCTGCGTGATTTTGAGGAAGCAAAAAACAGACAGTTTAAAAACGCACTGGGCGGACTTTTCCCGGCAAAACTGACTCCGGTCATGATCGAGTTGTCCGGCATCAATCCGGAGAAAAAGGTAAATGAGGTATCAAGAGAAGAACGCCTCGGATTTGTGGAGCTGATCAAAAATTTGCCATTGACCGTAACAGGGCTTCGC
>ERZ773103.1816-NODE-1816-length-21619-cov-5.127295_pt1 | contig 21619 bp, 17 predicted proteins | sample MGYA00511118_ERZ773103 | MGnify/ENA primary metagenome ERZ773103 (study PRJEB29015, sample SAMEA2737821) | human gut metagenome | biome: human gut; feature: human-associated habitat; material: faeces | place: China | collected 2012 ... | reverse complement strand
CTGCGCTAGCGCGTGCGCGCGAACACCAGAACCGTGGCGACGGCCGCGAACACGGCCAGCGCCGCAAGCACGCCCACGAGCGTCGTCGCGCCCACGAGCGCGCCCATCATCCCGCTAAGAACCGCCGATCCCGTGTAGCCGATGAGATTGATGGTCGACACCACCGTCGCCGTGCCGCGCATGTCGGCCCGCGCGAACAAAAGGCGCAGGCTGCCCGACAGGCACATGCCCGTGGACAGGCCGAACAACGCCACCAGCACGAGGAAAGCGCCCAAAGCCCCGGCCGCCATCGCTACGCACATCGCGCACGTGAACACGAGGAGCGCCGCCATCGAAACACGCAACGACACGCCCGACGGCATGCGCGCCTCAAGCGGCGCCCCCAACGCGCTGGGCGCCATCGACAGCGCGAGGATAGCCGATGCCATGAACGGGTCGCTCGAACCGAAGCATTCCGCCGCCACCGGCGAGCTGAACGATTGGAAGAACGTGCCCACGCCCCACGACGCGACGTAGGCGCACGCGGCGATGGGCAGCACACCGCGCAGCTTCGCATCCACGCCGATCACCGGCTTGCAGGCGGTTCGCAGCGGCACGCGGCTGACGACCGTTTCGGGAGCCGCGGGAATGAGGATCGCGCCCAGCGCCAGCAACGCGATCATGATCCAATAGATCAGCGCGTGCTGTTGGGTGACCAAGGACAAGAACCCCACGGCCAGCGAACCCGCCATCACGCCCAGCAGCGCGCCGCAACCGGCCACCGCCAGCCCGAACCCCTCGTAGCGCCCCACGGCGGAATCGACGACCAGCGCCGAAACGGCGCTCATGGCCAAGCCGCACGACACGCCCTGCACCGCTCGCGCAACCAGCACGATCGTCGGATCGGCCGCTCTCAAGAACAGGAAACAACCGAGCATGGCAAGCAGCAGCGACGCCGCCGCCAAGGGGCGCCGTCCCGCCGCATCGGACAGCGATCCCGACAAGAACAGCGTCAGCACGACGCCGAACAGGTACATGAACATGGTGGCGGAGATGTCGGCGTCGGTGAGCCCGATCGCCCCTTTGTACTCGGAGTACAAAGGGATAGGCACAGCCGAAGCGGCGAACACGGTGACGAAGGCGAACGTAGCGATGACGAGGCCTCGCACCCCTTGCCGAGGCTGCGAGGATTCCGACGCGTCGACTGCATGCGCGAGCATGGCACCATCCGTTCGTTCACCGCGAATTACACCCGCGCTCTTCCCTGCGAGGAGCGATTGCGGACAGCATAGCATTCCGAACGGACGCAGGGAACACCCGCGTTCGCCCAACGCGGCGCGCACGGTTCTGGATTTCTGGTACCATGGTACGGATGTTCTGCAATGCTTTCGAGGGAGGGCCGCCGCACCGCATGCTATCCGAAGACGACATCAGCAGGCACTGCCATGCGCGCACGTTGCAACGGGCACGGTCCATCGCAGCCTCCGACCGCAACATCCTCACAAAGCAGGTCCGCTACAATCCGCCCGAGACCACGCTGTCCGCGTTCGTTGCCAGCAGCAGCGGCTGGAACGACCGTTACCGCACCTCCGTCACCTTCGACGAGGACGAAGGCGACCTGGTCGACTACGCCTGCACCTGCCCCGCCTACCGCGAGTATGACGGCATGTGCAAGCACTGCGTGGCTCTGGCGTTGACGTATCTGGACGCGCCTGAGAAGTTCATGGGCTACCGAGCCCATCGCGCGCCGACCACGTCTTCATGCCTGCTCGAGCTCATGGAGCGCAGCAAAGCCGCTGCAGAAGCTGAGGAACAGGGCGGCATCGATCTGGAAGCAACCGTCGTGTACGGCTATCGGTCGTGGTCGGCGCACTTCAAGGTCGTCGGCCCCCAGGGCTCCTACGTCATGAAGAGCATCTCGGACTTCGTCGGCCGCATGCGGCGCGGCGAGCGGTTCTCCTACGGCAAGAAGCTCGCGTTCACGCACGTCCCGGCGATGCTCGCCGAGTCGGCGCGCCCCATCGCCCGGTTCCTCGACCGCGCCGTGGCGCTGCGCGAGCAGGCCACCGGCAGCGCGTTTTGGCGCTACCGCGGACGCGACGAGATCGGACGCGACCTCGACCTGTCGGACTACGAGCTCATCGAGCTGTTGGATCTGCTGGACGGCCGCCCCTTCACCGTCGAAGGCACCGACTACGGAACGCGCTCCCTCACCCGCGCGCATGTCGTCAGCGCCGACCCCGATGTCGAGGTCTCGGTGCGGCGCACCGACGACGGCGGCTACGCCATCGAAGCCGACGAGCTGCCTTTCGTGGCGCAGGGCGACCGCATGTACCTGTGGCAGGGCGAGACGTTCTTCCGCTGCTCGGCCGACTTCGCGCGCACGGCGGGCTTCCTGCGCACCGTGTACGAGAACGACGATGCCCGCCTGTTCGTCAGCCTCGCCGACATGCCCCTGTTCTGCGCCACCGTGCTGCCCGCCATCGAGAAGCGCCTCCATGTGGAAACGCCGACCGAGATCGGGCTGTTCCGCCCCGTGCCGTGCAAGCTGGAGTTCTACTTCGACAAGACCGACCGCGACGTCACCTGCGACGCGCAAGCCGTGTACGGCGAACGCCGCTATCCGCTGCTCGACTCCCCCGCTCGCGACGAGGCGGGCCCCCTGCGCGACGAGAAGCTGGAGGGTCGCGCGAGGCGGCTGGTCAAGCAGTATTTCGACACATTAGAAGCTCCCCCATCCATCATGCTGAGCGACGAGACGGCGGTGGCCGACCTCGTGTTCGGCGGCCTTGTCCAGTTCCAGGCGCTGGGCCAGGCGTTCACCACGCCCGCGTTCGACCGGCTGCTCGTAGACAAGAAGCCACGCATCTCGGTGGGCATCTCGCTGGCGGGCAACCTCATCAACCTGGCCGTGTCCACCGACGACCTGCCCCCGGCCGAGGTGGCGGCGCTGCTGGCGAGCTACCGGCGGCGCAAGCGCTTCCACCGTCTGAAGAGCGGTGCGTACCTCGATCTGACGGAGTACGACCTCGCTCAGCTCGACCACCTTGCGGAGGACTTCGGCTTCACGCCCAAACAGCTGGCCGCAGGCGCGGTGGAGCTTCCCGCCTACCACGCGTTCTACCTCGACGAGCAGTTCAAGGGCGCAGAGCGCAACCGCTCGTTCATGCGCTACCTGGAAAGCTTCCGGGCATCGGCCGGCGAGCCGTGCCCGGTGCCCGACCAGCTGGCCGCCACGCTGCGCCCCTACCAGGCGGAAGGGCTGCGCTGGATGAGCGCGTTGGCCGACCGCGATCTCGGCGGCATCCTGGCCGACGAGATGGGCCTGGGCAAGTCGGTGCAGCTCATCGCGTTTCTGCTGGCACGCCAGAGCGAGGCGCGCGCCGTTGGGCCCAGCCTCATCGTGTGCCCCGCCTCCCTCGTGTACAACTGGATGGCCGAGTTCGAGCGCTTCGCCCCGACCCTAGACGTGCGCGCCGCGGTGGGCGCCAAGCGCGAGCGCATGCGCATCCGCGCCGAGGCGTGCGAGAGAGACGCACGCGAAAGCGAGCTTGCCCGCGACGGGCGCTGCTGCGACGTGCTGATCACCTCCTACGACCTGCTGCGCATCGACGCGGAGGACTTCGCCCGGCGCGAATTCTACTGCTGCGCGCTCGACGAGGCGCAGTACGTGAAGAACCACGCCACCAAGACGGCGCGCGCCGCGAAGCGCGTGCGGGCGCGCCACCGCTTCGCGCTGACCGGAACGCCGATGGAGAACCGTCTGAGCGAGCTGTGGAGCATCTTCGACTTCCTCATGCCCGGGCTTCTGGGATCCTACATGCGCTTCCGCGAGCACTTCGAGCTGGACATCACCGGAGGCGACGAGGACGCCGCCCGCCGTCTGCGCTCCCTCGTGGCACCGTTCATGCTGCGCCGCTTGAAGGCCGACGTGCTGCAAGACTTGCCCGACAAGCTGGAATCGGTGGTGTACGTCCCCATGGAGGCCGAGCAGCAGCGCCTGTACGCCGCCCACGAGCAGCAGCTGCGCGACGCGCTGACCCTGCAGAAGAACAACCGCAACAACAAGCAGTTCCACGAGCGCAAAGTGGAGGTGCTCGCCGAGCTGACGAAGCTGCGCCAGCTGTGCTGCGACCCGCGCCTTCTGTACGAGAACTACGCCGGGCACGCGGCAAAGCTGGACGCCATCGCAGAGATCGTGGAATCGGCCATGGACGCCGGCGAGAAGACGCTTGTGTTCTCCCAGTTCACAAGCTTCCTTTCGCTGATCGCCGAAGTGCTGGACGCGCACGGCGTGCCCTACTTCACCATCACGGGAGCCACGCCGAAGAAGCGCCGGCTCGATCTGGTGAACGCGTTCAACGACGACGACACGCCCGTGTTCCTCGTGTCGCTCAAAGCGGGTGGCACCGGGCTCAACCTCACCGGCGCGTCGGTGGTGGTGCACGCCGACCCCTGGTGGAACGCCGCCGCGCAGAACCAGGCCACCGACCGCGCGCACCGCATCGGCCAGACGCAGGTGGTGAGCGTCCACAAGGTCATCGCGAAGGACACCGTCGAAGAGCGCATCCTGCATTTGCAGGATGCGAAGACCGACCTCGCCGACCAGGTGATCGGCGCCGGCGGCGTGTCGCTGGCGAGCCTGAGCCAGGAGGAGCTGCTCGATTTGCTGGACGGATGAGGCGCGGCTTAGAACTTGCCGAAGCGTTCGTAGCGGGCTCGCAGCAGCTCGTCGGTCGGCGTTGCGCATAGCTCGTCAAGCGTGGCGCACACGTAGGAGCGCACGCCCTCGGCCGCCTGCTCGGGGTTCTCATGCGCAGGGCCCGCTCCTTCGGTCAGCACGGCGTCCACGATGCCCATCTCGCATGCTTCCGCGGCGCTCATCTTCATGACGGCCGCCGCTTCGGCGGCGCGCGTGCGATCCTTCCACAGGATGGACGCGAAGCCCTCCGGCGACAGCACCGAGTACACCGCGTGCTCCTGCATGGCCACGCGATCGGCCAGCGCCAGCGCCAGCGCGCCGCCCGAGCCGCCCTCGCCCAACAGCACGCTCACCACGGGCACGCGCAGGCCCGCGAGCGCCAGCAGGTTGTCGGCGATGGCGTTGCCCTGCCCGCGCTCCTCGGCCTCCATGCCGCAGAACGCGCCTTGCGTGTCCACGAGGCACACCACGGGGCGGCCGAACTTCTCGGCCTGACGCATGAGGCGCAAAGATTTGCGGTAGCCCTCCGGCTGCGGGCAGCCGAAGTTGCGCGCGATGCGCTCTTTGAGGTCGCGTCCTTTCTCTTGCGCGATCACCGTCACCGCGCGACCCCCGATCCAGCCGAGGCCGCACACCACGGCGCCGTCGTCGCCGAACATGCGATCGCCGTGCAGCTCGATGAACCCGTCCACGAACGAGTCGATGTAGGCGAGCGCCGTGGGACGATGCACGTTGCGCGCCAACTGAACGCTCTCCCATGCGCGGTTCGACGTGGGCGCAGTGGCCTCGCGCGCCGCAGCGGACGCGTCCTCCAAAGACACGCCGGCCTCCGCATCGAAACCGCCCGTGCTGAGCGCCTTCTCCAAACGCTTGCGCATGGAGGAGCCGCGGCGGTCGAAGCGCTCGGTGACGGCCGCCATGCGCCCGCGCAGCTTGGCGCGCGCCGAGTCCACCCCTCCGGCGAAAGGCAGGCCGCCGCCCACGGTCAAATCGCCGTACGTCACCGTGTTGTACGTATCGGTGCCGCTGGCCAGGTTCTCGCGCACCGCCTCGTAGCTGACGAGGATATCGCGATCGCCCGGCTCGTGCTCCTGCTCGCCGCGCACAGCCGATGCCGTGGCAAGGTGCAACGCCAGCAAGTGAGCCAGCACGCTGCGCAGCTCGCCGCGCTCCACGATGGCGTCGATCAGCCCGTGATCCAGCGCGAACTCGGCCGTCTGGAAGCCCTCGGGCAGCTCCTGCTTGATGGTGTCCTTGATGACGCGCTGGCCCGCGAAGCCGATCAGCGCGCGCGGCTCGGCCAGGATCACGTCGCCCTGCATGGCGAACGACGCGGTCACGCCGCCCGTCGTGGGATCGGTGAGCACCGAGATGTAGGGGAGCTTCGCCGCAGCATGGCGCTCCAGCGCGCACGACACCTTCGCCATCTGCATGAGTGACACGAGACCCTCCTGCATGCGCGCGCCGCCCGACGCGGTGAACACCACCACGGGCAGACGCTCGTCGGTCGCGCGCTCCACGAGCCGCGCCACCTTCTCGCCCACGACCGAGCCCATCGAGCCCATGAAGAACTGCGACTCCATGATGCCGATGGCCACGCGCAAGCCCGCGATACGTCCGACGCCGGTGCGCACGCCCTCCTCCAGACCCGTCTTCTCGCGCTGAGCCTCGAGCTTGCCCAGGTAGCCGGGGAACTCGAGCGGGTCGGTTTCGGGAACCGTGCGGTTCCATTCCACGAAGCTGTCCGCATCCAGCAAGTCGTCGATGCGCTCGCTCGACGACATGCGCAGGTAACCGCCGCAAGCGGGGCACACGTAATGGCCGGCGGCCAGGCTGGGGCCGTCGAACTTGAGGCCGCAGTGCGGGCACGCGCGCCACGAATCGCCGTCGATAGCGGGTTTGTCGGTAGTGCACAGCACCCAGCCCAGAAGCGGCGCGTCATTGCTGAGCGGGCGGAACACCCGCACGCCGCGAGCCGCCGTGCGAGCGAGAAAGCTGTCCACCTCGGCCAGCGGCAGCGCCTCGTCGCACAGCAGAACCACCGAAGCCCCGCAGGAGTCGATGGCCGTCAGCACGGCATGGCCGTTGCAGAACAGCGCGTCGGAGTACTTCTCGCCCAGGCTCACCGCGCTTTGGGCGAGCTTGATGTGGCTATCGCCCCGATGATCCTGCGTGTACACTGCGCAGGCGGCGAAACCCGCATCGCCCACGGCCTGCATCAGGCGCTTCGCGGTTTTCGGGCGCGCCATGACGAGCGCGACGGGCTTGGAGCCCGCATCGATCCCCCCGGCGCCTTTCGGCGTGCGCGGGGCGGCGGTGGCCAACGCCCGCGGCACGGCGGTGTAGTCGGCCGCGTCGGCAGCATCGTGCGCGTTCGGCGCTATGGGAAGCGAAGCGGCGGCCTCCTCGGCCATGCGCGCAAGGCGGTAGGCCACGTCGGCCGATTCGCCGATAGGCTCGGCCGCCTTGCGCGGCTTGCCCTGGGGCAGCACCGTTCCGTCGGATCCGATGGTGATGTAGTTCTGCTTGGCACTCTTCATCGAACGGCCTCTCGCTCTTTTAAGCTTCCGCTTTCGCCAGCACGTACTTCTGCGTCGCCGACGCGCACACCGCGCCGTCGACGCTCGCCTCCACCTCTGCGACGCACAGACGCGACGAGGACTTCACGATGCGCCCTTTCAGCGTGAGCGTCTCGCCCGGCTCCACCTGGCGGCGGAACTTCGCGCCGTCGATGCCGGTGAGGAACCCGATGGAGCCCTCGGCTCCGCGCTCGACGAGGATGCAGAACGATGCCGCCTGCGCGAGCGCCTCCATGATGATGACGCCCGGCAAAACGGGATGCCCCGGGAAATGCCCCGCGAACAGCGCCAGCTCCGGGTCGACGTCGAGCTCGGCCGTCACCTCCACGCCCGGCTCACACGCGACGATGCGGCTCACCCAGCAGAACGGGTCGCGATGCGGCAGCACCGCCTCGACGACGTCCTTGCCGCAAGGGTATTCGATGTCCATGGTTCGGCTCCTCCCAACCTATGCGCGATACGGCGAAACGGCCAAGCTCGCGTTATGGCCGCCGAATCCGAGCGAGTTCGACAGCGCCACCTTCTGAGGATAGCCCGTCTTCGCCTCGATGACGACGCTGACCGGGCATTCCGGATCGGCCTCGGCGAAGCCGGCCGTGGGCGGCACGCAGTCGTTCATCACGGACAAAGCCGTGACGATGGCCTCGATAGCGCCCGCGGCGCCCAGCGTGTGGCCCGTCGTGCCCTTCACCGACGTCACCGGGATCCGGCTTCCCGCCTCTTCGCCGCACAGCGCCAGCAGCGCCTTGGACTCGGTGGCGTCGTTCGCCGGCGTGCCGGTGCCGTGGGCGTTCAGATGCCCCAGGTCGTCCGGCGTGAAGCCGCCCTCCTCCAGCGCCTGGCGCATCGCGCGCGCCACGCCCTCGCCGCTGGGCTCGGGAGCCGTCATATGGTAGGCGTCGCCCGTGGAGCCGAAGCCCGTGATCTCGGCCAGCACCGTGGCGCCGCGCTCGAGCGCATGCTCCAGCGACTCCAACACCACCGCGCCCGCGCCCTCGCCCGCCACGAATCCCGCGCGGCGCACGTCGAACGGCAGGGAGGCCTGCGTCGGATCCTCGGCCTTCGACAGCGCGCCGAGGTTCGAGAACCCGGCCAGGCAGATGGGCGACACGGACTCTTCCGAGCCGCCGGCCAGCGCCGCGTCGATGTAGCCGTGGCGGATGTCGCGCACGGCCGCGCCGATGGAGTGCGCGCCGGTGGCGCAGGCGGTGACCACGTTCAGGCATTCGCCGCGCAGCCCGTAGCGGATGGAGAGGTTGCCCGCCGCGATGTTGCCGATCATCGTGGGGATGAACAGCGGGCTCACGCGCTTCGGACCCTTCTCGGCCAAGGTGAAGAAGCCGCTTTGCAGCTCGTCGATGCCGCCGATGCCGGTGCCGAACACGCACGCGATGCGCGCGGTGTCCTCGGCCTCGAGGTTCAGGCCCGACTGCGCCAGCGCCTCGTCGGAAGCGACGATGGCGTACTGCACGAAGCGCTCGAACCGGCGCGCCTCCTTCTTCGTGATGCCGTGCTCGGCAGCGTCGAAATCGCGCACCTCGGCGGCGATGTGCACGTCGTAGTCGGCCGTGTCGAAGCGCGTGACCGGGCCGATGCAGCAGGCGCGGCCCATGACCGCGTCCCACAGCGCCTGCACGCCCACGCCGGCCGGCGACACCGCGCCCATGCCGGTGATGACCACGCGGTGCGTGCCGTCGGGGCGGCGCGTGCTCGCCGCGTTCGCAATGTTCTCGCTCATAGCGACATACCTCCGTCGATGCAGACAACCTGTCCGGTGATGTAGCCCGCGTCCTCGCTGGCCAAGAAGCGCACGAGCTTCGCCACGTCCTCGGGCTCCCCGAGGCGCTTGGACGCGATGCGCCCCACGATGGCCTCGCGCTGCTTCTCGGACAGCGCGTCAGTCATGTCGGTGGCGATGAAGCCCGGGGCCACGGCGTTGGCCGTGACGTTGCGGGCCGCCAGCTCGCGGGCGATGGACTTCGTGAGCCCGATGACGCCGGCCTTCGAGGCCGCATAGTTCGCCTGGCCCGCGTTGCCCGCCACGCCCACGACGCTCGACATGTTGACGATGCGTCCGTAGCGCTGCTTCATCATGCGCTGCGCCGCGGCCTTGCAGCAGTTGAACGTGCCCTTGAGGTTCACGTCGATCACCGCGTCGAAGTCCTCGTCCTTCATGCGCGCCAGCAGCCCGTCGCGCGTGATGCCGGCGTTGTTCACCAGCACGTCCACGCGGCCGAACGCTTCCTGGGCGGCGTCGACGAGCGCAGCGGCCTCGGCGGCGTCCGCCACGTTGGCGGCCACCGCGATGGCGCGCACGCCGCAGTCGGCCTCCAGGGCTGCGGCGAACGCCCGCGCCTCGTCCAGCCCGCGCTCGCTCGAGCAGTTCACGCACACGTCGAAGCCCGCGCGCGCCAGCTCCTCGGCCACCGCGCGGCCGATGCCGCGGTTCGAGCCGGTGACGACCGCGCTTCGACGCGGAGTTTCGGTTTCGTTGGTCATGGGAGTAGAAGCTCCTATTCGGAATCGGTTGCGGAAGCGACGGCCAGACAGCCGTCGAAGCTCGCGCGGTCCTGCACGCAGGCGCGCGTCGCGGTCTTGTCGATGCGTTTCACGAGGTTCGCCAGAACGCCGCCGAAGCCGACTTCGACGAACATGTCCGCCCCTGCGGCGGTCAACGCAGCCACGCTCGCATCGAAGCGCACGGGGCTCGTGAGGTGGCGCACGAGGTTCTCGCGCGCGTCGGCGGCGGACAGCGGCGCGGCAGTGACGTTGCAGACGAGCGGGATGCGCGCCTCCGAGAACTCGACGTTATCCAAGTAAGCTGCGAGCCCCGCCGCCGCATCGGCCATGAGCGGGCTATGGAACGCGCCCGAGGTGGCCAAACGCGACGAGCGCTTCCCCGCCTCGGCCCATGCCGCCTCGGCGCGCTCGACGGCCGCGGGCGCACCGGCGATGACGATCTGCCCCGGGCAGTTGAAGTTCGCGGGCACCAGCACCTCGCCCTCGGCGCACTGCTCGCAGAGCGCAGCCACGCCGTCCTCGTCGGCCTTCAGCAGCGCGCTCATGACGCCGGGGTGCGCCGCAGCGGCCTCGGCCATAAGCTCGGAGCGCGCTTTCACCAGCGCGAACGTCGCCTCGTCGCTCAGCATGCCCGACACGGCCAGCGCGCTCACCTGCCCCAGCGAGAAGCCCAGCACCGCCGCAGGCTGCACGCCGCGCGCCATGAGCGCGCGGGCGATGCCCACCGACAGCACGCACAGCGCCGGCTGGGCGTTGCGCGTGTCGTTGAGCTCGTCGGGATCGGCATTGAGCACGAGATCGGCCACGTCGTACCCCAGCACGTCGGACGCGCAGGAAAACGTTCCCTTCACCTCGGGAATATCGAGCAGGTCCGCGCCCATGCCGGGCTTCTGCGCCCCTTGCCCCGAGAACATGAAGACGGGCGCGCGCGCGAGGAGGGGCGGCAACGTCCAGTCGCTCAAACAGTCCTCGCTTCGCTGCGGAACTCGCTTGGTGGACGCCGCCGCCCCTCCTCGCTCCACACCCACAGGCTTCCGAAGCCCTTTTTCCTCATCCATCAAGAGCCCCCTAGATCGCACGCCCGCGCCGGGCGCTCAGCGCAGCCAGTGCTTCCAAGTCGAGACCGCCCAGAGCCTCGGCTTCTTCGATCATCCGAGCGATAGCCTCGGCCGCCGTGGCGCGCTCGTGCACGAGCGCGGCCGACTGGCCCGCCATCATGGTGCCGTTGTCCACGTCGCCCTCCACGGCGCGGCGCAGGGAACCCACGTACATAGCCTCCAGCTCGTCGCCGTTGGCGGCGACGTCGCCTTCGAGCTTGCGCACGGTACGGGCGAACTTGTTCTTGAGGCAGCGCACGGGATGCCCGCTGCCGCGGCCTGTGACGATGGTGTCGGCGTCCTTGGCGGCGATCACGCGCTCTTTGTACGCGTCGGCGATGGTGCACTCGTCCACCGTGAGGAAGCGGGTGCCCGCCTGCACGCCCTCGGCGCCCAGCGCGAAGGCGGCGGCCATGCCGCGCCCGTCGGCGATGCCGCCTGCGGCGATCACGGGGATGGACACGGCGTCGCATACTGCGGGGATGAGCGCCATCGTGGTCAGCTCGCCGATATGGCCGCCGGCCTCGGTGCCCTCGGCCACCACGGCGTCGGCTCCGAGGCGCTCCATGCGCGCGGCCAGCGCGCTGGAGGCCACCACGGGCACCACCTTGATGCCGGCGTCCTTCCACAGCTGCATGTAGTTCGCGGGAGAACCCGCGCCCGTCGTGATGACGTCAACACGCAGCTTCGCCAGAAGCTCGGCCGTCTCGCCCGCGTTCGGATCCATGAGCATGACGTTCGCGCCGATGGGCTTGTCGGTAATCGAGCGGGCGATGCGCACCTGCTCCTCGACCCAGTCGAGCGGCGCGCCGCCGCATGCGATGATGCCGAGGCCGCCGGCCTCGCTCACCGCGCCGGCCAGGCTCGCATCCGCGATGCGCGCCATCGCGCCCTGCACGACGGGCACCTCGATGCCCAGCAGTTCCGTTACCCGCGTCTTCATGCTCATGCTCTCTCTTCCTCGAACCCACGGCCCCGTTCGGGCCCCGTCATACAAGCGGGCCCCGTACGGGGCCCGATCAACGCGCGTTACAGCGAATCGATGTGCGCGACCAGCTGACCCACCGTCTCGATTCCCTCGGGCTCGCCGAACTCGACGTCGCACTTCTCCTCGAGGTCGCAGATGAGCTCGACCATGTCCAGCGAGTCGATGCCGAGCGACTCCAGCGTGGCCTCCTCGGTGATCTTCTCGGCCTCGAGATCGAGGTTCTCGACGAGGACTTCCTTCACGGTGTCGATGGTAGCCATGGTGCGTTCCTTTCGCTTCATGCAATTTAGTTTGATAGTCAAAGTATTTCTCCGGAAGTAATGGTATGGTGACGGGACTCCGATTGCAAGAGCCGCCATGCGCCCTCCACGATTTCTGCGCCCTTCCTCTTATTCCCACCGCCCCGTTCCAGGCGCACCCAAGACAGGCCCCCTCGACGCATCCAGCCGAATAGCCCAACCGCGAACAGGGCGTGAGCGGTCATGCAGTGCGACGAGCAATCGCTGCGTGTGCGAGGAGAGCTGCGTGACCGCTCACGCCTGCCCCGCAGGTCGCAAACTCCTCACGCCTGCGCGTCGAAGAAGCCCTTCACCTTCTTGAGCGCCCCGGCGAACACGCGCTCCTCCTCCTCGGTAAGATCGGCCAACGCCTCGTCGATCATCTGATGGTGGAACAGGTTGTGCGCGCGCAGCACCTGCCTGCCTTTCTTGGTGAGCGAGACCAGCACCTTGCGACGATCGTCCTCGGCGCGCGTACGTTCCACGAAGCCCTTGTTCGCCAGTTTGTTCACCGCCGTGGTCAGCGTAGCCAAGGTCACGTTCAGGCGCGCGGCTATCACGTTCATCGGATTGCGCTCGTGCAGGCCGATAGCCACGATGGTGTGGACCTCGGTTATGGTGAGCCCGTGCGTCAGGCGGTTGTCCAGCGACTGCTCCTCGATGCGCAGGATGGAGTTGAACGTGCCGGACAGCAGGTCGTCGATTTCCTCGCGCCGTCTTTGAGAAGCGCTCGCCGTCTCGTTCGAACCGTCCACGATCCCCGCCTCCTCGTCCGTCGTTTCACATCGGCCGCATCATACCGTATGTAGTTAGATAGTCAAAGTTTCGACATCGTCGGGCGGTGCGGGGGTGGGCACGAAACGTCGCACGAACCGGCCCTCGCCCTTGCTTTTGAGGTAGCGGTACCCGATGACCGAGAACGCAAGCGCTCCGACGAAGTTCACGAACAGGTCTCCCATGGTATCGCGCAGCCCGATGTCCAGATATCCGCCGACACCTAGCTCCTGCCCGTTGACCTCGACGGATTCGATACGGTCTATACGTTGCGGATGCTGCGAGCCCGACGGATCGAGCAGCGTGCTGGAGATGCCGGTCATCACCGTGTCCTTCTGCATGTCGAGTCCGAACATCTCGTCCATGCCGAACTCGAAGAACTCCCACAGCACGCCGATGGTCATGGAAAAGCAGAACGCCACCACCACGCAGAAGAACGGCGACAGAGAGAACGCGATGCGATCCGAGCGGTTAAGGATGGACACGAGGGCAAGGCCTATAGCGGCAGCCAGAAACCCGTTGAACGTATGCAGCAGCGCATCCCAGAACGGGAAGATGGTGTAGAAGTGGAGCAGCTCCCCCAGTATCTCGGCCGCGAAGATGAACAGCGCGATGACCACCTCGAGCGTCTCGGGGATGGAGATGCTGAAGTTCACCTCTATGAACGTGGGGACGAGAAACAGCACGAGCGTGAGCAGGCACAGGAAGAACGCCTCGTAGTTGTCGAAGGCGAGCGAGCCGACCGCGCATGCCAACACGATAAGGCGCAGCACCACGTATACCGCAAACGACCCTTTGTTCTTGCGCATCTCGCGACCCATGGCCGCGAAGACCTCGCGCACCCGTCCCATGCCGGCGCCCTATCGCTCGTCGCGGGCAGGACGAAAGTCCAAGCGCCGAGCACGCGGATCGGCAGAGACGAGCACGACGGCGAGCCGCTGCGCCAGGCGATACGACGCGCCCGTGTCCTGCCCGGTCAGACGATGCTGCACAGGATCGAGCGCGAAGTACTCCGAACCAAGGTTCTTGCACGGGATCAAACCTTCGGCCGTGTTGTCGAGGCGCACGTACGCGCCGTACGTCGCCACCCCCGACACCGTCGCCGAGAACGTCTGCCCCACGAACCGCTCGAGATACTCGATGAGCTTGACCTCCTGCGACTCGCGCGCAGCCTTCTCGGCTATGCGCTCCATGTCGGAGGAGTGCTCGGCGATCCATGGCAGCGCCGATTTTTCCTGGTCGAACTTCTCCGGGCGTCCGCCGATGAGGGCCTTGAGCATACGATGCACCACAAGGTCGGGATAGCGCCTGATGGGAGACGTGAAATGCGTGTAGGCCCCGCTGGCCAGGCCGTAGTGCGCAGCGCAGTCGGGACGGTACACCGCCCGCTTCATCGACCGCAGCAGGAGCGTCGACACGAGCTCGCCCTCGGGACGCTCCGCGCTCGCCTCCAGCACGCGCTGGACGACGTGCGCATCGCCCGCGATGAAGTCGGCTTGATCGATGTCGCGGAACCACGCGAAGTCCTGGAACACGGGCACGAGCGCCGCCAAGCTGTCGGCCGAAGGCTGCTCGTGGACGCGGTACAGGCTGGGGAACTTCGCATCGCGCAGGTGCTTGGCGACGGTCTCGTTCGCAAGGATCATGGCCTCTTCGATGAGCGAGGTCGCGTCGGTCTTGACGCGCAAGTCGATACCCGTCGGACTCCCCTCCTCATCGAGAACCACGCGCGCCTCGACCGAGTCGAAGTCGAGGCCGCCCGCCCTCTCGCGGGAGGCGAACCGCTGCTTCGCCAGGCGCGACAGCGCGGCGAGGCGGTCGGAAAGCCCGTCGCCCGGCGCGCAAGCGCCGTCGCGCCGCACGAGATCCTTCGACTCCGCGCCTTCGGCGCTCCGCTCAGGATGACAACGGTCCAGCAGCGCCTGCGCTTCCTCGTACGACAGGCGCGCATGCGAGCGGATGAGCGCCGGATACAGATCGTAGGCCACGAGCCGCGCCCGATCGTCGAGGTAGAGGTCGGCCGTCATCGTACGACGCACTTCGTCGGGCTTGAGCGAGCACAGATCGCCCGACAACTCGTCGGGCAGCATGGGAATCACACGGTCGACGAGGTACACGCTGGTCGCCCGCCTGCGCGCATCGAGGTCGAGCGAGGAATTCCACGGCACGTAGTGCGCCACGTCGGCGATATGCACGCCCAACCGCCAACGCGCCACCCCGAGCCCGCGCTCGTCCACCACGCGGATGCCGGTTCCAACCCCGCAGGTCGAAACGGGCTCCAGGCTGACCGCATCGTCGAAGTCCCTCGCATCGGCCGGATCGATGGTGAACGTGAAACGCTCCCTCAAGTCGCGGTACCCCGACGCCAACGCGCCGTCCTCGTCGAGCACCGCGCTTCGCGCCTCCGAAAGCGCCCCTTCGGAGAACACCGTCTCCAGCTTGTGACGGGCGATCACCACGTCTACGGCCGCGTGCTCGTCGTCGGCGAGCCCGAGCACCTCCTCGATAACGCCGGTGGCCGCCGTGTTGCGCGAAGGAAACGTCGTGATGCGCACGCGCACGAGCGATCCGTCTTCGATGTCGGGCCGGTCGGCACGCATGGTGAATATGTCATAGGGGATGTTCGCATCTTCGGGCACGACCACGCCGAAAGGTTCGGCCACCTCGTAGCGCCCCACGAGCGTGTCGTGCGCACGGTCGACGACCCGCAGCACGCGCGCCGCCGGCTTCTCTCCTGCGCGAAGATCTGCTTTGCGTTCATGTGGCTGCTTCTTGCGGCCGCTCTGCACGGGCAGCGGCGCCACTTCCACGAGATCGCCGTCGAACGCACCCGCCATCTTGGATTCCGGAACGAAGAACTCGCCCTCCGCCGTCTGCACGAAGCCGAAGCCGCCTCCGCGCACGCTCAGCACGCCCCGCGGGTTGCTACGGGGATGCCGGCGCGTATGGGAACGCGTCCGCCCCACGGCTAGCCCTTCACGAGGGACTGGGCGGTTTCGAGCGCGAGAGCCTTCTGGTTATCCTCGCCCTCCGCCAAACCCACCATCACGTCGGGGGTGACGCCCACGCCTTCGATGTCGTGTCCGAGCGGGCTCTTGTAGAACGCGGCGGTGTAGCGCAGCGCTCCGCCGAAACTCAAATCGCGCGTCACCTGCACCGAGCCCTTGCCCAACGTCGTGGATCCCACGAGCGTGGCGCGCTGGTTGTCCTTGAGCGACGCGGCCAGCACCTCGGCGGAAGCGGAGGTCTTGCCGTTCACGAGCAAGACCAGCGGCTTCTCCGTCACGTAGGGGCGCGAGGTGGTCTTGGACGTCTCCTCGGCCTTCGTCTGGATCTTCACAATGGTGCCGCTCTTCACGAACAGGCTGGCGATATCCACCGACTGCGTGAGGAAACCGCCGGGGTTGTCGCGGATATCGAGCACGAACGATGTGGCGCCTTGCGACTCGAGGTCGGCGACCGCGTTCTTCACGAGGTCTGCCGCGTTCTGCGTGATCTGCTTGAGCTTGATGTAGCCCACCGTGTCGGAAAGCTCGGTCTCCACGTTCTTCACCGCGTAGTTCGAGCACACGAGCGTCGTAGTGAACTCCTCGCCGCCCTCGTCGTCGAGCGAGCTGGCGCGCCGCCACGTGATGACGACGTTCTCGCCCTCCTCGCGCTTGAGCGCGGAGGTCACCTCGTTCGTGGTCCACTCGTGTCCGCGGTCGCCGTCGATGGCCACCACGAAATCGCCGCTGCGCACGTCGGCCATCTGGGCGGCCGAACCCTCGAACACGTCGGCCGCGTAAGCGCGCCCTTTGTATTCGGAGAACAGCACGCCGATGCCCGCCGACTGCTCGGCGCTGTCCTGCATGAGCGCGGCGTAGCGCGCAGGATCGTAATAGCGCAGATACGCGTCTTCCGTCGTGTCCGAAAGCGCGTTCAGCACGTTGGTCGTGGCCATGTTCAAATCGTAGGAGTCCAAGCTGTCGTTGTCGATGATGCCCTCGACCTCCTCCACGCGCGCCCCGAGGGAGTCGTAGGTGTCGCCCGACGTGGTGGATCCCGGATTGCGGTCGACGTCCACCACAAGCGACGTGAAGCCGAGCGACTCGAGAAGAGAAGCGTCGCCTCGCGCAGTAAAGCCCGCGACGAAAGCGACGCTCACGACGATGACGACGATGCAGGCCTTGATAAGGCGCATGTTGCGCGCCCGCGCTCGACGGGCGGACGCCGCAACATGCGAAGTGTCAGTATGCTTGGCCATGGCCGTTCAACCGGTTACACCTTGAGGTAGCGGCGCATGGCGAACGCCGAACCCAGCAGGCCGATGAGCAGGCCCGCGCCCACCAGCACGGCGTAGATGAACAGGAAGGTGTTCAGGCTCAGGTCGAAGTTGAGGAACATGAGCGCGCTCTGCAGCTTCGGCAGCGCGAGCGTGCGCAGAAGCTCAAGGCAGCCCACCGCCAAAAGCGAGCCGATGATGGCGTGCAGCGCGCCTTCCATGAGGAAGGGCCCGCGGATGAAGCCGTTCGACGCGCCCACGAGGCGCATGATGGCGATTTCCTTGCGGCGCGCCAGAATGGCCAGGCGGATGGTGTTGTTGATGAACACCATGGCGATGAAGATGAGCAGAGCCACCAGCGCGATGCCGATGTAGCGCACGTAGTTCGTGAGCGTGAACAGGCGGTCGACCGTCTGCTGGCCGTACTTGAGCGACTGCTCGGGCGTGTCGTACCCGATGATCTGCTGGTAGGTGGAGTTGCCGCGGATCGCATCGGCCACCTGCTCGACCAGCTGCGGGTCGGACAGCTCGACGTCGATCGAGCGCGGCAGCGGGTTCTGCCCGTCCAGCGTGTCGATGATGTCGGACGTCGTGGAGGAGCGGAACTTCTCGAGCGCCTGCTCCTTGTTCGTGAAGCCCACCGATGCCACGCCGTCGAGCCCCTCGATGAAGTTCTCGACCGACTGGATATCGGCATCGGAGGCATCGTCGGACACGTAGGCCGTGATGGACACCTCGCTCTCCACCGACGAGACGAGCTTCTCGACGACGAAGCCGCCGACGAGGAACACGCCGATGATCAGCAGCGACAGGAAGATGGTCACGATGGATCCCAGCGCCGTCGACAGGTTGCGCGTGAAGCCCTTGAGGGACTCCTTGATAAAGTAGAAGAAACTAGACATCGAAACCGTACACCCCCCGATCCTGGTCGCGGGTGAGGTGTCCGCGGTCGAGCGCGATGACGCGTCGGCGCATGTTGTCCACCATCTCGCGGTCGTGCGTCGCCACGAGCACCGTGGTGCCCGTGCGGTTGATGCGCTCGAGCAGATCCATGATGCCGCGCGACGTCTGCGGGTCGAGGTTGCCGGTAGGCTCGTCACACACCAGAAGCGGCGGGCGGTTCACGATGGCGCGCGCGATGGACACGCGCTGCTGTTCGCCGCCGGACAGCTGGTCGGGGCGCTTGTTGAGCTTGTCCTGCAGACCGACGAGGCGCAGCACCTCGGGTACCTGCGTCTTGATGACGTGGCGGCTCTTGCCGATTACCTCGAGCGCGAACGCGACGTTCTCGAACACGGTCTTGTTCGGCAGCAGCTTGAAGTCCTGGAACACGCAGCCGATGTTGCGGCGCAGGTAGGGCACGCGCCAGTTGCGCATGGTGGTCAGGTCCTCGTCCGCGACGTAGATGTGGCCCTGCGAGGGCTTCACCTCTCGGATGAGCATGCGGATGAACGTGGACTTGCCGGAGCCGGAATGGCCCACGAGGAAGATGAACTCGCCCGCGTAGATCTGCAGGGATATATCGTTAAGCGCCGGCTTGTTCGGCTGAGCCGGGTACACCTTCGTCACATGGTCGAACGTGATGACCGGCGTGCCTGTTTGCTGGGGAATGTCATCGACTTCCAGCACCGGCAGCGACGCAGAAAGCTGCGACGTGGTCTGCCGCGCGGGCGCCGCGTGGGCGCCGCCGCGTCGTGCGGGACGCGCGGGAACCCCTTGGCTTATGTCGTTCGTCACAGAGTGCTCCGTTCGAATAGTAGGGTACTGAGACGGGTTGATTCTAGCAGAAGCACTATCGGGCCATGACCTTCTTCACAGCTTCGACAATCGCCCTGGAACCCAGGTCGAAGTAGTCGAGCAGCTCCTCGAATTCGCCCGATTTGCCGAACTGGTCGCGCATGCCCACGAACTCGACCGGAGCCGGATTCGAGCGCGCGAGCGTCTCGGCCACGGCCGACCCGAGGCCGCCGTACACGCTGTGCTCCTCGGCGACCACGGCGCGCCCCGTCTTCCCCACCGACGCGAGAACGGTGTCCTCGTCGAGGGGCTTCACGCTGAACGCGTCGATGACCTCGACCTCGACGCCCTCGGCGGCCAGCATCTGGGCAGCCTTCAGCGCCTGCTCCACCTCGACGCCGCAGGCGACGATGGTGGCGTCCGAGCCTTCGCGCAGCACGTAGGCGCGCCCGAGCTCCAGCTCCACCCCGTCGGCATAGACGGCCGGCACCGATGCGCGGCCCATGCGCACGTACACAGGGCCTGGCGTTTCAGCAGCCAGTCGGATGGCCGCGCGAGCCGCGGCGTAGTCCGCCGGCACGAGCACGCGCATGTTCGGAAGCCCGCGCATGAGCGAAACGTCCTCGAGCATCTGATGGCTGCCGCCGTCGGGGCCGACGGAGATGCCGGCGTGCGTGGGGGCGATCTTCACGTCGAGGTTGCTGTAGCACACGGTGTTGCGGATCTGGTCGTAGGCGCGACCCGTTCCGAACACGGCGAACGAGCCGGTGAAGGCCACATGCCCCGTGATGGCCAGGCCCGCCGCCACGTCCACCATGTTCTGCTCGGCGATGCCGCAGTTGAACAGACGGTCGGCGAAGCCCGCGTCGGCCAGCTTCTTCGTGGTGGTGGAGCCCGTCAGATCGGCGTCCACGGCCACCACAGGCAAACCCTCGTTCGCCAGCTCGGCCAACGTGGCGCCGTATGCGGCGCGCGTGGCACGTTTGACCTGGGACTGCTCTTCGTTCGCCAGCTTAACCACGGCTGGACTCCTCTCCGCTCGGCGCCGCCAGCTCGGCCAGCGCGGTCTCCATCTGCTCGGCGTTCGGCGCCTTGCCGTGCCAACCCGCCTGGTTCTCCATGAACGACACGCCCTTGCCCTTCACCGTGCGCGCGATCAGCGCATGGGGCTTGCCCGCGCGATCGGCCTTCGCCGCAGCGAGCGCCTCCACGAGCGCGGCCATGTCGTGGCCGTCCACTTCGCGCGCATCCCAGCCGAAGGCCTGGAACTTCGCTGCGAGATCGCCCGGATCGCACACATCGGCCGTGTCGCCGTCGATCTGCAGGCAGTTGCGGTCCACGACGGCCACCAGGTTGTCGAGGTTGCGATGCGCCGCGAACATGGCAGCCTCCCATACCTGCCCTTCCTGGCATTCGCCGTCGCCGAGCAAGGCGAACACGCTCTGCGGCTTGCCGTCCAGCTTGAGACCGGCCGCGGCGCCCGCCGCGACGGACAGGCCCTGGCCGAGCGAGCCCGTGGACACCTCGACGCCCGGCACGAGGTTCGAGTCGGGATGGCCCTGCAGTCGCGTGCCCAGCTTGCGCAGCGTGAGCAGCTCCTCAGGAGGGAAAAAGCCACGGCGTGCGAGCACACTGTAAATTACCGGCGCGGTATGCCCCTTGGAAAGGATGAACCGGTCGCGCTCTGCCCAATTCGGGGAGGAAGGGTCGCAGCGGAACTGGTCCGTGAAATACAGCGTCGCGAGCAGATCGGCGGCAGAAAGAGAGCCGCCCGGATGACCGGAGCCGGCTGCGTGTATCATGGTAACGATATCGCGGCGAATCTGCCGGGCGATTTCCTTAATTTTTTGTTCCTGAAACATACGGCCTCCTTTACTTGCCGATTGCGGCGCGGCGGCGGGTCATTTCCGCACGCCATGCCATGACTTCATCCGCAGTGACGCGGCGGCCCTCCGACAGCGCTTTCCGGCAGGGGAGCAGAAGGGCGTCCTCTGCCTCTACCGCCTGCCGGCACGCGGCGGCCAGACGGGGGGCGATCTCGTGAGGAATTACGATCGCGCCATGACAATCCGCGTGGATCAGGTCGCCGGGATGGACCTCCATGCCGCAGACCTCCACCGTTCCACCGGCCTCGACCATATGGATGTACGCGTGGGAGATCAGGATCTCCCGGGAGAACAGGTAGAAGCCAACCTTCGCGACCTCCGCCACATCGCGGACGCCGCCCGAGGTGACCGTACCAACGCAGCCGAGCGCCCGATGGACGGTCGCCTGCACGTCGCCCCAGAACGAGCCGACCGGCTGCGGGTCGAGATCCTGAATCACCGCGACCTGCGGCTGATCGAAGCCTTCATACTGCTTGTAGTATGCCCGCATCACCTCATTGTGCCGGGTGTCCGCCGGATACCGTGCGGAAATGATGCCCGTTCGGGCATAGCCGACCATCGGCTTATCCTCCATGCTGACGCGCAGGCGCAGACTGGTATCGGTATAGCCTGTGGTTTTGGCGCGCACGCCGAAGCCTTCGATGGCGTTGCAGATGGTCGGGGTGTCAAATTCGCGCAGCGCTTCCAGCTGTGCATTTGTCAGACATTCCATTTTCGGAGCCCCCTTGCTGTGTTCTGGCTCAATAGGCCTGTCCAAGCGCGTCCAGAGTCTCATGTGTGCCTTTCAGGACCGCCTTGCCGCCGTTAACGATGTA
>ERZ773103.1815-NODE-1815-length-21622-cov-4.039551_pt1 | contig 21622 bp, 15 predicted proteins | sample MGYA00511118_ERZ773103 | MGnify/ENA primary metagenome ERZ773103 (study PRJEB29015, sample SAMEA2737821) | human gut metagenome | biome: human gut; feature: human-associated habitat; material: faeces | place: China | collected 2012 ... | reverse complement strand
ACAGATGAAGGCAGTATTTGCACTTATAAGTCGAAACAGAAAATTGTTTTTTAAAGACAGAGGAATGTTTTTTTCGGCTTTAATTACTCCGGGAATTCTGATTTTGCTGTATGCTACATTTCTGGCAAACGTATACAGAGATTCCTTTGTGTCCGCGATCCCGGACATGATTACAATCTCAGACAAACTGGTCGATGGAACGGTGGCCGCACAGCTTGCCGCGGCTCTTCTGGCAGTCAGCTGTGTGACTGTGACATTCTGCGTGAATCTTACGATGGTACAGGACCGGGCAAACGGAACAAGGAAAGATTTTAATGTATCGCCAATCAGCAAAGCACAGCTTTATCTTGGGTATTTTTTATCTACTGTAGTCAATTCCCTGCTGGTGAATGGGCTTGCGCTTGTATTATGCCTTGGCTATATGTACAAAATGGGCTGGTATATGAGCGCTGTAGATGTATTCTGGGTTCTTCTCGATGAAATTTTACTGGTACTCTTTGGAAGCACGTTGTCAAGCATCGTCAGTTTTCCACTGACAACCCAGGGTCAGTTATCCGCAGTGGGAACGATCGTAAGTGCCGGGTATGGATTTTTATGCGGAGCTTACATGCCGATTTCAAATTTCGGCAGCGGCCTGCAGAAAGTACTGTCGTATCTGCCAAGTACCTACGGAACTTCTCTGTTGAAAAATCATATGCTCCGTGGAATCTTCGAAGAGATGGAGAACAATCAGCTGCCAGAAGAAATGATTACTGCGATTCGTGATACACTGGATTGTAACCCGAAGTTCCAGGGGTCTGTAGTAAGTGTAAATCAGATGGTGATGCTTATGGTTGGATGTGTTGTGGTATTTGGAATTATTTTTTTGTGCATGACAGCTCTTCCGGAGAAAGATGGGAAGTAAATATATCCTTCGACTATAGAATGAATAAAAAATGAGAAAAGAGACAGTTATGAATATTACAGAAAGAGAGATCGATGACCCGGAAAAAGGGGGCGTTATACTCGAATATGTAAATTTTACGAAAGAATTTGCAGAAATAAAAGAGTATGTAAGAAGCAAAGGGGAATCTATCCGGGGATACACAGAAAAGAAATAATGTGTTTCCATAAGAACAGAAGATATTTTATATTTCGAGGCAGTGCAAAACAAGGTGTTTGCTTATACGTCAAATAAGTTTTATGAAATTAAAAGCAGACTGTATCAGCTGGAAGAGAAAATAACAAGAAAATGTATGTAGCGTGCATCAAAGACAACGATTGTAAATGCGGATCGTATTGTTTCGGTTCGTACCGCATTAAATGGGCGTTTGTATGTGCGGATGGAGGCTTTGAGCAGATTGGAAATGGCCTTGCAAAAACAGGAGCAGATCCTCTGCAAAGCGCTGCATACGGATCTTGGAAAGAGCAAGACGGAGATGATGTGTGAGATTGGACTGGTGCAGGGGGAAATCCGCTGGATGAAGCAGCACTTAGGGCGGCTTTGCAGACAAAAACATGTCAGAACACCGCTGGCGCAGTTCGCTGCGAAAAGTTATCAAAGCCCTTCTCCTTATGGCAATGTGCTGATTATGAGCCCGTGGAATTACCCTGTTCTGCTGACGTTAGAACCGCTGGTAGATGCCATTGCGGCAGGAAATACTGCGGTGGTAAAGCCAAGTGCTTATGCACCGGTCAGTGCAAATGCCCTGAAAGATCTGTTAGAAGAATGGATAGTTAAAGACAGCGTATGCCGGAAGGACATGAAATCGCTGGTATTGTAGAAACAAAAGAAAAAATTTGAAAAATTTCAAAAAATATCGTTGACAAACATAACAAAGCGTGCTAATATACATATTGTCAGCAGGACGTAAGAACTGCTAGAAAACAGATATGGGGTCTTAGCTCAGCTGGGAGAGCATCTGCCTTACAAGCAGAGGGTCACAGGTTCGAGCCCTGTAGGCCCCATATTTTTCTAAGCCGCAGTGGCGGAATAGGCAGACGCAAAGGACTTAAAATCCTTCGGGAGCAATCCCGTACCGGTTCAAGTCCGGTCTGCGGCATAAAAAGGATCGTTGGGATAGTTTTTCTATGACAGCGGTTCTTTTTTATTTCTTAAGAATAGCGCCGGTGTACAAAGGGCAATGAGATTTCGTTGTACACGGATGTTGAAGAATTCGATCTGTGCAACATTTTCTTTTCTTTCCATATTATATATAGAATCTCATTATAAAAAAGTTAAAAAATGAAAGCAAATCCATCCTGTAATTTGCAGATTGATTACTCTGGTATGACCGGAGAACGAAGACTTCCTTTTGTGATCTCTTTAAACCTGGAAGACTCAATTCTTACGCCTTCAGAAAATGAACATTAGAAATTTTGTTATGATATTGTCGGCGTCGGAAATGACCAACCGCAAGATGCGGATCTGAGTTATCTTTTATTTGGAATTTGTCCTTTTATCAAAGAGGAAGATATCGTGGATCTCAGCGTATCGATTAATGACGACCCGCAAACGATCCTATGGGGAGAAAATGCAGAAATAAAAACAGCGGAGAATCCGGATCATCCCACTGGCTGTATCGGTTTAAAATTAGATTTTCCGTTAAATAAAATCACCGGCTATATGAAAGTATGCTTTTCGCTGCGCACAGTGTACACGATCGGTCCGGTCAACGTCTGCTTATTTGGCGGAAATACTACAGCGACAGGTTTGACGGTCTGTGGTCCGGTCTGTGGATCGAGCGAGTCCTGCGAATCTATCTTCTATCAGAAAGAGAGTATTTGTGTTCCGGTTACCATTACACCTTATGCGACATCGGGAACTGCTACGGCAACATGCTGCGGAACGCCGATCATACGTCAGGGAACAACCTGTGGCGGAGAGCAGACATCTTGCACGTTTACGGTCACTCAGAATTTGTGTATCGAGATCCCAATTTCTTTTGGGGCTGCCATTGAGACAGGAGCAGCTTCCGTACAGTGTGGAAACGTTTCGGAAGAACCATGTGATTGTTCGGAAACACCCGAGGAGATTCCGACGGAAGTACGGGATCGACGCTTCTTTCTTCGATAAGTACAAAGCGCGATAGTTTCAAACAGGGGCAGATTTGACTCAATTGGATCAAATCTGCCCCTGAAACGTTCTTATTTTTCTTTTATAAGATATTTTTTCAGCATGATAAAGAACAGGATCAAAGAGATCGTGATCAGGATATGGGAAACTCCTGCAATTCCTGAAATCGCGGCGTCTGCCGCGTGTGTCAGGTTTACATTTAAGACCTGGAGGATTCCTCTTACGACCATCATGTCTGTCATAAACGGAAGTGCGATATTATGGACGATATAGAACCTTTTGAAAGCCTTGGATTCCAAAAGCGCGTGTTCTTCTTTGCATGTCAGTGCAAGGATCAAAAAGAGAAACATACCTAATACGAACAGGTGTGTATGTACAAATCCTAAAGTTGTTTTTCCGGTAAATCCGTTCCATTTTGTAAACTCCCGGTAAAAGACACCGGCAGCGGATGCTGCGATAAAATATCCGATTGCTGTGTTTAAAAGTCGTTTCATATTCAATTCTCTTTCCTTTCTAAACAATAATTTTTGCCAAATAAAATGCCTGCCAACAAAAGAGCGGCGCCCAGTCCCGAATAAAAGACGGCGATAAAATGTTCCGGTCCAAGCCCGGAGACGCGCAGGTAAATACCTCCGGTCATCATAACAGCCATGATCAGGAATGATTTCCCGTCGAAGAAGTTGAAAAAGTATTGCTTTTCATCTTCGTAATCGAGGATTCTTTGCGTATGTTTTTTGACCAGTCGTCCGAAAATAAATGTTTGAAATATTGCAAAAACAAGTAAGGACAATATAACATTCAAAACAGAAATATAAGGACGGTATGCTAAAAGACCGATACGCAAAATATTAAAGCCTGCGATTCCCCAAACAAGGCAGGCGATCAATAAAAGAGTTCTTTTTTGGACTTTCATGTTTTTCCTCTCTTTTCATCAGAGCGTCAGTGTACAAGAAGCAAAAATGAAGATGCTAATAAAGCATTTTCCGGATCATGTTGAAGATTCTCCTTGCGTCAAAATCATGTTGTACGAATGAGGCGAGAATCAGGGAAAATATGATCTCTGCGAAGTCTTCCTCGGTAAAATTTTCATCAAAAGCATCTGACCGGATATTGGCGTCATTTTTTAAAACAACGACAAGACTTTGCCGGATATGAAACCAAGAGCGATCCATTCTTTCCTGAACGTCCTTTTTTTCTTCTTCGATAAACCCCATCGAATGAAGCGAAAAAAAGCCGGGATATTTTTCTTCGCCCTGTTTGAGTCTGTCAAAGATCCATGCGACACAATCGGGGAAGCTTTGAAAGATTTCGGATTCGTCCGGATCGTCTGATTCCGTATTCCGGTAATCCGGAAAATGAAAGATATCGCACCAGACGCTGGCTACCGTTTCAGCGATCAAATCTGTTTTTGATTCAAAATAGTTGTAAACAGATCCGACGGAAATATGACAGCATTTTGCTACATGCCGTATATTGATACTTTTATAACCCTCTTTGCGGATCAATTCCCGGCATACGCATAAGATTTCGTCTTTTGAAGTAATCGTCGTGTTCAAAAATATCCCTCCATCCAAACTGAACAATGTTCATTATAAGAATCCCTACTAAAATTGTCAAGTATTTTTCCTTATTTTTTATTTGCTGTGGCTAAGTGTATTCTTTTGAAGAAGCGATAAAACGCCAGTTTATCAGGAAGTTAAAAGGTCTTCCAGTATTTCCGATAGGCAGACGGCGACATCTCTTCACGCTGCGTAAAAGCTCTGTAAAAGCCATTGTGATCGTCAAAACCAATCTGATCGGCGATATCATTGATAGAAAGATTACTGTAACGAAGAAGCCTTTGAGCAAGTGCGATCCGAAGATCCGTAATATAATTGAAGATGGTTTTGCCGGTATATTTCTTAAACTCCCGGCTTACATAAAATTTGCTCAAATTACATTCAGCGGCAATCTTGTCCAGAGTCAGTTTTTGCGTAAATGAATTTTGAAGATAATCGCATAACTCGGCGATAAATTCCGGTGAACCGGAATCCTGATATTGGGGAAGCTGACAGAAGATTTCTGTGATCATATCGGTCAAAATGCGGTTTGTGATCACTTCTTTGTTGGAATCTGTTCCATAATTTATTAATATCAATTCTTTGAATAATTCCTGGAAGTAGGAAGTGTCTGAAAAAGTAAAACGGACATTGCCGCTTTCCAGGATTTTTTTGTAATATTCGGACATGGAATATCCGTCAAAGTGGATAAAGCGATATCCCCATCCTTTCTTGGAAACTGCAAAATATTCGTGTTTTTGCCGACAGTCGATGAAGAAGAGGTCTCCGGGAACTAAGGTGTATTCTTTTCCATCATAGCGGAGAAGCCCTTTCCCATAAAATGTCTGTGCGATCAGATAGGATGGAAGATCCTTTCGGATCGTGTAATGCTTTTCTGAAAAGGTGACGGAACATAAAAGCTGCAGATAGAGAAGCGCTTTCCTTGCAAATGTGGATGGAAAGAAATTCTGACCATAGTGAGAGCATGTATGTGACAGATTATAATCGCCGTTTAAATAATCCAGATTATGCCGTTTCCAGAGTGCATCATTCCGTTCATATGATTCCGGAAGTTCAAAGGAATCGTGAGTTGGGGCAGAAAGCAGCTGTTCCATATATAAGGATTTCCGGTTTGGAAATAATTCTTTGATAATCGGATCGTACATGATCTTTCTCCTTTTAAGAGCAATATTTACATTATTTTGAGCAATCAGAGTGATTCATAATCGAATTGTAGCGCAGTATAATAGCAATATCAAGAAACATTTCGGAATTTATGCATAAAAAGACGAAAAATAGTGAAAGAAAGTATGAAACTCTGAAAAGAAAGATGAGGGGCAATTTGCGCATTTTTGTGTGTGAAAGTCAAAAAGACTGTTTGTACTGACATCAAAATTCTGCAAAGAAAGGAATCAGAAGTGTTATGAGTGATAAAGTGACATTAAAAGAAAAAATATCTTATGCGCTGGTTAACCTGGGCAATATCCCGATCCAGACAATTCTTGGATCATATTTGTTGATCTTTTACACGAATATTGTCGGGTTGAGTCCGGCGTCCTGTTCCCTGTGATGGATATTTCTCTGAACAGTATGCTCCCGGTTATGACAACAGATATGGAAGAGCGGAATATGCTGAGTTCCTTAAAAGGTGTCGTATATATGGTCGGGATGTTCGGACTGAATATGATTGCGCCGATCATTATCGGAAATACGACGGAGGCTGCCGGATATATCCGTCTTGTTATTTTTGTCACGATTATTGTGGTTGTATTTTCAGTGGTCGGTACAATTGGACTGAAAGAACGCGTGACACAGCAGCCGGGAGACAGCAAGTATAAATTAAAAGACTTGTTTAAAATTTTGGTACAGCGTCCGGTGATCGTTACGTTTTTAAGCAGTCTTGCTTATATGGTCGGAATGTCTGTGACAAATACGATGCTTGCATATTTCTTTACATATGTAATCGGAAATCTGTCTTTGATCAGTGTTGTTTCTCTTGTGCAGTTGCTCGCATTGATTCCGGCAAGCTTGCTTGTAGGAAAGCTGATCCAGAAGTTTGGAAAGAAAAAACTCTATGCATTTGGTGTGATCGCAGTGGGGGTGATCCCGTTGATCCGGCTGATCGACGTGACAAATGTTCCGATTTTGATGATTGCTACGATTGTAGGAGGATTTGCAAGTGGATTATGTATGCCGTTGTCTTATGGGATTCAGGCGGACAATACCGATTATGTCAATTTAAAAATGAATGTACATGCTGAGGCGGCGGTAGCAGCCTTGTCCAGTTTTATCACAAAATGTGCAATGGGTATCGGCGGAGCAATCCCGGGATATATGCTGGCGGCAGTTGGATTTGACGCGGCAGCAGCTCAGCAGCCGGACGGAGTAAAAACAGTGATCATTATTGGTGCGCTTGTGATCCCGGCAGTGCTTGGTATTCTGGGATCTATCATTTTTGCAGGCGCCTATCCGCTGACGAAAGAAAAGCTGGAAGCACAAGCTGCTGAAATGAAAGAAGTAAGGGAAAAGAATGTATCGCTATGAAATGAAATGCGGGAGAGGTGTTAAGAGTATGAAGAAGTATGAAAAATTGCAGAATCCGGAAATCCAATATCGGCCGGATGTACGTTGGTGGCTGGCAGAGGGATTCCACACAGATGAAACATTGAAAGAGGAGATTGCAGATCTGGAGGAAACAGGATTCGGTGCAGTGGAGTTTCTGGCGATGGAAGAACCGGGAGCGGATTCCAAACTGTACGGCTGGGGATCCGAGGAATGGGTACATGATTCTCATACGATCGTGGAGGAGACAACGAAAAGAAAAATGGGCATCAGTATGACAAGTGGAACAAACTGGTCCAATGCAAACCTGATCACGATCACGCCGGATGATAAAGCGGCGGCGAAAGAATTGGATTATGCGGTGGAAACTGTAAAAGCAGGAGAAAGCAGAAGCGGAGCAATCCTGAAATCAGAATTGACGATGCCGGGTGTGACGAAACAGGAATTGGAAGCGGTCGTAGCGATCCGCATCGCAGGAGAAAAAAATGGAAAAACATGTCTTGACCGGAAGAAAAGTATGATCTTGACAGATCAGGTAAAAGAGGAAGTTCTTATATGGACAGCGCCGGAAGACGGAGATTATCTGTTATTCTTCTTCTGGATCCATGGAACAGGACAGACTGCGGAACCGTCGGTAAGTACATCCTATACGATCAACTATATTGACCGATACGGTGTGGAAGCATTTATCGATTACTGGGAGAATACGGTATTGACCCCTGAACTACGTAAAAATGTGGAAGAAAACGGACGCGCGATGATGTATATGGATTCGCTGGAATTAGGGACATTCGGGAAAGGCGGACAGTTCTGGGGATATCATTTTCTGGAAGAATTTGAAAAAAGGAGAGGCTATGATCTGACGCCATATCTGCCGTTGACCTTAAAACAGCCGGGAATGATGCAGCCGGTATATCATTATTATTATGTCTGCGAAGATGAGGTGTTTACGGAGAAACTTTACAATGACCTGTATCAGACGATGACGGATATGTATATGGAAAATATGCTGAAACCGATGCAGGAATGGCTGCATACACATAATATGACATTGCGGGCGGAAATTTCTTATGGGCTGCCGTTTGAAATTTCACAACCAGGAAAATATGTGGATGGAATTGAGACGGAATCATTGGAATTTGCATCACAGATCGAATCCTACCGAAATCTGGCAGGACCGGCACACATTTACAACAGAACGTATTCCAGTGAAACGGGTGCAACGCTTCTGAATTACATGATGGGTCTTGATTTTTATACACAGATTATCTTTACACAGTTTGCAGCGGGTGTGACAAAGACAGTGCTGCACGGGTACTCCAGTATACGCGGCTCGGAAGAATCGACATATTGGCCGGGACATGAGGGAATGTGGCCGATCTTTTCCGAACGGTTTGGATCGAGACAGCCGTCTTATATACATTATAAAGATTGGACGGCAATGATCGCGAGATATCAGATGCTGCTTCGTCAGGGAAAACCAAGGATGGATCTCGGAATTCTTCGTTTAGATTATAACTTTAACAATCTTATCATGGGAGGAGACGAACGGAAATTATATGCGAATGAATTGATGCGCGGAAATGAGGGGTTATACTGGAAAGATATGAAGCTGCAAAATGCCGGTTATACATGGGATTATTTTGCACCGCAGATTCTGGAAGAAGACTTTGTGGATTTTGAAGATGGAGAGCTTCTTCCGGATGGACCGGGCTATCGGGCGCTGATCATCTATCAGGAAACACTTCCGGTTCGGACAGCAGAAAAACTGCTTGCAATGGCAAAAAAAGGTCTGCCGATCTTGTTTGTGAATGGAGTCAATGAGACAATCCGTCCGGGCGGTATCACAAAGACGCATGGAAAAGCGGCAATCCGGACTCCGTTCTATGACGGTGAAGATGAAAGACTTCAGCACATTGTTGCGGAGATGAAATCTCTTGCAAACGTACGGGAGGCAGAGCATCAGGAAGACGTATACCGGATCTTGCAGGAATTGGATATCCGACCGATCACGGAATTTGCAGAGAGCAATAAACATATTTTGACGCATGTACAGGAAGCAGATGGGAAATTGTTTGTTTATGCCTATAATATGCAGTACAGTGAAACAGAAGCGTTTTCATTTACAATGAAAGTGCGCGGAGTCGGAAAAACATATGAGATCGATTGCTGGAACGGGACAGTAAGAGAAGCGGGGGCATATCGGCAGGAAGCAGGATGCACTGTTCTTGATCTGACATTGGCTCCGGGAGCAGCATGTATGTATGTGATCGATCAGAAAGAAGCGGCAGACTTGCATGTGGTTTCCCATACATTTGCAGCGATTGAAAAAGAGGGAGAACATCTTCAGGCAGCAGCTTTGGTATCAGGAACATACGAAGCGGTATTATCGGATGGAACAAAAAGGGAGATTTCTGTGGAAGTTCCGGAAGATCTTGAACTGCCAAGCTGGACACTGGAAGTGGAAGACTGGAACGAGGGTGAGAAGAAAGAAATCATCGAGAACCGCGGACTTGGAATCGTGACAAAAGAAGTATATTATGAGACGGCGAAGAGAAAGATTTCTGTCGGTGAGACAATGTTGAAACCATGGAAAGAAATCGAAGCTGTAGGACCGGAAGTGTCGGGAATCGGGCAGTATCGCGCGACATTTAAACTCCCGGAAGCATGGTCGGAGAGAAACGGTGCGGTTTTGAAGATCGGAAGTGTGAATAAGCATACGGTTCGTGTATGGGTAAACGGAAAACAGGCAGATGTAGTAGATTTTGACGCATTGACAGTAGACATCAGCGATCTTTTGAAAGATGGAGAAAATGAAATCCGTGTGGAAGTCACGACCAGTCTGAATAACCGGCTTCTTGCGAGAGGATATTATGAGAAAGGAAAAGCATTTTCCATGGCGCTTGCCGCAAATGCAAATAATGCGAATGCAGGAATGGAAGAAAATCAGGCGGAAGCAGAGGCGGATCCTGCGGCACTGTTTAATGTACATACAACGGTTGTCGATTATGGAATGACAGGAGAAGTGAAACTTATTACTTATACGAGAATTGAGTTGTAGGATGTCCGAAATCATAGGAAATCAAAAAGACAGGTCAAAAAAGAGCATTTCTTTTTTGACCTGTTTTTTCAATAGGAAAAAGAAAGGAAAAAAATCATCCCCATTTTCGCTGTTATCGGAAATGAAGTTCTTACATGTCTGTGTTACTATCAAGTTAAAAACGAAAGCAGGAGGACATACAAGAATGGCAGAGAATCATATTTTCCCGTTTTTATGGATGCGCGGCGAAGCGGAAGAGATTTTACGGGAGGAGATCGGGAAGATCGCGGAGTGCGGAATCAAGGCGGTCTGCGTGGAAGCGCGCCCGCATGATGATTTTTGCGGCGACGGCTGGTGGCATGATATGGATATCGTGATCGACGAGGCAAAAAAAAGGGATATGAAAATCTGGATCCTCGATGACAAACATTTCCCGACCGGATATGCGAACGGACTGATCGAGAAGAAATATCCGGAGCGGAAAAAGTTATATATCAACTGTACGACGGCGGATGTGTTCGGCAGCAGTCACAAACTCACACTGAACATCAGCCGGATGCTGAAACCGACGATCGGATATTGGGAGATCGGAAAACCGGTCAATGAAGAAGAACGGAAAAATAACCGTATGCTGGCGATCGTGGCAGTGCGTTTTTATGAGGGCGACGTGTTCACGGAAGAAGTGATCGATCTGACGGATACATTTGACGGAACGTTTGCAACGTTTGAACTTCCGGAGGGACAGTGGAGAGTCTATGTGATCTACAAAACACGAACTGACGGAGGAAACGAGTCCTACATCAATATGATCGACAAAGAGTCGGCGCACACGCAGATCGAGGGCGTGTATGAGGCGCATTATGCACATTATGCGGATGAATTCGGCAAGACGATCGCGGGATTCTTCTCCGATGAACCGCAGTTCGGCAACACGTCGGAGATGGGATTCGACATGAATGTGGGAAGACGGAAAATGCCGCTTCCGTGGAGTGACGAGCTGCAGGAGATGATGGAAGAAAAATATGGAAACACATTCCTTTCTTATCTCCCGTATTTGTTTGCAGAGACGAAAGAAAAACAGATGGGTGTACAGATCCGTTATGATTATATGGATATGGTATCGAAACTGTATCAGAAGAACTTCAGCGATATGATCGGCGCATGGTGCGCAGAACACGGCGTGGAGTATATCGGACACGTGGTCGAGGACAACGGCATCCACAGCCGTCTCGGAATGGGAGCGGCGCACTATTTCCGCGCCATGTCCGGGCAGGATATGGCAGGGATCGACTGCATCGGCGGTCAGATCGTGTACGGAGCTCCGGTGGAGACGCGAAGAGGAATGGTTGACGCGGACGGTGAATTTTATCATTATGCACTTGGAAAAATGGGCGCATCCTGCGGGCATTTGGATCCGAAAAAGAAAGGGCGCACGATGTGCGAATTGTTCGGTGCGTATGGATGGAGTTTCGGTGTGCGGGATATGAAATATCTGCTGGATCACCTTTTGGCAAAAGGCGTGAACTATCTGGTACCGCATGCATTTTCGATGGCGGATTATCCGGACATTGACTGTCCGCCGCATTTTTATGCGAGAGGAAATAACCCGGAATTTCCGTATTTTGCAGAGCTGATGAAATATGGAAACCGGATGTGCGATCTGCTCAGCGGCGGACGGCATATCGCGTCGGTGGCAGTGCTTTATGACGGAGAAGCGGACTGGAGCGGAGAGCATATGCCGATGCAGAAAGTATGCAGAGAACTGCTGGGAAGCCAGATCGATCTGGATATCGTGAGTCTGGATATGCTCTGTGATCTTTCCGCATACAACGGCGCGTGCGACGGAAATACACTGCAGATCAACGGGGAGACGTTTGGGGCGCTTGTGATTCCGTATGTGAAGCAGATCTCGGCGCGTCTTGCAGATGTTCTTACGGAGATGGACGGACTTCCGGTGTTCTTTGTGGATGCGATGCCGGATCAGGTGATCGGTCAGGGAGAGAAAGAAATCCGGCTTCCAAAATCCTGCGTGCAAGTACAGCTCATAAACTTATGTGAGACATTGAAAGCGCATGGAATGTATGAGGTGGAAGCAGCTCCGGCGTACAAGAATCTGAGCGTCTATCATTATGAGAAAGACCGTCACATTTTTATGCTGCTCAACGAGTCGGCAGAACAAAGCTTTTCCGGAAACGTATGCCTGCCGATCGGTGAAGATGTGGTATATTATGATGCAATGAAAGACTGTTATGAAAATGCGGAAGTAAAACCGGCGGAACATGGAAAGGGCGTCTGGGTTTCGGTGGATTTAGAGCCGGGCGAGAGTTGTGTCCTTATGGAGAAAAAAGAAATCGTGTGTGAGAGCGCGCATTGTTCTTTTGCGGAAATGACAGAGGGCTGCAATGTGATCGATCTTTCCGAAGACTGGATGGTCGGAAAGAGGAAAGCGAAAGAAGATCCGGAGACGATGAAGATGGATGTGGTGAAGACATTGACTCCGATCTCAGATACGGAGCCGGCATTTGCAGGTGTGATCCGGTATGAAAAGACATTTACATTAGATGGAGCAGAGGAGCGGCTTCCGAAAGAGGCATATCTGAAAGCCGGGCATGTGTATGAGATGATGAAAGTGACTGTGAACGGGCAGCAGGCGGGCATCCGGCTGGCGCCGCCGTATCAACTTCCGGTCGGAGCATATCTGAAAGCAGGGGAAAATACACTGCAGATCGAAGTGGCTACGACTCCGGCAAGAGATCAGCTGAACTATCCGCAGCCGCCGTTCGATTTTTCACACGAGGCGATGGAACCGACCGGAATGTTCGGGGAAGTTGTGTTATTTGTTAAGGAAGAAAAATGAACAGAAAAGGAGCGATTTGCAATGGAAAAGAAACTGAAAAATCCGATCATTCCGGGATATTATCCGGATCCGACGATCTGCAGAGTGGGCGACGATTATTATCTGGCATGTTCCAGTTTTGAGATGAGTCCGGCGATCCCGATCTTTCACAGCAAAGATCTGGCGAACTGGGAACTGATCGGAAACGCGATGACGCCGGAAAATGGATTTCATGTGGAGAAAAATACGTTGGTGGGCGGTGTGATGGCGCCCACGCTCCGTTATTATGACGGGCTGTTTTACATTATCAATACGAATTTCAGTGACAAAGGAAACTATATCATTACCGCAGAAGATCCGGCGGGACCATGGTCCGAGCCGCACTGGCTGACGGACGTGCCGGGGATCGACGCGTCGATCTTCTTTGATGACGACGGACAGGCATACATTATGGGCACGGGAGATGTGTGGGATAATGGAGCCGGAGGAAAAGAGCGCGGCATCTGGCTTGCCAAATATGATATGGAGCATTTCAAAATGGCAGGGGAACCGGTGACGATCTTTAACAGCGCGCTACGCGTCGGAAGTTCACCGGAAGCGCCGCACCTGTACCATATCGGAGATTATTATTATCTCATCATCGCAGAGGGCGGCACGGAACATTACCACGCAGTGATGGTTGCAAGAAGCAGGGAGATTTTCGGGTTCTATGAAGCAAATCCTGCAAATCCGGTGATGACGCACCGCCATATGGGATTTACAAGTCCGATCATCAATGTGGGACATGCTGATCTTGTGGAACTGCCGGACGGAAGCTGGTATGCGGTGATGCTGGCGTCCCGGCTGATCGACAAAGCTTATAAGAATCTGGGACGGGAGACCTTTATCTGCCCGGTTGTCTGGGAGAGGGACTGGCCGTTGTTCTCGCCGGAGACCGGAAAAGTAGAGTGGGAATATGACGCGCCGGAATGTCTTCCGTGGTCGGAGAAGCCGGAGAAGAAATCGGTCTATGAATTTGACGCGGAAGAACTGGAACCGGAATGGGTATTTTTAGGCACACCGTATGAGAAGTTCTATTCGATTCGGGATTCCAGACTTTCGATCCGGTGCATCCGTCAGAAGTTAGCGGAAGAACTGGAGCCGATGGCGATGACCGGAGAGAAAAAGAAAGACCGATATGTCGGAATGCTGGCACAGAGACAGTGTGCGCTCCATACGGCCGTATCCTGTCAGATGTCATTTTTGCCGGAGGGACAGGAGAGCGCCGGACTGGCGGTTGTGCAGGCGATGAACCATCAGATGCATCTGGAGCGGGCAAAAACAGACGACAGACAGATACTTCGACTCGTCCTTTATACATCGGATTTCAACTGCCCTCCGTATTTTCCGGGATTTGAGAGTACGACACATCGGGAGGTTCTTGCGGAAGTCGAATGGAATGAAAAAGACATTGTGCTGGAGATCGAGATGGACGGTGAAATGTTCACGTTCCGCTACGGGGTGTCGAAAGAGGCGCTGCATGTACTCTGTATGGCAGACGGCGGCATGATCAATCCGGAGAAAGTCGGATGTATGACCGGAACGGTCATGGGAATGTATGCGTCGGGCAACGGAACAGACAGCGATAATCATGCGGAATTTGACTGGTTTACATGTGTGGAGAGTGAGTAAAAAATGGATACGAACGGGCGCAGGGAGCGAGTAAAACTACATATATATAATAAGACGGACGGGATCGAACATTTTCATCAGGACATTGAACTGCTCTATGTGCTGGAGGGAACGCTGGAGGTGACTTCCGGGGAAGAGACGGTACATTTGGAGGCGGAAGATATTTTTGTGCTCAACGCCAACAAACACCATATGCTGAACGGCTCGGAAAATGTACTGTTTCTTCAGCTTTCCATCCTGTACCAGACAGTCAGCGACGTCCTGCAAAGCGGCGATGTGATCTTCTGGTGTAATTCGACAAATGACAAAAGCGAACGTTATGAGGAATTGCGGAAGATCCTGAAAGTGCTTCTGAAACATTATGTGGAAATGAAAGGGGACACCGCGAATTTCGGGCATATCGCGCTTTGCTACCGTGTGCTCGATAATCTGTCGATGTATTTTCTGGTGCGGACGTCGGATAAGGAAATGCTGGATGAGCAGGATAAATTCGACGAGCGGATCCGGCAGATCAATAACTATATCCGGGCGAATTACAGTCAGCCGATCAGTCTGAAAGAACTGGCGGATCAGTTGTATTTGTCGAACGGCTATTTATCCCGGTTTTTCAAGCGGAACTATGGGATGAGTTTTGCGGAATATCTGACTAATGTGCGCCTGTTCCATGCAGTGGACGACTTGCTTTATACGAGTACGCCGATCACACGGATCGCTTATGACAACGGATTTGCCAGCGTTGCCGTGTTTAATAAAATATTCAAAAATGCTTACGGAGAGACGCCGTCCGCATTTCGGAAAAAGGCGAAGAGCCAGAAAGATGCGGCAGGGCAGGAGGAAAAGGACGAAGTATTAGAAAAGCGTCTGGAGCAATATCTGATCTCGGAAAATGAGGAAGAAGAGACGCAGACAGTCGATGTGTGCAGTAATCGTTATTCCGTCTGTGAGGAAAAAGAACTGCCGCGGTACTGGGGGCGGATGCTCAATGTAGGATCTGCGGCGGATCTGCTCCGTTCGGAAATCCGGGAACATGTGATGCTTCTGAAAGAAGCGCTGAAGTTTGAATATGTGCGGTTCTGGAACCTGTTTTCCAAAGAAATGCTGATCAGCCTTGACGGCAGCGGGGAATATAATTTTTCCCGTTTGGATTCCGTTCTGGATTTTGTACTGGCGCAGGGACTGAAACCACATATTGAGATCGGTCAAAAGCCAAAAGTCATTGTGTTTGCGGTACAGAAATCCGAATATGAGGGGACGACGAAAGACGTTCCGTTTCCGGATGAAGAGAAGTGGCAGGACGTTTTAACGGCGATGATGCAGCATCTTGCGCGCCGCTACGGCAGGGCGGAACTGGATACATGGAGGATGGAACTGTGGTTCAACGAATGTGAATGGGGACGTCCCGGCACATCCGACACTTATTTCCGTCTGTTTGAAATTTTATACAGGACGGTGAGACAGTATAGCGACAGCTTGGAAGTCGGCGGATGCGGGATCCGTCTGGACTGTAAATTAGACAGCCGCAGGGAATTTTATCGCCGGTGGAAAGCGCGGGAAATCCAGCCGGATTTTCTTTCGATCATTTATTTTGCATATGACCGGGGCGAGGAGCAGCAGGATATGTATGCAAAACGAAGTACCGACGACGCATGTATGAAACATTGGCTTGAGCGGGAAATCGATCTTTTAAATGAAGTGGGGCTTGGAAATATCAAACGTTACCTGACGGAGTGGAATCTGACGTTTTCTGAGAGAAATTATATCAATGATACTTGTTTTAAATAAAGGTGCATACATTATCAAAAATATACTGGATCTGTATGGAATGGTCGATGATATGGGATATTTTATCGGCAGTGACCGTATTTCGGAATCTTATGATTCTCAGGAACTGCTTTACGGCGGAACCGGATTGATGACGCGGGACGGTATTTTGAAACCGGCGGGATTTGCGTTTGAATTCCTGCAGCGACTGTATCCTTATTATATCGGAAAGGGCGCCAATTATCTGATCACGACCGATCGGCATGATTCCTATGGGATCATCTGCCATAATCAGCGGAAGCTTGGGTACATTTACTATCTGACGAAGGAAGATGAACTGGAAAAAGAGTCTCTCTGGAAATATTTTGAAGACAGGGACACGCTGGATCTGCAGTTGGAACTGAACGATCTTCCGAACGGAACGTACCAGATCAAGACGTATTGCATCAATATCAAGAATGGGAACGTCATGAATATATGGAAAGAAATGGCTTATGAAAAGGAGCTTTCCAGAAATGATATCAAATATTTCCGCAGGATGTGCGAGCCGAAGCTGACGATCCGCAAACAGGATGTGGAGGATGCTGCGCTGAAATTGAATATTCCGATGCAGTATAACGAGATTGCGTTTATCCGTGTGCGGAAACTTGCATAATATGGAAAGCATGCGGAAAATCAGATAAATAGATTAAAACGGTGCAGATCGTCCGCATCGTTTTTTCATGGTATGAAAAGACGTTTTGAAAAGGAGGTCAAAATTATACTATATTTTATTGATGTATATAAAAGAGATACGAAAACAGTATAAAGTTTTGGTCATATTTGTAAGAAAACGTGTCATGAAAGAAAATGCGCGCCTTTGGATTCGTTGGTAAGATGTTATCAACGTAAATCGTGAAGGGAGAAAAGAGTAATGAGTGAAAACGCAGCAGAAACAATGACAGCAAAAGCGACAACGGAAGCTGCTCTTGATGTCAACAAAAAACTTCCGGTTTGGAAAAAAATCGGATACAGCTTCGGTGAGATCGGTTCTCAGTGTTCCTGGACACTGATCAGTTCCTATCTGACTGTATTCTACACAGATGTTGTAGGTCTGACCCCGGTTGTGATCTCCGCGATCATGCTGATCGCGCGTATCTGGGATGCGATCAACGACCCGATGTTCGGAGCGATCGCTGAGAATACAAAAACGAGATGGGGAAGATTTCGTCCTTATATTTTGTGGGGAGCTCCGATCCTGGCGTTATTTAACTGCCTGACATTTTTGAATCTGGATATTCCGAATTCATGGAAAGCAATCTGGTGTGGATTTACATATATCGGATGTGGTATGGCTTATACCGCAGTCAATATTTCCACACAGTGCGTAGCAAACGTTATGACCGCTTCCAATCAGGAACGTGTTTCTCTGAATGCGTATAAAGGAATCGGTTCCGGTCTGATCCAGATGGTGATCAGCGCTGTGACAATGCCGATGATCCTCCATTTTGGAAACGGATCTGCTTCTTCGAGCAGAGGATATTTCATGGCGGCGCTTGTATTCTCAATCGTATGTGTTCCGTGTTTCTGGGTATGTTTTGCATCTTCCAAAGAGATCATCGGAAGAAAGGCGGACGCAAAGAAAGAGACGATCGGCGGTACGATGAAGAACCTTGCGGCTTCATTCAAATACACATTTAAAAACCGTGACGCTGTATTTTTGATGCTGGCGATGTTCACATTCTTAACAGGTTTGTTCGGAAGAATCGGTATCATGGCATATTACTTCATTTACATCATGGGCGATCCGCTTTTGATCGCCGGATTTGCAACCGCAATGTCCTTTGGTATGCTTGTTGTAAACTTCTACGCACCGCTTCTTCTGAACCGGATGAGCAAAAAATATGTGGGAGCTATGGGATGTGTCGCACAGGCTCTGTGCTGTGTATTCTTCTATGTGATCGGTCAGAATCATCTGACCAATCTGGTTGTGATCTCCGGCTTCCTGTATGGCGTAACAAATGTCGTATCGATCACATGCTTTACCTTGAGCGCTGAGATCATCGACGACAGCTGGCTGAAGACAGGTATCCGTTCCGACGGTGTGATCGCTTCCTGTATTTCGTTCTCCACGAAGCTGGGAAATGCGATCGGAGGATCCATCGGTATCCTTGCACTCGGCGCGGTCGGATTTGTTGCAAATGCAACGGACTTGAGCGCAACTGTATTGACAAACATGAACAAAGTCATCAACTTTGCTCCGGCCGGATTTTTTGTAGTGGCGGCGCTTCTGTTCCTTTGCATCAGTATCACAAGAGTGAAAGCAAAAGAGAACGAGGAGAAACTGGCAGCGAAGATCGCGGCAGGGGAACTCAGCTAATATAAAAGGTAAGAATTTCAAAACTTCATAAAATACTTGCTTCGAGGGATCGCCGTGAGGGGCGGTCCCTTTTGAAAAAAGAGTTTGATAGTTTCAGGCAGGGAAAAAAGAAAGCTGTTCGGTAACAATTCGGAAAGGAGAGGAAAAAATGATGGGCACATTCATTTCAACACAGGTAAGAACAAAACATGGAATTTTGGAGGGCGTGGACAGCGGAAATTATCTCGTGTTCAAGGGCGTACCTTATGCAAAACCTCCGGTAGGCGAACTACGTTTTCAGGCGCCGCAGGAACCGGAGTGCTGGGAGGGAGTCCGCAAAGCGGTGCGGCATTCTGTGAGAAAGGCGTGATCCTGGTTACCGTGGAATATCGTGTGAATGCGTTTGGTTTTCTGGCACATCCGTGGCTGACGGAAGAAAATGAAGATCATGTGTCCGGAAACTATGGAATCCTCGATCAGATCGCGGCGCTGCGCTGGGTGCATGAACATATCGCGGTATTCGGCGGCGACCCGGAAAATATCACGGTATTCGGACAATCTGCGGGAAGTATGAGCACGCAGGTGCTGGTGTCCACCGCGGAAACCGAGGGGCTGATCGCAAAAGCGGTCATGCAGAGCGGACTGTCCTGCAAAGAAGAGATTCTGGCGACGCCGACTTTGGAGGAAGAAGAGGAATACGGAAAATTATTTGTGGAACTGACCGGAGCGAAAAATCCGGAAGAGCTTCGCAGCCTTTCCGTGGAAGAGATACAGGAAGCCCGCCGGAAATTTGACGCGAAAATGTTGGAAACAGGGGACGGTCTTGTAATGGTGCCGAATGTGGACGGCAAACTGTTGAAACAAAGTGTAAAAGAGACATGGAAATGTGGAAAACTCCGGAAAATTCCGTATATGCTGGGAGTTGTGACCGACGATCTCGGAGCTGTGCCGGAAGAAGTGGCGAAAAAAGAAACCGGGATCCTGATGGAAGAATGTAAACGATGGGCAGATAGTTGTGAAAAATTGGGTACTCCGGTCTATCTGTATCATTTTGCACATGAGCTTCCGGGAGACGATTGGGGAGCGTTTCACTCGGCGGAACTCTGGTATATGTTCGGAACATACGGTCGCTGCTGGAGACCGATGGGAACGGAGGATCAGTGTTTGAGTGAGCAGATGGTGACCTACTGGACGAATTTTATGAAGACAGGAGATCCGGGATGCGCCGACGGGGAAAGATGGGAAGCGTATACGAGAGAAAATCCGGTTGTGAAGAGGTTTTAAAGAAGCGCCGCTTTGGAATGAAGATTCATTTGCAAAGCGGCGTTTTTCATGCAAAATGAAATATGGGACAAAAAGTTCGTTGTAAAAAGTGTAGGAAAAACACAAAAGATCGTTGTAAAAAATGTAAATACGGTCAAAAGTTCGTTGTATATTTTGGCGGGGCGGGATATAATCCTGTAAGAAATCACAAAAGAGGAGGAAGCGTCGGTGTACAAGGGGGAAAACGGTCGATGAAGAGAAAATCTAAGCCTCTTTGTTGTTACTTTCACTCCACGTACTGGACGTACGCTGATTGAGGATAACGCTGAAAATCACCGAAATTACGCGGTTTGAGGCGTGTTTCCCCTTGTACATCGACGCTACCATCATTATACAGAAAACAGAGGAAACCGGAGTCTTTCTGAAATACGCTCCGAATTTCCTCTGTTTCTTCTTGCTCTAATGTCTATTTATGTTCTTCCAGCCACCTTGTCGCGCAATGTGCCAGATAAGCGGCTCCGGATTTCATGACCTCCTCGTTAAATTCCACTTTCGGGTGATGCTGGTTATATGTCTCCCTGCCGTCCGTAAATCCTGCGGAAAGGAACATATAAGCTCCCGGAATTTCGGAAAGCACCGCCGAAAAGTCTTCCGACGAAGCCGCATGCATTCCCACATGTTCACACTGTCCCGGCACGTCCAGTTCCCGCATATATCCTACAAAATCGTCCACCGACTGCGGATCGCAGATCAGCGGCGGCGTTCCGGCAAGCATCGTGATCGTTGCCGAACCACGGTACATTTTCGCCACGGCATCCACAACCTCCGACAATCTCTGCAAAATAAACTCCCGTTCTTTCTCGCTGTCACAGCGAAGTGTTCCCTGAAGCTGCGCCTGATCCGGTATGATATTCGGCGCATCTCCCGCCGTCACTTTTCCGATCGTCAGCACGCTCGCCTGTGTGGATTTGATCTCTCTTGCAACGACGGATTCCAACGCAAGGATCATATGCGCCGCAATATTGATCGGGTCGATACACGCATCCGGATAAGCTCCATGACCGCCTTTTCCCTGAATATCGATGATAAAATTATCACTGGAATTCATCAATGTGCCTTCCCGGTTGTAAACAAACAGTCCCATCGGCATCGATCCGGCAACCACATGATACCCCAGCGCGACGTCCGGTCTCGGATCTTGAAGCAATCCGTCCGCGATCATCGATCTTGCGCCTGTGAGCGGCTCTTCTCCCGGCTGAAACATTAATTTCACCATTCCGTCTAAAGCCGCCTCGTTTTCTTTCAGCATCTTTGCCGCGGTCAAAAGCATTGCTCCGTGAATATCATGTCCGCATGTATGTGCATTTTCCCGCTGACTCGCAAATGGAAGTCCACTTTCCTCTTTCATCGGCAAAGCGTCCACATCGCCTCGTAGAAGCACGGTTTTTCCGCCCATTTTTCCGACACACGCCACAACACCGCCGCCGCACGGCTTCGGGTCATACCCCATCTCCGTAAGTTTTTCCATGATAAATGCCGTTGTTTCCGGCAGTTCCAG
>ERZ773103.1807-NODE-1807-length-21711-cov-4.063493_pt1 | contig 21711 bp, 20 predicted proteins | sample MGYA00511118_ERZ773103 | MGnify/ENA primary metagenome ERZ773103 (study PRJEB29015, sample SAMEA2737821) | human gut metagenome | biome: human gut; feature: human-associated habitat; material: faeces | place: China | collected 2012 ... | reverse complement strand
CTGCAATCGCTGTCTTTGTAAGATTAGAGCATACGATAGATTTTGCAAGTGTCTTGGCCTGCTCTACGCTCTCGCATCCGATTGCTTTTACTTCAAATAACGCTGTTGCACCTTCTCCGTCACCTGCGATTTTCTTTGCCAGGTATTCATTGATTTCATGAAGGGCCTCTGCAAATTTCTTATAATCCTCTGTTCCATATTCGATCACTGGATTCTCTGCCAGTCCGTTTGCCAGAAGAACAACCGTATCATTGGTAGAAGTGTCTCCATCTACAGAGATCATATTATATGTATCATCTACATCTTCACTCAGAGCTTTCTGCAATGCTTCTTTTGTGATTACTGCATCAGAAGTGATAAACGCAAGCATCGTACACATATTTGGATGGATCATACCGGAACCTTTTGCCATACCACCGATCGTTACAGTCTTTCCACCGACTTCAATCGTAACCGCAAGTTCTTTTTCTGCTGTATCTGTAGTCATGATTGCTTTGGCTGCTTCTGTACCATTCTCCAGAGAATCATTTTTCTTGCCTGCCAGTACTTCAATTCCTGCTGTTAATTTATCGATCGGAATCTGCTTTCCAATGACACCGGTAGAACCGATCAGGACTCCATCTGCTGAGATATTTAAATATTTTGCTGCTGCATCTGCAGTATCCTTACAATATCCAAAACCTTCTGCACCTGTACATGCATTAGCGATTCCTGAATTTACAACAACAGCCTGTACTTTTGCGCCACTGTCAACTACCTGTCTGTCCCATTTTACCGGTGCTGCTTTTACAACATTTTTCGTAAATGTTCCGGCTGACACACATGGCACCTGACTGTATACCAGAGCCATGTCTGTACGATCTTTATATTTAATTCCTGCTGCTGTGCTGGCTGCTTCAAAACCTTTTGCTGCTGTTACTCCACCTTTTACGATTTCCATGTTCTTGTCCTCCTTCTACTGTTCGTTGAATGCTGTAATATTTTTATCATTCAATGTAAAATCATAGTAATTTAAGTCTTCTCTTTTGGTCCATCCAATCGTATTCCAAAATGCATTGCCGATATCATTCTGGGTAAATGCGATCAGGCTCACCTTATTGATTTCTTCTGCTTTTAAGGCCTCCATCGCCTTAACCACCATGGCTTTACCGATTCCATGACAGCGATATGCCTCATCCACGCATACATGATACATACATCCACGTCTTCCGTCGTGTCCACACAGGATTGCTCCCACAATCTTACCATCTTCTTCTGCCACTACGCTGGTCGTCGGATTTCTCTTTAAAAACCTTGCAATTCCTTCTTTGGAATCATCGATACTGCGGATTCCAAATCCTTTAATCTTCATCCACAATGCATGCACCTGTTCAAAATCATCAATTGTCATCACACGAATCAACATCTGTTCTTCCTCATTTCCATCTCTTATGGGAACATCGGCACAAGATTCAGGCCTTCATCCTCCGGCAGTCCAAACAGAAGATTCATATTCTGTACTGCCTGACCGGCTGCCCCTTTTACGAGATTGTCAATCGCACCCATCATGATGATACGGTTGGTCCTCTCATCTATCTTAAAGTTAATATCCACGTAGTTACTTCCTTCTACCCATTTGGTCTCCGGGCATACCCCTTCCGGAAGTACACGGATAAATTTCTCGTCTTTATAATATTTATCATAGATTGCCTTGACTTCTTCGTAAGTCACAGATTTTTTCAATGTCGCATACTCTGTCGCCAGGATTCCTCTGTTCATCGGAACCAGATGCGGTGTAAAGTTGATCACTACATCTTCTTCGGAAGCATATCCAAGCTGTTCTTCAATCTCCGGTGTATGTCTGTGTGTCGCTACACCGTATGCTTTCATATTCTCATTGACTTCACAGAAAAGATTAGCAACTTTGGCACTTCGTCCCGCCCCGGAAGTTCCTGACTTGGCATCTACGATCAGCGTATTCATATCGATGATACCTTCTTTCGCCAAAGGATACGCTGTTAAAATAGAACAGGTCGTATAACATCCCGGATTAGCAACCAGGCGTGCCCTCTTAATATCCTCTCTGTTAATCTCGCATAATCCATAGACTGCTTCCTTAATAAATTGTGGACTCTTATGCTCGATCTTGTACCATTTTTCATAAGTTTCTACATCTTTAATACGAAAATCTGCACTCAAATCTACTATCTTCGTCTTGCTCAATATCTCTTCATTTACAACGGAAGCACAAAACCCCTGTGGTGTCGCAGTGAAAATTACATCCGCCTGTTCTGCCAGTTCTTCCATATTATCATCCAGACATTTTGCATCCACGATCTGGAACATATTCTGATATACATCTGCATACTTCTTATCTATGTAACTTCTGGAACCATACCACACAATCTCTACATCCTTATGTCCCATCAGTATTCTGACCAGCTCACCTCCGGCATAACCGGTAGCGCCTATAATTCCCGCCTTAATCATCAGTTCTTTGCCTCCTGTAACATTTATCTTCCTTTTGATATACCCAACAATATTATACCAATTCCTGTGGATTGTCCAGTTACATACATATTTTTCTATGCTTCTTCCTTATATAATAACGCACACCGGACATTTCCTTTTACCATTCACCGGATTGCATAATTATACATCTACTTTGCATAATATGCAAGTTTTTTATAAATTCTTCTTGAATAATTATAAAATCTAGTGTATAGTAAATCTTGCATTACAAGAAAATACATATTTTCATTATTAATATACATACAGGAGGATTTCTATTATGAAAGAAAAAGTAGTATTAGCATATTCAGGCGGACTGGATACCACAGCTATCATCCCATGGCTCAAAGAAACATTTGATTACGATGTTGTTTGTTGCTGCGTTGACTGCGGACAGGAAAGCGAGTTAGAGGGACTGGATGAGAGAGCAAAATTATCCGGTGCAGCTAAATTATATATCGAAGATATCGTAGATGATTTCTGTGATAACTACATTGTTCCATGTGTACAGGCACACGCTGTATATGAAAACAAATATTTATTAGGAACTTCTATGGCTCGTCCGGCTATCGCTAAAAAGCTGGTTGAAATTGCAAGAAAAGAGAACGCTGTAGCAATCTGCCACGGTGCTACCGGTAAAGGAAATGACCAAATCCGTTTCGAGTTAGCGATCAAAGCTCTGGCTCCGGACATCAAAGTAATCGCTCCTTGGAGAATGACAGATGTATGGACCATGCAGTCTCGTGAAGATGAGATCGACTACTGCAAACAGCACGGAATTGACCTTCCATTTGATGCAAGCCACAGCTACAGCCGTGACCGTAACTTATGGCATATCAGCCATGAAGGACTGGAACTGGAAGATCCTGCTAACGAGCCTAACTACGAACACCTTCTGGTACTTTCTACCACACCAGAGAAAGCTCCTGATGAAGGCGAATATGTAACAATGACATTTGAAAAAGGTGTTCCGAAGAGCGTAAACGGAGTAGAGATGAAAGTTTCTGACATCATCCGTAAATTAAACGAATTAGGTGGAAAACACGGAATCGGTATCATCGACATCGTTGAGAACCGTGTGGTTGGTATGAAATCCCGTGGTGTATATGAGACACCAGGTGGAACGATCCTGTACGAAGCTCACCAGCAGTTAGAGGAGCTGATCTTAGACCGTGCTACCTATGAAGTAAAAGAAGAGATGGGGAACAAATTATCTCAGATCGTATACGAAGGAAAATGGTTTACACCACTTCGTGAGGCGATTCAGGCATTCATCGAGAGCACACAGGAGTATGTAACAGGTGAAGTCAAATTCAAACTGTACAAGGGTAACATCATCAAAGCAGGTACAACTTCTCCATATTCACTGTACAGCGAATCATTGGCAAGCTTTACAACAGGAGATCTGTACGATCATCACGATGCAAGTGGATTCATCACACTGTTTGGTCTTCCACTGAAAGTTCGTGCTATGAAACTTCAGGAAATTGAAAAGAAAAATAACCAGGTGTAATTCCTAATTACTACATGAAAAGAGCCTCGTCCCGTGGGATGAGGCTTTTTCACTATATCTTTTTCTTATATTATATCTATTCTTTTCTGATCTGTAACTATCAATCTGCCGCTTTCGCTTAATGGCAGGAATTTGATCCGCAGCCATGGGATCCACAAGCATGTTCCCCATGATGATGTTCTCCATGATGATTACACTGTACATTCGGATTATAACCCAGTTCTCCTTTGATCAGTGCCCGAACTGCTTCGTCAGCATCTCCGCTTACTCCACCATATAATGTAATTCCGGCTTCTTTCAGTGCCATCTGTGCACCTCCACCGATACCTCCACAGATCAACGCATCTACCTGATTGTTCAAAAGGAATCCAGCCAAAGCTCCGTGTCCGCTTCCATTCGTGTCAACAACTGTTTCCTTTGTACAGACACCATCCTCCACATCATAGATTTTAAACTGTGCAGTGTGTCCAAAATGCTGAAAAATCTGTCCGTTTTCATAAGTTACTGCAATTCTCATCGTCTTTTCTCCCTTCTCATCTGCCATACCAACAGGTAATTTATCCTTGTGTCCTAATCTGCAGGCAGCTCCACAACAGGCTTTGGCGGCGCCCTCACATACAATATAACTGCCTCCGGATATCTCCAGGCGATAGCCAGACACCAGACATTCTGCCAGTTTCTTTCTGGCACTCTCATAGATCTCCGTCACAGTTGTTCTGGATACATCCATCTGTTTCGCACATTCCCCGTGCGTCTTACCTTCCAGATCTACCAGCCGGATCACTTCATACTCATCCACCGACATTACAAGCTGTCCGCTCTGTGCAGTGCCGTCCGGACCAAAGCTTATATACTCTGGTTCCATACAGACCCTTCTACATCTTCTAGGTCTGGCCATATTCATCGCCCCTTTCATTTTCGACATATGTCGATTATAACACCTTTTAGATATTTTTTAAAGAGATAAAAACACTTATTTTCTAGTATAAATGTTTTTCTTCCATGATATCTTATTTCAAGAACAATATTTTGAGGTCTCTATGAATCCACCGATCATCGGTATTATTATCTGTGCAACCGAAAATAATCGCCAATTTGTATCCGAAGACTATGTATCCGCAATCGTCCACTCCGGAGGGATTCCCATCTTGATTCCCTGTACCATTCTCCCTGTCATTTCCAGATCTCTTTCTGTACCCTCCTGCCCTTCTCCCTCTCTTGAATACTATAGCATGCTATGTAATGGTTATTTATTTTGTGGAGGTTTCGATATTTCTCCTGTACTTTTCAAAGAAGATTCCAGAACTCCCATCGGAACAACGGATTACCGCATCGACTATTTCCAGTTATCTCTGATGAAATATCTTCTGACCCTCGATCGTCCAATCCTTGCCATCTGCAAAGGCATGCAGCTTTTAAACATCGCCCTTGGCGGAACGATCTGGCAGGATCTTACTCTCTGCCCGGAACACTTAGTCAATCATATGCAGACTTCCAAAGTCCGCTCCGACGTCTGTCATAAGATCCAGATTCTGCAAGATTCTTATCTGGGACAGATTTATTCACAGATCTCATTATCTGACTCCTCACACAACACTACTACCCCAGATTCTCTTGGGTATTATGTCAACAGTTTTCATCATCAGGCAGTCCATCAGATTGGACACCAGTTAAAGGTAACAGCCATTGCCTCTGATCATCTCACCGAGGCCATTGAATCCACCGCGCATCCATTTGTTATGGGCATACAGTGGCATCCGGAAAGTATGTATCACACGGATCTGTTTTCAAAAAAAATTTTTGATGCATTTATCCAGGCATCTTCCATGTAATCTTTGATGCATATGTCAAAAAATTCCTGTATAAATCTTTGCATATTTTGCACCATTTCAAGACAGACTAAACAGGTAACTACAATATTTATATAGAAAAAGGAGGCATCTGTTATGTCTGAAATCTCAATACTTGATCTGCAGAATCTCCGGCATCTGATCGGTGGATTTGAAACCAGCCAGTGCAAAATGCAGGATTATGCTGCACAGGCCAAAGACCCTGAAGTAAAAAAATTATTTCAGGATGCTGCTTCATCAGCAATGAAGAACAAACAAGAACTTATGAAATTCTTATAGGAGGTCAAAAACGATATGTTAGACGAAAAGACAATGGTGGCCGATGCACTGGCAGGCGTGAACGGCGAACTGACACGATACGGCGAAATGATCCCACAAACAGAAAACAAAGAACTGAAAAACTGCTTAAAGCAGCTTCGAAATGAGTGTGAAATGTCCCAGGAAAAACTCTACCAGGTTGCCCGTGAAAAGAGCTACTATGTTCCGGCAGCACAGGCTACCCAGCAGGAAATCAACCATGTAAAATCCATTTTATCCGGGGTTTCGATGAAATAAAAAATATTGATAAATACACTATACTAAAGTCTCCCGCGGATCGTTTGAATCCACACAGGAGACTTTTTGATTGAATCTGTAAACATGTCTATTTTCTTCTTATATAATTACGCTATCAGTATTTTCTTCTTGTGTCTTCCCCACAAGTAAATCGACAACAATACAGATAGCACATCCGTCAATGCCTGTCCATAGATTACACCCTTCAGTCCAAAAATCCCATTCAAAAGATAAAGGAGAGGTATCAGCAGCACTCCCTGCCTCAATACAGACAATACCGTTGCCGGAAGTGCATAATTCACAGACTGCATGCAGTTCATATTCATAAACAAAATGCCAATCACAGGACCGGATATCATATATGCCACCAGCATCTCCACACCATATCGGATAACTTCTGCATCATTGATAAACACACTGATGATCTGTGTCCGCAGGACAAAGAAAAAAAACGTTGCAAGTACTCCCACAATGAGGCAGCATTTTTTCGTGTATTTTTCCACCCCTACAAATCGTTCCCTGTCCCCTGCACCATAATTATAACCAAGAAGCGGCTGTACACCATTTGCAAGTCCCATCTGCAAAAATGTGATAAACATATTTGCCTTAAATACGATTCCGATTGCCGCCACCGGAGCATTCCCGTAAACCACCAGAATCTGATTCAGCACTATCGTTGACACACTCATCAGTACCGAAAAGATTGCTGTTGGAAATCCTGTAGCACAAATTCTTGTAAATATTCCGTCACTGCATTTAAAATCCTGTGGATGTATAGAAAACTTTTTACTCTTTTTCAAGAAATACCAGAGATAATACATACTTGCCATAATATTTCCGATGGTTGTCGCGATAGCTGCTCCGGCAGCTCCCATTCCAAATCCACTGATAAAAATCGGATCCAGCACAATATTTACAATCGTTCCGATCATACTACCGATCATCGCCTCTTTACTTGCACCTTCCGCACGCACCACAAAACTTGCCGCCGCGGACCAGATCACAAACGGTGCCCCATAAGCGATATATAATGTATAACCTCTGGCGAACTCATAGGTCTGTGCATTCGCCCCAAACAAATGTAAGATTGGCTGCATAAATACAAGCAAGATTACTGCCAGTACGATGCCCACTCCCAGAGATGCATATGTTACAAATGCTGACGCATTCTTCACTCGTTTCTTATTCCCGGCTCCCATTGCTATAGACGCCACTGCGCTGCCACCCATACCAAACATATTTGCAAAAGCCATAAATAAAATAAATATCGGATTCGTCAGACTGACAGCCGCCACCTGCAACGGATCCCCTGTCTGACCTACAAAGAAGGTATCTGCCATATTATAGGCCACCGTTACCAGGCTGCTGATAACACTCGGTATTGCCATCTTTGCCACGGCTTTTGATATTTTCATACTACTCATTAAATCATTTTCATACATATTCAAAACGCTTTCTTTCATTATTTTCCCTTTTCTCTTCTCTTATTTCTCTATTTATTTTCCCTTTTCTCTATCTTCTATTTTCTCTTTCTTCTCTTTCCTTTTCATCTTCCTCCAGATTGGCTAACATTTTTCCCGCAATCCTCATAAATTCGTTCAATTCTTCTTCCGTAACTCCCTTTAACAATAACTGCTCCGTCCCCCGTATCTCCTCACGAATCACATCTTTGACAGCATCTGCTTTATCCGTGAACATCAATCTCTTATATCTTGCATCCCGCTCTTCCGGAACTCGCTTGATCAGTCCATCCTCCTCCAGAGATTTCAAAGCCTCTGTCGCCGTGGACGGACGCATTCCAAATTCCTTCTCTATCTCTTTCTGATACACGGGATGATTCTCCGATGCAATTAATATGTAATTTAAAACAGAACTTTTCGCTCCGCTGATTCCTATAGATTCCTGTGCCTTCTTGGAACGTCTTCTCAGACGGCTTGATATCTGATTGATTATTTTTCCTGTTTTCATAGTCTTACTCCTCCAAAAACTCCCAGCTTTAATTAGTTCGGTTCCTAAGTATCTTAGTTTTCATTTTTCAGAATGTCAAGAGTAATTTTAAAAAGCTCTTTGAACACTTGAAAAATATAGGTTAAATTCTGTTTTTCTGCTTGACATACCTGTATACGTGAACTACAATAACAACGGTAAAATAATAACTACATCATTTCGGTAGGTGAGGTTACCACAGGGATTAGGATACATCAGGTATCCCGGAGATTGCTGCCGCGAGATTGTGGAGACACGATTAGTTGGTCAGCAGGATGCGTCGAGAAGGCGCAACCTAATGCAATTGATATGCCCTGTGATACTAAAGCTTGAACGATGCATGTTTGGTGAGTATATAACTCCATCATGGTTCAGGCATGATGGAGTTTTTGTTTTATGATAAATTTGATTTCAATAAGGAGGTGAGGTTATGGACTCTGGTGCCAGTAGTTATCACTCGTGTAACCCGATAATCATGTACAACAGAATAAGAGGATTTAATTATGAACAAAGAGATTTTTATCAAACTCCTGGAACAGCGTCAGTTCAAAGCAGTCAGAAGCATCCTGGATGTTATGAACGAAGTAGACATTGCCTCACTGCTCTCCGAATTGACCGATAAAGAACTTGCACTGGCTTTCCGCCTGATCCCGAAGGACAAAGCCGCTGAGGTTTTCTCTAATATGGACACTTCTATGCAGACCTATCTGGTGGAAATGTTCACTGAAAAAGAACTAAGAGAACTTCTGGATGACTTATATATGGATGACACCGTAGATATGCTGGAAGAACTTCCGGCCAATCTGGTCAATCGTATCTTAGATACCGTCAGTGCATCTGATCGCAAAATGATCAACCAGCTACTGAACTATCCGGATGACAGCGCCGGAAGTATCATGACAACCGAATATGTTGATCTGCGTGAGGCAATGACCGTTGCAGAAGCTATGGCTCATATCAAAAAGACCGGTATCCACAAAGAGACGATTTATACTTGTTATGTAACTGAACGCAGAAAACTAGTCGGTATCGTTACTGCCAAGGATCTCCTAATTGCCGATGATGACGCTAAAATCAAAGATTTGATGGAAACAGAGATTATTTCCGTAACAACCCATACAGACCAGGAAGAAGTTGCTCAGATTTTTACCAAATATGATCTTCTCGCCCTTCCTGTTCTGGATACTGATAACCTGATGGTCGGTATTGTTACCTTCGATGATGCCATGGATGTTATGGTCAATGAGGCTACCGAGGATATCACCAAGATGGCTGCTATCAATCCAAGTGAAAAAACTTATTTTGAGACATCTGTTTTCAAACATGCGATGAATCGTATTCCGTGGTTATTGATCCTAATGTTTACATCGATCATCACCGGAACCATCATTACCAAATATGAAAATGCTTTCGCTGCAATCCCGCTTCTCGTATCCTTCATCCCGATGTTAATGGATACCGGTGGAAACTGTGGATCCCAGAGTTCGACCCTGATTATCCGCGGAATTGCTCTGGATGAAATTCAGTTTAAAGACATCTTCCGTGTAATCTTTAAAGAATTCCGGATTTCACTGATCGTCGGAGCCGCACTTTCCGTCACTAACGGACTCCGCATCTATATTCAGTACCGTAACCCAGCGCTTGCCCTTGTGATTGCATTGTCACTGATCGGTACGGTTATGATGGCGAAAATCGTAGGCTGTATTTTACCGTTGGTTGCCAAGAAAGTACATCTTGATCCGGCGATTATGGCATCTCCGCTGATTACAACATTAGTAGATACATTTTCAATTTTGATTTACTTTAACATTGCAACATTACTGTTTAATCTATAATTTGCGTTTTTAGAAATATCCCCCTATAATATGATATAGGAGGATATTTTTATGCATGTAGGAAGAAAGACACAGAAAAGAGAAAAATCCGCCATGTCGGTTTCTTTATATGGGAACCTTGTTTTTGTTGTCATTGAGCTTATCATGGCGATTGCCACCGGTTCTCAGGCAGTTTTGTTAGATGCGGTTTATGACGGCGTAGAATTTTGTATGCTTCTGCCTTCCATTTTTTTAATCCCACTGCTCTACCGCCCGTCAAACGAGCAGCATCCCTTTGGATACACTCAGATAGAAACACTGTTTGTCGTAATCAAGGGCATCACTATGACAGCGGTTACTTTCGGACTTATTTTTAATAATATCAATCTGATGCTCCACGGTGGACATATTGTATCATTTAATACCGTCGCCTACTTTGAATTATTCGCCTGTTTTCTAGGCATTATCGTTACGATTTACTTATATCGCAAAAACAGAACAATGCATTCTCCACTTATTAATATGGAGATGCAGGGATGGAAGATCGACAGTATCGTATCGCTGGGTATGGCATTTGCCTTCCTTTTGCCGTTCATCATTTCATTTGACTGGTTTGAACGTGTGATTCCTTATCTGGATCAGATTATCACTGTCGTACTGTCGCTGATAATGATTCCAACGCCGATACGAACGATCATTACGGGCATCCGGGATCTGATGCTGATACCGCCGGAAGAAGAAACAGTAAACGATATCAAAGAAACCATCGAGCCTATCATCGGGATCTATGGTCATAAGAATCTGTATTACGATATCGTCCGCACCGGAAGGAAACTCTGGATTAGTGTCTATATCACCTTTGATAAAGACATCGTCTCTTTATCAAAATTTAAAATCATGCAGGATCAATGTATCCGGGTACTGGCTGAAAAATATCCGGACTTCTATTTTGAGCTTCTGCCCGATATTGAATTTACCGGAATTGAGCTTGCCGACTCTCCTTCGGAATCTGAGGATTTCACGATTCCTGAAACTGACAACAATATTTAATTTTTTTAAATTCACCGGACAACCATGGTCTCTTCATCTCTCAGAGATGAAGGGATTTTTTATCTTCTTTCTTCTTTTATCCAACTATTTATCTGCAACATACATAAATTTAAAGCTTTCAACCAACCCTATATCCAGATGAATTTCAGCATTTATTACAAAATAAACAATACTTTTTGTCAAATTATTGACAGACCAAATCCTCTTCTATATAATCCTTTTACATACACAAGAATACATTCTAGAATACGTTCTAGCATACCTTTTGTTTTTGTGCATTTTTCAACATTTATTTAATGTATTAACCACTTTTTAAGGAGAACTTTCATGGCAAACATCACGACTATTTTAAGAATGGCGGTCATCATCTACGCCATCATTTTCGCAGTAGTTTTTATCAAAGACTGCCTCAACCACAAGGAAGACTTTAAAGGAAAAAAAACAATCACGCTGCTTATCATCGGATTTGTGACAAACTTCTTCGATACCCTTGGAATCGGAAGTTTTGCTACCACCCAGGCAAGTTTTAAGATCACAAAATCAAGTTCGGACGAGATCATGCCGGGGACTTTAAATGTAGGAGACTGCATCCCCGTTATGTTTGAATTTATCTTATTCTTAGGACTGATTGAGGTCAAACCACTGACTCTCGTTTCTATGATCGCCGGTGCGATCATCGGTTCTCTGGTTGGCGCCCGTATCGTTTCCGGCTGGCCGATCAAAACTGTGCGTATCGCCCTGGGCGCAGCACTTATATTTATGGCATTCACGATGGGATGCCGTCTTATGGCCATCGGACCTTTCGGTGAGATCGGTACTGCTACCGGATTATACGGAGCAAAGCTTGTGATCGCTGTTGTAGTAAACTTTATTTTAGGTGCACTGATGACCATCGGAGCAGGTCTTTACACTCCATGTATCGCTCTTTGCAGTACACTGGGATTAAATGTTAAAATTGCATTCCCGGTTATGTTCGGATCATGTGCATTCCTGATGCCATCCTGCGGATTCGAGTTCATCAAAACCGGCCGTTATGACAGAGCTGCTGCCGCTGCTCTGACCATCGGAGGAATCCCAGGCATTCTCCTTGCATTCTTTATCGTAAAGAGCCTGCCGCTGACTGTACTGACATGGCTGATCATCATCGTTATGCTGTACACAGCAATCATGTTCTTTAAGGATGCATTTAAGACAGAAGCAAACGCATAATTAAAATCTTCATATTCTAAAGGAAGGACGTGTTGCGGAATTTGCAACACGTCCTTCTTATTACTTATTAATATAATCAGGTATCTTTTCTCAAAATTTCTAAATAATCTTCATATGCAAATACTCGATTTCTGGAAGCATTCGTTGTTTCCTTTAAAATTCCCACCTCAACTAATTTTTTTACAGCATTTGCCACTGTATTATAACTTAATTCCAATGCATTCGCTGTTTTCCTGATATCAATAATTGGATACTGTTCAATATAATCAAAAAGTGCTCTAACATTATCCTTTTTACGAGTTGTTTTCGGTAATATTTCAAGATTCTTCTCATGAAGTTCTGACAAGGTTTCTATCGTTATCAAAGAATCGCTCGCAGCTGCTGACACCGCTTCTAAAAAGAATGTCACCCATTGTTCGTAATTACCACTTCGTCTTACTTCTGAAATTCGATCATAATACTCTATCTGATTCTTCTTAAGAAAATACGATATATAAATCACAGGCTTATCCAATAATCCCTGTTCCATCAAGTACAATAAGATCATTAATCTTCCAACCCGACCATTTCCATCTAAAAAAGGATGGATTGTCTCAAATTGATAATGAATCAATGCAATTCGAATTAATGGATCATAATCTTCTCCCTCATTCATATACTTTTCCAGATCTGACATTGCCCAGTTCATATCCTCTACATTTGGCGGAATATATCTTGCTTCTGACAAAGAACAATTCGCAGCTCCAATCCAATTCTGAGATTTTCTAAATTCCCCCGGATTTTTTTCTTGTCCCCGAACTCCCGATAACAATTTTTCATGTAGTTCTCTAAACAGCCGTCCACACAAAGGCAATTTTTTTATTCTGTCCAACGCATAAAAACATGCATTTACATAATTGATAACATCAACAACATCCAAATTTGTCGTATAATCCGACTCAGGATCCAAAACATCATCTAATGTACATTGAGTTCCCTCAATCTGAGATGAAATCAAAGCTTCTTTCCGAACGTACATAGAAATAAATAATTCAACATTAGGAATCAATTTTGAAGCTGTATCTAGTTTTACAAGTTCACGATTTGCCTCCACCAATTTTTTAACCATATCACTGTCTATTTTCAAAGCAGGTGTCGGCGGTAAAGCTGCAGGTTTAAACAATTTATACTGAGCATCACCTGTTAAATTATTTACCCATTCACCTGATCGGTTCATTAATATCACCCCTTTTTGAAATATATTTCAAATTACATACGTCTTATTTCAGAAAGTAAATGTGTTTTTGAAATATATTTCAAATAATACATCTTTTATTTCAATTTCTAAGATATCATCTATATCCATCATTACAGTAATCTCATTTTCTTAATAATATCCAAATAATTTATATATCTCTTCAAAATCCAAACAAATCACCTCTCACACTATTAACTCCCCGTCTCACAAAATGTTACAGATTTTATGAAAATTTTTCAAAAAAGAAGAGACATCCCCTCACCCTCTGACAGGCAATGTCTCTTCTTTTTATACTTCGATATAATTCATCTGTTTACATATCATTTGTTTCTTATAACCGCTACTTAATGTCTCTTATAATACAGATAGGATGCCACAGACGGTATCAATGTCATTACCAGAATGATCACGAGTGCCAGAACCATCGGACTTACCACATGCTGGAATCCCACAAGGACTGTCAGCACGCCACCGACCACCCAGAGTTTTCCCGCCATGCGGTGTGTATAATCCCAGTTCCCTTCATCTGCCAGCGTCCACGGCAGCTTGATTCCTACCGTATAATTCTGTCTGCATTTTGGAAGGTAATTTCCAACCGCTATGAAAATCACACCCAACAACACATTGGTCAAGACATCCATGTTCATTAAATTTGTATATCCCAATGCATTTCCATATATAACTGCACCTACCCATACGGATACCAGAGGACAGATACATAATACCAGACGGTAAATCTTTGAGCTGATATTTTTCGCCTTTGGATCGATTTCCGTGACCACTGCACACAATACATGCATTGCCAGACAAAACAGATAAACTCCCACAACTGCAAAGAATTTACTGCTGTATCCATCTGCTTTTCCGTCAAATCCAAAATGTGTCGCAACCTGATCCGGCAGTTTGTTCCATAATAAGATTCCGAAGATCATCGGTAAAATGGTGATCACACATGTCACTATAAAAAATCCTTTATTCTTCTTAATCATCTGAAGAACCTCCTTTCAACTCTGATAACCAGAGCATTACTTCCTCCACCACGGAAGTATTCAGCGTATAATAAATATAATTTTTTTCTTTTGTCTCAAATATGAGTCCCGATTTCTTTAAGATATTCAAATGGTAGGAAATCGTTGCCCCAGTCATATCAAAATGAGAGCCAATCTCTCCGGCAGACATTCTTCCATCTTTTAGTATTGTAAGAATCTCTCGCCTCACCGGATCTGATAATGCTTTAAATGTCTCTGCAAATCCCATACTCACCATCCTTTATCCTTATACTTACTATTATCTTATGTACCTATTTAGAAATATTTCTAATTACTTTATAGCACCGATTCTACATAAAGTCAACGGGTATTTAGAAAAATTTCTAAATACCCGTCTTCTATATCTTTTGCAATTATTTTGCATTAATGTTCAATATAAATAATGTGGACAGCACCAGTGCAAATCCCAGAATATCGATTGCCGGGAAGGAGGTCCCAAGAAATACTGCTGCCACGATTGTTGCTGCCACCGGCTCCACGCTGGATAAAAGCCCAGCATACACGCTGCCTGCATATTTGACTGCCGCCAGATACAGAAGAAACGGCAAAATTGTTCCGGCAATCGTGATCACCAGATAACCCACCAGCACCACCAGATCCATATGAACCTCTATTTTCCACGGTCTCAGTACAATCGATAACACGATTCCACCAATCAGCATCGCCCATCCACACATAGACTCTGCCGGATATTTCTTAAGCAGTGGTCCCGGAAGCACACCATAGAAACAGGTGGTGATCGCCAGCACCATTCCCATGAAAAATCCTTTCGGTGACATTGAAAGCTGATGGATATTTCCCTGGGTCGCTACTAAAAAGATACCTACAATCGAACAACTTACTGCGATAATCTCCTTTTTATCTGGCATTACCCTGTATACCACTGCATAGAACAAAAGTAATATCGCCGGATTCAAATACTGAAAGATTGTCGCAACTCCCGCATTTGTCTCCTGAATCGCCACGAAAAATGAATACTGCATTCCCATCATTCCAAGGATTCCAACCCCGAATAACCGAATGATGTCGTTCCTGTCGGTCCATAATTCCCTCGGATTCTGTTTTTTTACTACTACAGCATAGATCAAAAGCAATATACCGGCCAATACCATTCGGTAAGGAACCAGCCACTGCGATACAATTCCTTTCTCATCAAATAAATACTGCGCGATCGGGCTCGTACATCCCCATGCCAGACCTGCCCCAAACGCAGCAAATAAACCTTTTTTACGTTCCAACTCACATTCCCCACTAACATTTCCTAAAATAACAGTAACTCGTAGTATAGCGTCAAAACCTGAGTTTGACAATATATCCACAAATATTTCTTTGCCGGTTTCTTCGCAAAGAAAAGTCACGGTCTGGTAAAAGGTTAAGTTGCCAAAGCACTGGATAATGTCAAGAAACTTGCTACATAATAATAATCTATTCTTCTTTTTCTTTCGGCAACACCAGACTCAAGAGCAGCGATACCACGAACACTCCTGCCACAGCATTTCCGTTAAATATCTCTCCAACAACACTCGGGAACGCATCAAAGAAATTACCCGAAGTCTGTGTGAGTCCTACGCCGATACAGAATGATAAGGACACAATGATCATCGTTCTGTCGTTAAACTTACACTGCTTCATCATCTTAATTCCCTCATACATAATAGAACCAAACATCATAACCGTACAGCCGCCTAACACTGCCTGAGGAAGTGAATTAAAAAATGCTCCAAGCGGCGGGAATAATGACGCTAAGATCAAGATCAAAGCTCCCATCAAGATTGTAAACCGATTGATCACCCTCGTCATCGTAACCAGTCCTACATTCTGACTAAATGAAGTTAATGGCAAACAACCAAAGCATCCGGAGATTGCACTTGAAAAACCATCTACAGCCAGAGATCCCTGCAGTTCTTTCATCTCAATATCGCGGTCTAAAGCACCCGTGCACACGGCTGTCGTTGCCCCTGTTGTCTCTGCCGCCGACACTAAGAACACGATTGCAATTGTAAGAAACGCCCCCAGATCAAACACTGGCTTATGACTGGTGAAAAATATAAGTTTCGGAATACTCACAAATCCTACTTCTTCTATCGTCTTCGTAATTCCTGAGAAATTAACTAGCGGCGCGATCCCTGCAACCGTAAATACTGCTGATAAAATATATCCACAGACCAATCCGACCAGGATGTTCAGATTTTTATAGACACCCTTCAACAAATATCTGGATACCAGACATACGACCAAAGTAAATAACCCGATAAATATATGATACCAGGCACCGAAGTCTTCCACACCGGTTCCTCCGCCCCAGGAATCCATTCCAACAGATAATAGGGACAATCCGATAGCCACAACCACACAGGCCGAAACGATCGGAGTCAGAAACCTTTTCCAGTACCTTGCTGATAATCCTACCAGACCTTCAAAGATACCTCCAAGAATGACTGCACCGACCAACCCCTCATATCCAAGTTCCGGGTTCGTACAGATCATCAAAAGGCTTCCCAAAAATGTAAAACTTACTCCCATCACGATTGGCAGACCAGAACCGATCTTCCATATCGGATAAAGCTGAAGGCACGTTCCGATGCCGGCTGCAAACATCGCACACTGCAAAAGCTGCGTAATCTCCGCCGAACTAAGATGCCCGCCAGTGCTTCTAACGATAGCTGCACTGCAGACAATAAGAACCGGTGCCAGGTTCGACACGAACATCGCCAGTACATGCTGGAGTCCGAAAGGAATTGCTTTCTTTAAAGGGACTCTCCCATTTAGCCGGTAAATATTTTCTTCACTTACCGTAGTTACTACTTTTTCTTTTTCATTTGCCATTTCATTAAACCTCATTTTCTTTTTGAAATACCTGTCTTTTCAGTGTATCGTACTTTTTCTTATATTTCAATAAACAGTATCTCATTTATACAATCCAGAATTTCTTATTCTTAACGAAATATTAGCATCCGGATATGGTAAAATAGAAAAAAATCCGAAAGGACATCTTATATATGAAGATTATTAAGAATCTCTGCATTACATTTGCAATTCTCGGGATTGCCACTGTTTTTTGTTTTATTCTAAGTCCTCTGGCTTCTACAGATACGCATGTCCCTTTAATCTATGTACTTGCAGTTTTATGTGTCTCGAGATTTACAAATGGTTATCTCTACGGAGTACTTGCCTCGATCGTCGCGGTGATCGGTGTTAACTATATATTTACTTATCCATATTTTCAGGTAAATTTTACCATCACCGGATATCCTTTGACATTTTTTGTGATGTTAAGTGTTGCAATTTTTATCAGCGCACTCACTACACAGATCAAACATCAGGAACAGATGCGGCTGGACGTGGAGAAAGAAAAAGTCCGTAGCAACCTTCTACGGGCAATCTCACATGATATCCGCACTCCTCTCACGTCTATCGCAGGAGCAGCCGCAGGAATCATCGACAATAAAGACAAATTATCAGAAGAGCAGAAAATCGAACTTCTATCTAATATAAAAGAAGAATCCGTATGGATGATCCGCATGGTGGAGAATCTTTTGTCCATCACAAGAATTAATGATGAACAAGCCAGTCTCTCCACAGTAGACGAACTGGTAGAAGACGTGATCAGCAGTGCCGTTGTAAAATTTTCCAAACGTTTTCCTGACACCGATATTTCTGTTGACATCCCCAAAGAGATGCTTTTAGTTCCCATGGATTCTATCCTGATCGAACAGGTCCTGATCAACCTGATGGAAAATGCAATCGCTCATGGGATTACAACAACCAAACTTTGCCTGACCGTGAAGACTACAGAAGACAGTGCTGTTTTCTCTGTAGAAGACAACGGGCAGGGCATCGATGAACATCTGCTCCCGGATATTTTTCAGGGGATGTTAAATACACAGTCAGGGCGCTCTTCCGACAACAAACGGAATATGGGTATGGGGCTGTCTGTATGTCAGGCTATTATTACCGCACATCATGGAACAATGAGAGCAGAAAATGTACCAAACGGAGGCGCAAAGATATCATTTTCACTGCCTCTTAGAAAGGATGAGAATTATGAATATTAAAGACAGAGTACTGATCGTAGAAGACGATAAAAATATCGGGACGTTTATCCAGACAATTCTGGAAGCCAATAATTACGAAGTTATGCTCGCGACATCCGGAAGAGATGCCTACAGTCTGATCACTTCCAGATGTCCGGATGTTGTTCTGTTAGATCTTGGGCTCCCGGATATGGATGGAATGGATATCTTAAAAGAAATCCGTGCATGGTCCTCCATGCCGATCATTGTTGTATCCGCAAGAACACATGAAACAGATAAAGTAGAGGCGCTGGATATGGGCGCTGATGACTATATTAGCAAACCATTCGGCACCTCGGAATTGCTGGCCCGCATCCGTGCTGCCATCCGCCGTTTCCGCGGTACAAATAAGAGCCAGAATGGAAAGCAGTATCTCTCTTTCCTGAACGGTAAACTGATCATCGACCACGATAAGCACCGGGTGTTCATAGACGGCGAAGATGCGAACCTCACACAGAACGAGTTCCGTCTGGTCAGCCTTTTGGGCAAATATTCCGGCAAAGTTCTCACCTATGACTTCATAATTAAAGAAATATGGGGACCAAACATGACCGGAGACAACCGCATTCTCCGTGTAAATATGGCGAATATTCGAAGAAAAATCGAAGAAAATCCTGGAAATCCTCAATTTATCTTCACCGAAGTCGGTGTTGGATATCGAATTGTAGAGACCGACGTCTCTATTAATTAGTATATCTTTTTAATAATTCCTTTTTTCATAAATACAGATAATGAATTGTATACATTTTTCATTATCTGTATTTATTTTGTTGATTTTGCTACAATAGTGTGATATTCTTAACGAGTTGAATAAAGGATATGGAGGAAATAATATGCTAAACAATTTTAACAACATCGTTGGCACTCTAAACGGCTATATCTGGGGGGTTGGCATGCTGATCCTGATCGTCGGAAGTGGTCTTTACTTTACCATTCGACTTCATGGATTTCAGTTTGTACATTTTAAAGATATGTGGAGCCGTATCATTGACAAACAGGATTCAGACTCCGGTATCTCCGCTTTTGGTTCATTTTGTACCACTATGGCGATGCGAGTTGGTACCGGTAATGTAGCCGGTGTTGCCGTTGCTATTTACATGGGCGGTCCTGGTGCATTATTCTGGATGATCATCGCTGGTATGACGAACTCAGCGGTATGTTTCTCAGAATGTACACTTTCTGTACTTTATAAGACCCGCATTGATGGTCAGTATCGTGGCGGTGGTGCTTACTGTGCAGAACGTGGTCTTGGTTGGAAGAAATACGGTGCTTTTATGGCACTGATTCTTATGATCGGTACATCCGTATTTATGCCGGCCGCTGCTACATATACAATCTGTGACGGATTCCACAATGCGCTGAATATTCCGATGTGGGTAGGAGCCCTTGTAATCGCGATTGTTCTCGGAATCGTTGTTATCGGTGGTGTAAAACGAATCAGTGCGATTGCATCATTGATCGTACCTTTTATGGTTACGATTTATCTGATTGCGGCTGTTGTTATCATTGTTATGAATATAACAGCAATCCCTGGTCTGATTAAGGAAGTTATTACCGACGCATTTGGTGTAAATGCTATGTTCGGTGCAGGACTTGGAGTTGTTATCCAGCAGGGTGTAAAGCGTGGTACTTTCTCAAGTGCTTCCGGTATGGGAGAAGCTTCTCCTACTGCTGCAGCTGCTGAGACAAGTCACCCGGTAAAACAGGGTATGGCAAACGCTGCCGGTGTATGGCTTGATACCGTTATTATCTGTACAGCTTCCGGTCTGATGATTCTTTTAACAGACTGCTTCCACACAGCTACTGGTTATGTAGGTTCTGGTGCTCCTGAACTTGCTGAATTAGCTGCCGCAGGTACAAACGGAGTTATCTTTGTGCAGTTAGCCTGCAGAACTGTAATGGGCAAGATCGCACCTACGTTTATCGCGATCATGTTGGCTCTCTTCTCATTCACCTGTCTGATCAGTTACTATTATGAGGCAGAAACAGCTGCAATGTATCTGTTCCAGGGTGACTCAAAAGTGAAGGTCCGCAAGGTTGTTACATGGATCATGCGTATCGGAATGCCTGTACTGGTATTTATCTGGGGTAACCTCGAATCCGATGTTGCATGGAACTTATCCGACCTGGCACTCGGTAGCTGTACATGGGTAAACATGCTGATTGTGATCATGCTCTTCCCGAAAGTAATTGCAATGTACAAAGATTATGAAGAACAGATGAAAGAAAAGAAAGATCCATACTACGATCCAGATAAACTTTCATGGGACGGCGTAGATACCGAGATGTGGAAGGACATCAACAAAAAATATATCGAGCAGGATAAACAACAGGCTCAGTAAAAAATATAATATCAATAATACGATAGAGGGACCGGATAACTTCCGATCCCTCTACATTTATAAAGGGATGCTGACATGCATCCCTCATTTCTTAATCTTATATTCTTATAATTGTACAATTCCACCGATAACTTTATTCGTCTTGGAACCTTTCAGATTCGGCAGTACCTCTGCTCCACCTGCAATAATAATCGTATCTCCTTTTTCCACTTTTCCTTCTGCTTCCAGCTTCTCAATTACAGACTGTATCATATCATCAATACTCATATCCTCGGTGATATGTCGTGGATATACATTAAATTCCAGGTTCAACTGTCTTACCAGCTTTTCATTTCTCGTGATCGCATAAATCGGACACGTTGGACAGAACGCTGACAAAATACCAGGAGTTTCTCCCGACTCTGTATAAGCGATAATTGCTTTGGCATCTAAGTTCATTGCGCTGACACAGATTCCATGATATACATTGAAACGATACCCTTTATGTGCCAGATCATAGTCTCTGGTCTGGAAACGCTTCCAGTAATTAATAGAGCCTTCTGT
>ERZ773103.1793-NODE-1793-length-21811-cov-13.035163_pt1 | contig 21811 bp, 25 predicted proteins | sample MGYA00511118_ERZ773103 | MGnify/ENA primary metagenome ERZ773103 (study PRJEB29015, sample SAMEA2737821) | human gut metagenome | biome: human gut; feature: human-associated habitat; material: faeces | place: China | collected 2012 ... | reverse complement strand
CGCCAAATCATCCTTGAGATGGTAGCTGAAAAAGGCATTGTCAGTATTGCTGAACGATTTCTGCTGTTCCCGCATTCGCCTTTTGAGTTTCTGCTTCTGCCAAACTGCCTTTTCTCTCACGATACGCCTCCCGTATCGATTCCGCGATCGGATGCGTCGAATAATTCTCGGCATACGCCGCCAGCTCCAGAAGCTCATCCTCACTGATTCCCGCCGGATGCAGCTCCGTCACTTTAAACTCGCCTTTCGTCAGGGTGCCTGTCTTATCAAATACAACCGTATCCAGCTCCGAAACTGCCTCCAGATAATTGCTTCCCTTGACTAACACACCGATGCGGGATGCAGCGCCAATGCCGCCAAAGAAGCTAAGCGGAACCGAAATTACCAGCGCACACGGGCAGGAAATTACCAGGAAAATACAAGCTCTCTGAATCCACTCGCCAAATTCTCCGCCCAGCACAATCGGCGGCACAAACGCCAAAGCAACCGCCGCGATCACGACCACCGGCGTATAATATCTGGCAAACCGGGTGATAAAGTTCTCCACCTTCGCCTTCTTGCTGCTGGCATTCTCCACAAGCTCCAGAATCCGCGCCACCGTCGAATCATCAAATTCTTTCGTCACGCGCACCCGCAGAAGCCCGCTGCCATTGACACATCCGCTGATGATTTCATCCCCGGCTGCCGCACGGCGCGGTACCGATTCACCAGTCAGCGCCGAGGTATCGATCATCGATTCACCCTCTACCACCACGCCATCCAGCGGAATCCGCTCTCCCGGCTGTACCACGATGATGTCATCCACTTCCACATCATCCGGATCGACCTGCTCTATTTGTCCATCTTTTTCAATATTGGCATATTCCGGACAGATATTCATGAGATCGCTGATCGATTGGCGCGAACGGTTGACCGCATAACTCTGAAACAGCTCGCCAACCTGATAGAACAGCATAACCGCAACCGCCTCAGAAAACTCGCCCACACCGAACGCCCCGAACGTCGCTACTGTCATGAGGAAATTCTCATCAAACACCTGACCATTTTTAATCCCCCGGAACGCCTTGTATACAATATCCCATCCAATAATCAGATACGGAATTAAAAATACGACTAACTCTGTCCACGGCTGCGGCATTCCGGCAAATACATTCATTTTTTTCGCTGCTGCCGCCGCGATATATACGATTGCCGCCGCAACGATCCGCTTCAGCATCGTTTTCTGCTTCTGATTCATAAAGCCTCCCTTCATTCTGGAAACACATTCCCAGAAAAAAAGATATAGGAAAATGTGCCGGCACAGCTCATTTGCCTATATCTTTTTACTTTGCCCTTCTGTGCATTACACAATCTGATTTTATTCTTTTAAAAAGCAGCTTTTGATCCGATTATGCCTTTTCCAATTTTACATATTAATAATGCAGTCCGGTTCCACCTTCTTGCACACTTCTACAACCTCTTTCATGATCTCCTCGAAACGTGCGTCATCCGCATCGATCGTCATTTTCTGCATCATAAAGCTGACACTCGCATCATTAACTCCATCCAGCTTCTTGATCGCATCCTCCATCTTTGCTGCACAGTTTGCACAATCCAGATCAGTTAATTTAAATTTCTTCTTCATGATAATCCTCCTCTTTTTATTGAGTTATAAATTTTTAATGTTTGCTTTTCGAGACCTGCAATTTTTTCTTTACAGATAGCACCGCTTTCACATTCATTCAATCCATTATCATCATTCAAGGAACTTGCTATTCTTTAATATGCTCAAAGCCCTGGTTGATAATCCGGTAAACATGGTCGTCTGCCAGCGAATAGAACACCGACTTTCCGTCCCGTCGGCTCTTGACAAGCTGCGACTGCTTGAGAATCCGAAGCTGATGCGAAATCGCCGACTGCGTCATATTAAGCAGCTGTGCAATGTCGCAAACACACATCTCCGACTCAAACAGCACAAACAAAATCCGGATCCGCGTCGAATCACCAAATACTTTAAACAGCTCCGCCAGATCATACAAATCATCGTCATCCGGCAGCATTCCCCGGACCGACTGCACAACCTCATCGTGAACAGCACACTCCTCACAGCACTCTACATCATGAATTGCCATCCGATTTCTCCCTTCATGCTACGCGTTTCTGCCCTGCTTCACTGCTTCTTTCGTGAAAGCAGTGAAGCAGGATTTTATCAAGATTTCTTTGAAATATTTTTATTTATATGAATCATTGTTCATATGTTCATTATATGAATGTAACTGGGAAATGTCAAGAAATATTTGTGGGAATTTAAAAGGAGTAAATGAAATGTTTTCTCAATTATAAAATGCTGCAAAAAAGACTGTTCATACAGACAAAATCCACTAAGTAATGCGCGTAAATGTGCTTCTTTCTGCCCGGTTTACAGATGATACTCTGTAAGCCGGCACAGTTCAAATATCTATTTTCTACATCCTATGCTTTTTTGTCTATTTATGAACAGTCCGTTCTTTTTTATTCATTATTATATATCTTTTGCAGTTTATTTTTCCGACACTGCTTGAGCTATATTATCCATTGGTATATTATCCATCGTCTGATGATCTTTTGCCTCTTTCTGCAACCCCGACTTAGACTTCTAATAGAATCTCTCCTCGCCCGGAATCGCATCCAAATGTTCCTGCCATTTCTCAGCCGGTACATCATGAACCGATACCGTCACAACCTTCGGATCCTTCTTTAATTCTTCTGATACCAGCGTTCTGACCTTCTCGGCCAGCGCTGCCTTCTCTTCCCGGCTCCGTCCCGGGTACATAGATATTGCAATGTGTGGCATGATTTTCCTCCTTTGTACTAATAGCACTCTTCCAAAATATCCAAGATTTCCGCGTGCGTCAGCTGCCGATACCCGCCGTCATTGCGGATACATGAATCAGCAATCGTTTTCAGCAGGCTCTGATCTGTGATCCCCAGTTCCCGCAGCGTCCCCGGCAAACCAATCTCATGAATAAACGCCTGCAATGCGTCAATTCCGCCAAATGCCAGTTCTTCCTCATCGCCGCCATCTGGTGACATTCCCCAGACATTTACGGCAAATTTCACAAATTTCTTGATGCCGTCCCGGCAAATTCGACGATAATACGCCGGATGGATCACGCCAAGTCCCATGCCGTGGTTGCAGTCCGTGTAAGCCCCCATCTGATGTTCAATCATATGCGCCTCAAAATCACACTGTTTTCCTAATTTGATAATGCCAATCTCCGCCATCGTGGATGCCCACATCAGGTTGCTGCGCGCCTCATAATTTTCCGGTTCCCGGATCGCCACCGGCAGGTTCGCAATAATACTCCGCATCAACGCCTCCGAGATCGCATCCGAAAGATTATCCTCATCCGGTGCACTGAAATATGTCTCCATCACATGGCTGAGCATATCAAAACCGCCCGCTGCCGTCTGGAGTGGAGAAACCGTGTAGGTATATTTCGGATCCATCATCGCAAACACCGGATTGCAGCGCGGATAATTCCGGCTCGTCTTAATTTTCTGTTCCTCATGGGTGATTACACCCTCGCCGTTGACCTCGCTTCCAGTGCCGACCACGGTCACAATCACGCCCACCGGAACCGGCTCAAAATCAATCTCGCCCTTTTTGATCCAGTATTCCTCCCAGACGTCCTTGTCCGTCGCAGCCGCCATTGAGATCGCCTTGCTGCAGTCCATGACCGAACCGCCGCCCACTGCCAGAATCAGATCTACCTGATTTTCCTGTACGACTTTTTTCCCTTCTCATCACTTGTCGGATTCTTCAAAATTTTGTTTCCATTTGAAACGTCCTCTGCCACCTTTGCATCGATCTCATGCAATGCGCCTGCCAGACGCTCCAATCCTTCATCCTCGTCCATCAGACTTGTCATTCCCAGCACATAATAACCGGAAACCATCTCCATCTGTAAATGGTATTTTTTCAAAAGGATCTGATGCAGCTCATCCCCTGTCATCCCGGCTCTATCCGCAAAAATGACCAGTTTGGAATCATCCCAGTCAAATGCTTCCCCGGTGTCCAGATCTTCCTCCTGCATGACATGCAGGTATTTTAAACCGGCTGTTTTCCCATAAAAATCCATCAGACGCTTCCTGTAATCTGCAAAAAGCTGCTGCCCATGTTCTGCAATCAGCCGGATACACGAATCCATTCCCGCCATAAAAATATAGGATGGTGAACTCGTCTCGTAAATGGACAGATACCGCTCCACCCGCTTCTCATCAATGAGATCAGACGTCAGATGCAGCAACGCTGTCTGGGTAAACGACGGCAATGTCTTATGTAAACTCATAATCACTGCGTCTGCGCCAAGTTTTACGGCATTTTCCGGGAAACCGCCTCCGAATCCAAAATGCGCTCCGTGTGCTTCATCCACGATAAGCGGAATCCCATGTTCATGGCACACCTCTGCAATCTTCGCCACGTCTGACACAATTCCCTCATACGTCGGGGAAGTGAGGATCACTGCCACCGCATCCGGATTTTCATATAGCGATTCCTGCACCTGCTCTGCTGTGATCTGCCCCTGGATTCCATTTTTTGTGATAGAAGGATACAGATATTCTGCCTGCAGTTCATTCATATATAATGCATGATAGACTGCTTTGTGACAATTTCTTGCGACTAATACCTTGTCCCCGCGCCTTGTGGCAGCACTGATGGCAGCCAGCAATCCACAGGTACTTCCATTTACAAGAAAAAAGCATCGTTTTGAATGGTAAAGCTCTGCTCCGCGCACTTCGGCTTCCTTTATCATACCGGTCGCATGATGCAGATTGTCAAATCCGTCAATCTCCGTGATATCAATCTCATACGGATTGGGAAACGCCAGACTCTTTCTTTTATGTCCCGGCATATGGAACGGATAATAATCCGAATGTGCATATTCCTCTAAATCATCTATCAAATACTTCATGTAAGCCTGCTCCTGATGTTCGATATCCATATCAGTATATAATACCAGATACATACTGATATACCCTAGTATAACACACTTTCCCCACAGATTCAGCAATGACTTGCATTACCATCCACTCATTACTCTTGAAAAAAAAGTATTTCCTATGCTATAGTATTTTAGATTGCGGATCAAACAATAACATTCCGGAGGTATAGTATGGAAAATGCGCTTGTGATCCTCTGTGGCGGAAACAGCACACGGATGGGAACCGATAAGGCTCTTCTTCCTTTTGGGGACACCTGTTTAATTGAATATCTTGTCAGAAAATTTCAGCCGTATTTTTCCAGGATCTATCTCTCGGTAAAAATAAAGGGGGATTACTCCCATCTGAAGCTTCCCGTAACTGAAATCCCGGATATCTATCCGAATCAGGGACCAATGTCCGGCATTTTTTCCGGCTTATCCATGATCGATGAGGAATGCGCATTTTTTATGTCTGTAGACACTCCGTTTCTGGAACCGAAAACAGGACTGGCCCTGCTCTCAGAGCTCGGTGACGCCGATATCTGCACACTTGAGGGAAAGGCTTCTTATCTCGAAACTGCAACTGCAGCCTACTCCAAAAATTGCATTACAACCATCGGAAAATGTCTCCTGCTCCACCAGCTCACGTTCAATACGCTGCGGGAAAAATGCAGCACCAGATACGTGACTGAGGCTGCGATCGCCGAGGCTGCACCGACACCGATCGATATCCAGTACTATAATCTGGACACCAGAGACAATTATTATCATGCGCTTCGTATTTTAAGCGGAATTGTACCGCCAGATTCTTCCCAGGCGCTGATCGAATATTTCAAAGACACCAGAGATTTATTTTTGCATACAACTCCGGTGATCTCCTTTGTGGCAAAACCGGGAACGATCATGACACCTCTCATTGAGCGGCTGCTTCCTTTATTAGAGCGTGAGGGGTTAAAAGTCGTTCACCTCATCAAAGAAGATTCCTCTGTCGTATTCAAAAACGTCTTTTTTGAGCCGACTCTGGAAAATCTCTCCTCGTCGCTCTCCGGTGCCGACCTTGTTCTGACGGAAAATTTTGGAGCAGATGCGCCGAATAAAATTGAAATTCTGCGGAAATACTGGTCGGAAACACCGTTATCTGACGAAAAAGATCTGATCGCTGTATTTGCTGATTTTCCATATCATGCAGAGACTACCCTTCCGGTCTTTGATCTGAACAAACCAAAAAATATTGTCACATTCCTCCGGGAATATCTGGGCAGACAATAAAACCAGAAATAAAGGCTGCCTGTGGGCAGCCTCTTATAAATATCGTTCCAGATCCGGCATCCAGTCTCCAAAGAAAACCTCATCTCTGCACATTGCATTCCAGACAGGTCTCAAAAACAAAACAATCCGGTGCAATACTGTTTCCCAGGAAACATTCTCTATTCCCTGCTTTCTAACATATTTTTCCCACCGTTTTTTCATATAGGTGTAGGTTTCATAAGATGCCAGCATTTCAATCTTTTTTTCCTGTGGAATCACTTCCTCTTTTTCGCAGAAAAAAGAGAGTGTCTCGTAAATATGCCGTCCATCGACAGTTTCCTGCTTCAGCAGACGAAATGTTGTATCATATACCTCCATAGAAGGAATCAGTTCCAGATATTTGAGGATTGTAAAAAGTTGTTCTGCCAGATATGTTTCAACCGGAAAATGTTGATACGCTGCACATTTCTTCTCAAAAAAGACTGACTGCAGCTTTTGTTTTTCCGGCTTTGCTGCATCATATACCAATGGACTAATACGGATGGTAAGCGGAACCTTCATTTCCTCCCATTCTCCAGTTATGTAAACCAGATAGTCCTGTTCCTCTTTTTCCACAGAATAATTCCAGCGGATATGATATTCCCGTTTCGCGCAGATCGCCTCTGCAAAATCAGTGATCCACTTTTCGTCCAATACCTGCTGTTCTTTCCCATCATCCTGCCCGTATACAAAATGAAGCGGCTTCTGCCACTCCTTTCGATAACTGTCGAGGTCAAAAGCCTCACGGTTTTTCAGCCATAACCGCTTTGCAAAATCGGTTTCCAGAATTTGGAACATCAGTGTTTCCTGCAAAAATCCTTCCAGCAGATTTGCAAATGGGATTTGATACTCTATGCTTTTTTCTTTTAACTTCTTCTTCGTAAGTAGGTTCTGTTCCATTTAAAGCCAGACTCCAATCATATTCTGAACTTTTTTCACAACTTTACGCTCTTTTGCATAATACATCAGTTTCGCAATATCCTTCTTCGGATCTTTTATGTAAGCCATCAGTCCTTCTTTGAATCTTTCCCGATCTATCTTGTCTTCGTATTTTAAGCATTCACAGATCAGTCTTTCCTTTTCAAAAATCCGGACTGTCACATTGGAAAGCTGTATTTCTGTCACTCCAAGCTCCAAAGTATCCGGCTCTGCATACATCGGAATGATCTTCGGATAATCCATTTTAAAACGTGATTTGGAAGTATTCTTATCCACCGCAAGCCGCCAGCCGTACGGTTTCTTTTTGATATAGCCATACGCATATAACGCATTTTCCAGATTCAGCACGCAGTCCGGAAACAGCTTTGCCACAAGCTCCTCCTCTGTAAAATCACTGAGATGAACTGCATAATAACCGCTTTTTACGCGCAGAATATCCCCTTTTTCCACAAAATCAAGGATTCTGCGATAATCGATCCCCAGCCCGGCGAGCTGGCTCTTTTTTACAATTCCGCCATTATCCAGAATAAACTTCCTGACCCTTTCTAACAGCAACTCTCTTTTTTCACTGACTGCATATGACTCCGACATGCTTTATCTCCATCTTCTGCGTCTTCTACGTTTTTTTCTGATTCTTCGTTTCTGATCTTTTCTGTCTCTACGAACGGCTCTGTTGTGTTTGATAATATAGTAATTATCGTAAAAACGTTTTAAGAAAAATAAAAGTACACCAAGCAAAATCACTGCAACAATGAGTAAAACAACAACAATCGGTTTCACCTGCACCGTGGAGACTGCTTCCTGTTCCTCCTCCTCGGTCGACTCATTGTCAAATGCGTAGCCTTCTACGACCACGCCGGTTGTCTTAATATCTGCTTTTCCTACATTTCTTCCCGCATAAGTATACGTGATGCTCCCTGCGATCTCCGGGTCGCTGTCATTATATTCCACGGAAGATGAGGTGTCTGAAAATTCTGCTGTTTTCGGCAGAACAATGACGGCATCTTTATCAAGCTCCACAAATGGTTCAATATTGTTCAGATTGCCATTATCCACCGTTGTTTCTGCGCTGTAATCCGTATCATTTTCTGCTACATTCAGCACCTGAAAATTGTCAAATGCATAATCAAATAAATTTACCGTATCAATAAACTGATTCGGTGACTGCGTATTCATTACCACACAGATCAAAGTCATTCCATCTTTTTCCGCATAAGTCACCAGAGTGCTGTTTGCGGTCGCCGTGTATCCGGTCTTTCCGCCGACACAGTACGGATATAAATACTTACGGTTCGCATTGTGGTAGGTGCACAGCATATCGTGATGATTCCTTAACACCGTCTCCTCCGCATGCTTATTGGTTGGAGGGATTGTATACATCTTCGTTCCGATAATAATACGAAACGTTTCATTCTGATAAGCCGCCTGCGCGATCAACGCCATATCATGTGCGGTCGTGTAATGATTTTCATCCTGTAAGCCGTGCGGATTGGCAAAATGTGTGTTGGTACAGCCTAATTCTTTTGCTTTGGCATTCATCATGTCCACAAAATTTTCTACCGTGCCGCCCACATGTTCTGCGACAGCGTAGGCACATTCATTTGCCGACTCTAGCATGACACCGTAAAGGCACTGCTCTAAGGTCATCTGCTCTCCGTAATCTCTGGCAATTCCCGATCCTTCCGTGTTGTTGATCGCATCATCCGAAAAAGTGACCATGTCACTCAGGTTGCCATTTTCTAACGCCAGCAGCGTGGTCATGATCTTGGTGATACTCGCCGGGTAGTGTGCTTCATCACTATTTTTTTCATAAAGGATCGTGCCTGTGGACTCTTCCATCAAAATAACACCCGGTGAGAGTGTTTCCGGCGCATCCGGCCAGTAGTCTGCCGCCTTGACGTCCACTTTTCCAAGACAGACAGTAGATATAATCGTAAGGATCAGGCATGCCGCCTTTTTCCATCTATTTTTCAACATCATAAAAACTCCAAATCTATATTAAATCTATTAATTTCGCACAATCCGTCCCATGTATACACAATTTTTACGGATTGTTACTGTTCACCCATAACTCGTTCCTGTAACAACAACGTTACTCTATCAACATTATTAGTATAATAGTTGGAAAAAATACATGCAACCACTTTTCATCATTTTATGACTTTATTAATTTGTCAGATTATGCAATGTGTGCTTGAAAGTTGGGGTTTCTTTATTGTAGAATGTAACTGATCGCTTTGCGCTTAGATATATTTGCTGCAAAAAACGAAAATACATTTTGAAAAATTATTAGTTTACATCATTAGAGAGGTTGTTTTATGAGATTAAGAAATATCCCTGGCGCGGATGACGCCATTTTAAATAGTGAATACTGCATCAAAAATCCAGAGGAGCAGAAAGGGCACTGGCAGGATTGCTTTGAGACAGCACAGCCGCTTCATATCGAGATCGGCATGGGAAAAGGCCGTTTTATCATGGATACGGCTGCCCTGCACCCGGACATTAATTACATCGGCATCGAGCGTTACTCCAGCGTACTTTTACGTGCTTTACAGAAAATGGAGCAGAATCCGCTTCCTAATATTAAGTTTATCTGCATGGACGCTGCCGATGTTGCAGGGGTTTTCGCCAAAGACGAAGTCGACCGTATTTACTTAAACTTCTCCGATCCCTGGCCGAAAGACCGCCACGCCAAGAGACGTCTCACTTCCAGACAGTTTTTCGCGCGCTATGACCTGATTTTGAAAAAAGAAGGACATCTGGAATTTAAGACTGACAATCAGGATCTTTTCACATTTTCATTAGAGGAAGTTCCGGAAGCCGGCTGGAAATTAGACGCTTCCACCAGAGACTTACACCATGATCCTGTCTTAAGCGAAGGAAACGTCATGACGGAATATGAAGAAAAGTTTTCTTTCAAGGGAAATCCGATCTGTAAATTGATCGCATCGAGATAGAAAAAACGCCCGATACCAATGGTTTTACACCATTGATACCGGGCATTCTATTTATCCTTCAATTGCAATGTAACGTTTTTCCGGAACAGCTTTCTTCTGTTCTTTCGGAACGTCCAAGGTCAGGATACCGTTTTCGTATTTCGCATGGATATCTTCCTCTTTCATGTTCTCACCAACATAAAAGCTTCGGCTCATGCTGCCTGCATAACGTTCACGTCTGATGTATTTGTCATTCTTATCCTTCTCATCCTTATCGAGTCCCTTCTCGGCACTGATAGTCAGGTATCCATCATTCAACTCAAGATGAAGCTCATCTTTCTTGAATCCCGGAAGATCAATTGCTACTTCATAGCCATTATCTTTCTCCTTAACATCTGTCTTCATCATATTCTTTGCATGTTTGCCATACAATGTTTTATCAACATCCGGGAATGAAAAATTCATTAAATTGTCAAAATCATCAAATAAACTCTCTCCAAAAATACTAGGCATCAACATAAGTCATCTCTCCTTTTCTATCTGTCCACTTTTTTGTGGATATTCGTATGCTCATTAACCTTGTTTCTTTGGAACTAACAGATTAGGGAACTCGGGGAATCTTTCTTTCTCTTTTGTTCCCTCTTCCTTTGTTCTGACTATGTTATACACCTGTTTGTTAGCACTGTCAAGAGGTGAGTGCTAATTTTTTTGTGAACTTTTTGTGATTTTCTTCAAAATTTTAAATTTGAATTCAAACATAAAAAAAGCACCGACCCCATAGCCTATGCTATAAAACCGATACTTCGTAATGCGCCACCAGGGGTTCGAACCCTGGACACCCTGATTAAGAGTCAGGTGCTCTGCCAGCTGAGCTAGTGGCGCATGTCTTTCAGCGACGAATGTTATTATATAATACTTTTTTTAGAAATGCAACTATTTTTTTATAAATTATTTCGTATTTTGTCGAGTACTGTTTTTATATTTTTAATTTTATATTTTTCAAAGGGACAGTCCTTGCGAACCGTCCCTCCTCATTAATCAATAATTCCAAATTCTTTGTAAAATTTCTTTCTGGCTTCTTTATCAACAGAAGCCTTTTTTACATCTTCTATTCTATTATTTTGCAATAAAAGATTTATAAGTTTTCCTAGTCTTGCCTCACCCATATTTACAAGATGTTCTGCTACTGTATCCATAGTATTGTACTCTCCTTTCTCCTTCTCTGCCAGAATTTCTTCATAACGCTCATCCCCCGTCATAGCAGATAATAATTTTAATACTTCATCCACATGTTTAATTTCTGTTTTGTCATCTGATACATAATCTTTATTCTTTCTCTTGTGTACAAAGAAATTTGCTACAATTTTAAAATCGCTTTTAAATCTTGCAATCTCTTCTTCCGTCAACCATGCAATATTAAAAACTGTGATTTTATAGTCATTAACATACTCTCCCAAACCCTCCGGAATGTATATCACATCCTTTAAATGCGTTGGTTTATCCCACATCTTATCTGTACCAAAATATAAAACAATTGTCAATACTGCAACTGGTCTTTTTCTTTTCTTCTGCAATTGACTACGATAAGAGGCACCATCATAACCTAATATACGAAGCGGCATATATTTCTCCGGTAAAGTTTGATTTTCCATGCCATATATGGCAAATTCAATATCACGCTCTTTCCAGAGTTTGACGATATCCCTTTCCTGTTCATGCAGTTTATTTTTCCTGCCTTTATACACAGATCTTGTACTTATATTTTCTAAGGACTCTGGTGTTACCTTCTGTTCTCCTTTAAATACCAGACCATTTATGATGTCTGCAAATACATCATTATAATCTGCAAGTATTTTTTCTGTTGTATCTTTCTCGCCCAAACCTTCCTCTCTTTCTTTGCGAAGTTTCCGGAAAGCCCTCAATATCTGTATCTAACAATTTTTTAGGATTTCATGCCGATCTGGCAGAAATAACTCGTACTATAACACTTATTTGAAAAAAAGATTTTGCTATCTGCAATATTGAATGTAACTGATGTATACACAATTGTCAAGAAATCCTTTTCTAATATTTCCTATTTCACTATTTTATGGTATTTTATAACTAATGTGTGCCCGGCTTGATTTTATATCAAAATAAATACGGCACCATTTTATAAGGAGGTTTCACATGCGTGTTGAAGAACGATTATTAAAATATGTCTCTTACTGGACAACTTCTGACGAGGAATGCCGACAGATTCCATCTTCGGAAAGACAGTTTGAGTTAGGAAAAGTGTTAGAACAGGAATTGCGCGATCTCGGTTTAGAGAAAGTCACTTTAACCGATCACTGCTATGTTTACGGACTGCTGCCGGCAACGAAAGGATATGCTGACAAGCCTGCTGTCGGTTTTATTTCCCATATGGACACTGCTCCTGATTTTTCCGGAAAAGATGTCAAACCACAGATCATTCCGGATTATGACGGCAATGATGTTCTTTTAAAAGGAAGCGGCGCTTATCTGAAAATATCCGATTTCCCTACACTTAAAACATTAAAAGGACGCACACTGATCACTACAGATGGAACAACCCTGCTCGGCGCTGACGATAAAGCCGGGGTTTCCGAGATCATGACGGCAGTGGAACAGATCATCACAGAAAAAATACCTCACGGCGACATCTGGATCGGCTTCACACCGGACGAGGAAGTCGGAAGCGGTGCTGATTTATTTGACCTTGACTATTTTAAAGCCAGATTTGCCTACACCGTTGACGGCGACTACGAGGGCGAAGTTGCCTATGAAAACTTCAATGCTGCAAGTGCTTCTTTTGAGATCACTGGCGTCAATGTCCACCCTGGAGAGGCAAAAGATATTATGATCAACGCTGCCCTTGTCGGCTGTGAGATTGCATCTCTTCTCCCTGAAAATGAGACTCCTGCCCACACCGAAGGCAGAGAGGGATTTTATCATCTGACTGATTTTAGCGGAGACATCGCCCACGCTAAAGTGAATTATATCGTGCGTGACCATGACAAAGCCACTTTTGAAAAACGTCTTGATACCCTGCGTGGCATTGAGCAAAAAATGAATGAAAAATATCACGCAGACACTGTAAAATTGAACATTCAGCATTCCTATAGCAATATGCTGGAAGTCATTGAAAAGAATGAATATGTCGTTGCAATTGCAAAAAAAGCAATCAAAAACGTTGGTCTGGAACCGGTCTCCCGCCCAGTCCGCGGTGGTACAGACGGCGCCAGATTAAGTTTTATGGGACTTCCTTGTCCGAACCTCGGAACCGGCGGCTATGGTTTCCACGGACCGTTTGAACATATCAGTGTAGAAGGTATGGATACCGCTGTTTCGGTTATCAAAGAAATCGTAAAAATCACTGCCGAATAATGATCGGGAACGTTTTTCCTGTTACACAAAAAATCTGCCATACAAAAATTGCATTTGTATGACAGATTTTTTATTGTCTTAAATATCATTTTTTTACTTTACACCGAAGTCTTTCTTCTATTATAAGTTTGCAATCAATGCTGCGATCTCGTCCGGTGTCATAACCTTATTCGGATCTGACAGATCAGGCATTGCCGGCTCATCATCTACAACTGTTTCATCTTCCAATGGAATCTTCTCGACCGGAACATTATCATCCGAATCCGTCAAAGTATCTACCATAATATCATCATACTTGGATAAATCTTCCTCCGGAGAAGAAACTTCTTCTTTACCAATTGATGTTTCCTCCATATCAGATGGAACTTCTTCGATCGGTGTCTCCTCCATCACGGACGGTTCCTCTTCGACCGGTGTCTCCTCCATCACGGATGGTTCTTCTTCAATCGGTGTTTCCTCCATATCAGATGGAACTTCTTCGATTGGTGTCTCTTCCATCACAGTTGCTTCTCCAGCAGCCGATGGGATCTCCTCAACTGCGACTTCCTGAACCTGTGGTTCTTCTTTTTCAATTTTATTCTCTTCTGCCAAGATACGTTCCTCGGTAAAAAAGTTCTGTTTTGCAGACTCTGCTGCTATCTTTGCATCAGCTCCGATCGTATTCAATGTATTCTGCAAAACTTCCAGCTGCTGTAATATTTTATTCTGATTGTCTAAAATATTCTGTGCATATGCGCTGTCATTTTTATTAGTTTCCGGTGCCGGATGCGAAACATTGTCTGATAAAACAGCCTCTAACATCGAAATCTTTTCCATGATGTGGTCATTGGAATTCATCAGTGCATCTGCATTCTCTTTACTTCTTCCAATGGAAACCTTTGCTACTGCTTTCTGTGCGTGGATAATATCCTCCACATTTGCTTTCCGGGACTGGTTTCCTTTTTCAATGAGTTCATACAGATCATCAAATGTTTTCCTCAATAAAAGATAAGACGCTTTTTCTGATTTAAAAATACTATCATACTGTTCTTCTTTGCGATTCTTTTCTGCCATCAGATAAATCGAAATGGAATCTACCAAAAAATAGATTGCAACCAGAAACAATGCTGTAATGATCGCCAGAATAATAAATTTCTGAGGCATATTGATCATTGCATATAAATCTGCAACCAGTAAAACTACCGCAATTAACAATGTAATATTTATGCGGAACCTGACATTTTTTTCGCTGTTCTTATCCATAAGAGCTACCTCCCACTATTGCGTCCTCCGTGACGCTCTCTGTGGCTATTTTACCATAACTTACACGAGATAGCTATATGCGAAAACAACAATCTTCAACAGAATACGACCGAAATTTCTTTTTATAATAAAATAAGCTGTCCGATCAGCTCTGCTCCTTTATAAAGATCATCGACCGTTGTGTATTCCCGTGTCGAATGTGCGTTATACATTCCATTCGATAAAACAAGCCCTTCGATTCCGTTTTTTGCAAAACTGTTGTTATCACTTCCACCGAACGTACCTGTAAGTCCACCGGAAAATCCTAAGATTTCACAGGCTTTTTGAAAATCGGTCACTGACTTGCTCTCAAGTGTTGTCTCATAGGCGGTCAGCACACAGCAGTCCGGCACAATGTTTGTCGCTGTTCCACCCTGAATCGTTCCGATATTAAACGTCGTCTCTTCAGACAGATCAAGCACATACGCCTGTTTTGCGGTTACTTTCGAATAGTCAAAAACATCCGAACCTTTGACATATAATTCCTCACCAATTGTAAACAGAATTTCAATTTTTTTATGAGGTTTTCCACTGTCAAGAACAAGTTGTACACAATAGAGGATTTCCAGAATACCACTGATGTCATCTGCACCAAGCACAGTATCCCCTGCAGAATGTATTGTTCCGTCTTTTTCCAAAACAGATTTTTTGCCGCTCCAAGGTTCTACAACATCCATATGTGCGCAAAAAATAACCGGATCTCCTTCTAATTCTCCATCTAAGACAGCAAAAATATTTCCGGTGTCGCCACCATAATAAGCTCCGGGTCTAAGGCTGAAGTCGGCTCGTGGAGCAGGAGTAATTCCGGCTTTAGGGCAAGTGCTCTGGCAATTGCGACACGCTGCTGCTGTCCTCCGGACAAATGTTTTGGATAATGATTTTCCCATGATGCCATTCCAACACGCTCTAATTCTTTTAAAGCAATTGCTTTTGCTCTTTTTCTGAACAACCATAAGACCTTCCCTAACATTTTCCAACGCTGTCTTTTTCTCAAACAGATAAAATCTCTGGAACACCATGCCCGTAATCTTACGGAATTCCAGGCTGTCTTTATGTTTTTTGGAAAGATCGACCGTTTTTCCACCAAAAACTGCCTCCCCCTCCTCCGGGATCTCCAACTGGTTGATGCATCTTAATAAGGTTGATTTTCCTGTACCGGAAGGGCTGATAATTCCGACAACATCGCCTTTTTCAATTTTTAAATTAATATGGTCTAATACTTTATTCTCATGAAAACTTTTGGAAAGGTTTTTGATCTCTAACATTTTTATACCTTTCTGTTATACACTTTCATACGTTAATTCCAAAGAGTATACACATAAAGAAAGAAGCTGGTCGTTGTCATATGGTTATCACAACTGCCTGCTTCTTCTTTTCTCCAAAACACTCAGGTGTATAAATCATATGAAAATAAAACCGTATTCATCCATACAGCACATACAACAGCAACACATCTGGTTTTTGTTCATTACGATTGTATTTGTCTTCATATGATTTTCCCCTTTCTTATTTCCTACTTATTTGATATGCTATGTAGGAATTACTTTATATGGGGAATTATAATCATCTGATATTATTTTGTCAATTGTTTTTGTTATAGAAGATTCCTTGGGTTTGTTATAGGTTTTGATTATAGCTGATTTTTTTTAGAACAACTCCGGGTGATTTTCCAGCGCATCTTCTTCCGTAATCTCGCGGATCACGCGGCATGGAACACCAACTGCAAGTGAATTTGCCGGAATATCTCTAGTAACGACGCTTCCAGCACCGATCACACAGCCCTCGCCGATCGTAACACCACCACAGATTGTAACATTTCCTGCGATCCAGCAATTATCGCCAATGGTAATCGGTCTGGCGTATTCCTTATCGGTAAGTGTGCCATTTTGTTTCTGATACTGGTTGCGATCCTGCCACCGGAGCGGATGCATCGGTGTAAGAAGTGACACATTTGGTCCCATAAATACATTTGCACCAATGGTAACCGGACAGCAATCCACACACGTAAAGTTAAAATTCGCGTATGAATTTGCACCGATAGAGGTCAGACAGCCATAATCGAACTGTACTGGTCCTTGCAAGTAAAACGAATCACCTATGATTCCCATTTCTTTCAGAATCTCGGAACGTTTCTCGTCTGTTTCAAGAAGTTCATTATATTCTTTGCTTAATCTGTGGGCTTTTGTTCTTAATTTCACAAGTTCTTCATCGGAAGGATCATAAATTTTTCCTGCCGTCATTTTTTCTTTTTCTGTCATTTTTCTTGCTCTCCTTTTTGCAATCTCATGATAAACTGTTTTTTCCTATGCCAGCTCTGTTCCTAATTTTTCCAATTCGTCCATTGCGCCCGCATTTTTTGATAATTCATCTTTTGCAGTTGCATAATAGGATTTCTGGAAAAGCATATCCCATGACAGGTAGTGAGCCATGCAGTCAAACTGTTTCTGAATCAGTTCATATTGTATACTGTCTACCGGTGATCCGCCTACGACAATAACACCAACCTTTTTCCCTTTTATCTGTAATCCTCTGCAATAACATTTGTCTATAACCAGCTTCAACTGTGCGGACATTCCCCACCAATACACTGGTGTTGTAAAAAGGATCATGTCTGCTGCCACAATTTTGTCAATCGAAGGATTGGTATCATCCTGATCAACGCAGCCTCTATTGCACTGACAGACACCACATCCTTTGCATGGGCTGATATGTAACTTGTCCGGCTGAATCACTTCGATCTCATTTTTTCCAGATGCACCTTTTATAAATGCATTAATTGCAGTTAACGTGTTGCCTTTTCTTGCACTTCCGTTAATAATCACAATTTTCATTTATTGGTTCCTCTTTTCTTTCCTAAATTTATATCTGAAGTATACCATAAAAAGTATTAACATACGCATTATATGTTATGATGATAACGCTACATCGCAAAAGCCCTGAAGCTGCAACTTCAGGGCTTTTGCTTATAAATTATCCCGTTTCCGGTTCATCCACAAATAGAAGATCACATTCAGCACAATTCCGAAGATCGTTGCTGCCGGAGCCGCAAAACCGATCTTGGTGAGGCTCGCATCCGGCTGGATACTCATATAATATGCCAGCGGCAGACGCACAAGAAGCGTCTGGACGAGTCCCTGAACCATAACCCAGACCGTTTTATCATGTCCGTTGAAATAACCGACCATACTGAATAGAACGGCTGTCACGATCGTTTCCAACGCAAAACCTTTCAGATAATCATAACCATTCTGCACAACGGCTGCGTCTGTTGTGAAGATTCCGGTCAGAAGATCTCCCTTAAACATAACAAATGCAAATACAATGCAGCCGATCACAATTCCAACGCCCATGCCGGTAAACATTGCTTTTTTCGCTCTTTTTTCGTTTCCGGCGCCTACGTTCTGCGATACAAAGGATGCCATGGACTGCATCAGAGAGCTTGGAATCAGTAACACAAAGTTTACAATCTTGCAGGCAACGCCATATCCGGAGGAAGCTTCAAGTCCAAGCCGGTTAACAAATGCGCAGAGTGCAAGAAATGAGATCTGTGTCAAAAACTCCTGCATAGCGAGTGGCAGACCGACTTTTAATGCTTTTATACAATGTGTGTTGATCTTAAAATCCTGTCTGGTGATTTTAAATGGAAGTTCTCTTTTTACCAGTAAAAATAATGCAAAAACGACGCTGACCGCCTGTGCTGTTACAGTTGCGATTGCAGCTCCGGCTGCGTCTAAATGCAGTCCTGCCACTAAAATCAGGTCTCCTGCAATATTCACCACGCAGGCAACCGCAACAAATAATAATGGAGATTTGCTGTCACCTAAGCCTCTGAAAATAGCTGCAAGCAGATTGTACGCCACAATGAAAAAAATTCCGCCACCGCAGATACGCACATAAGACGATGTCAGTTCCACAGCCTCCTGTGGTGCCTGCATCAGCACGGCGATCGGCTGCGCAAACCCGATCATAACTACAAAAAGTACCGCAGAAACAATTGCAAAAATAATTGTTGCTCCACCGATCAAAGCTCCGATATACTGCGGTTTTTTCTCCCCGATATACCGTGCGATCAAAACAGTGATACCCATTGCAAACTGCGTAATAACAAAAGTGACTAAGTTTAACACCTGGCTTCCTGTTGATACGGCTGAAAGCCCCGATGTTGTTCCAAACCTTCCAACGACCAGAAGGTCAACTGCACCGTAAGCCGCCTGCAATACTAATGCGCCTAAGATTGGCAGCATAAATGGCAGCAACTTTCCTAAAATACTTCCCTGTGTAAAATCTGATTTTGAACTATTCAATGTCAACTCTCCTTTCGCTCATGACTTTATAAAATTTTTCTATGGTCGAAATCATACAGTCTGCTTCTTCTTCGGAAATATGATCCATATATTTCAAAAGCCGGCTGTAATAATTTTTATCGTACTTATCCGATAATTCTTCGCCTTTTTCTGTAATGGAAACATATGTGATCCGACCATCCTCCTCAGACGCATATTTCGTGAGATAGCCCTTTTTTTCCATTTCCTTGACCGTTCTTGTCACACCCGGTCTTGGAAGCTTTAATGTATCACTGATATCGGAGACTTTTACTCTCTCTTTCTTCTCCTGTAACTTGTGGATCACATCCATGTACTGGATATACGCTGGTGTGACTCCTTCCGGCAGTTCCGGGAGCAGTTCCCTCGTCCTTTTTGCAAGATAACAGGCATCTAACATTCTTTTTATTTTTTCTTCGTTCATTCTATCGGTTCCTTTTTTGCATTGTGCTATATAATTGCTTTTGTTAATTACCATTGGTAATTATATGGTTCTATAACGGTGTTGTCAAGAGATGTTTTAAACTCGCCCTATCATAATATTACAAAACAGGAATCAATCACCAATACAAAATCATGGTCATCAATCCCTGTCTTTTCACATCTTTATGCGGTTTTATTCATCTTTTCCGGAATCATGTGAAGCCTGTTTTCATCGCCAAGCGCAATGAGTATTCTCTGGCATTTTTCGAACTCAGAAGCAAGCTGCTCTATCTCTTTCGACTGCATTACTTAACCTCATGTCCTGTGTCTTTCCTTCATAACTCTAAGATATCCATATATAATCCCTTTCTTTGTTCAAATGTTTAAACGCATTGTACCATAGACCAATCCAGAATTTTTAATGGGAAAGAAAATCGAGACGATTAAATTTTTTTATCGTCTAACATCCCCTTTTTTCTCAAAAAGAGCATAAATCCAACGCAGAGGATCAACTGCAAGGCTGACGACATCGGCGTTGCCAGCCCGATATGAAACAGCGATGCCTCTGGCTGGATGCTCATAATATAGGACACCGGAACTCTGACGCAAAAGGCGCCAAGGATTCCCTGGATCATGACAAATCGTGTCTTGCCGATACCATTGTAGAATCCGGTATAGCAGAAGAAAATAGCTGTAAACAGGCAGTCGATCGCATATGCCTTGAGATAATCTGCCGCTGCAAAAACCACTTCCCCATCCGAGGAGAAAATTCCTGCCAGCGCATCTCCATGGAAAAATGTGATCAAAAACATTACCACGCCAATGGAAAAAGAAACGGCAATGCCGTAATGCAAGGCTTTTCTGGCTCTTGTAATCTGACCTGCGCCATAGTTTTGTGCCACAAATGCCGACATGGACTGCATGAAAGCAGACGATATGAGCATGATAAATGCACACACTTTTTCTGCGACACCGACACCTGCCGAGGCAATGACTTCCATAGAATTTACGATTGCCAGAATGATCAAAAATGAAATGCTCACAAGCAGATCCTGCAATGCAATCGGCGCCCCAAAACCAACCATTTTCTTCAAATATACTTTATGAATTCGAATATTTTTATTTTTTACGGTAAAAGGCAGCCGATCAGATTGTAGGCAACAATGACTAACATACCTCCACCGCAAATTCTGATGTAATCAACGGTCTTTTGAAATGCTTCCTCAGGCGCGTTCATGATCTGACTGATTGAAGGCGCAAAAACAACCATAATGATCGACATGACCACTGCGATCGCCGCAAACATGACAATTGCTGTTCCTACGGTTCGTCCGCCTTCCTCTTTTTTTCCGCTTCCGATCTGCTGTCCCAGCAAAATTGTGGTTCCCATTGCGAAACTGCTGATCAGATTTGTTAATGTAGTCATGATCTGAGAACCTGTCGAAACCGCGGATACATCTGCGGATGAAGCGAATTTTCCCACTATGAGCAGGTCTACCGCGCCATACATCGCCTGCAGAAATAACGCCAGCAAGACAGGAAATGCAAATAAGATCAAAGGTTTTAAGATTTTTCCTTCTGTAAATGATGTGTTTGTTTCCATATATTCCTCCTGAAAATGATAGGTTGTGGCAGTAATTTCCTGTCACACAAAAAAAGCCGGATAAGAAAAGCAGATATTTCAATCTGCCACCTTATCCAGCTATTGTTCCTAAACGAACAAGTTGCCCTCCGATGAGCGATTCTGATTATACAATACACTTTTTTTCATGTCAATCGGTTTCATACAGTTTCGTATGTTTTCCTCATTGTCACGATTTTTTCTTGACCGGTATACTATGAAAGTTCCGACGTTTTCAAATCCCCCATACATTTCAAATTGCTCATATACCTAAAACGCTTGATTTTACAAGAAAATTTAATAAATATCCTTGCAGGGCATTTTTTAATCTGCTGCCTTAGCTTGTTTCTTTTAAGAATCCTGGAAATCAAATGTTTCAAAAACAAGCTCAGTTCCTATGATCTTGTAAATTTTATGCGTGACTTCAGGGCTGTTGACAAAGGTGATGGAACCAATATCAATATTTCTCAGAATCAAAGCGTTAATGAAAAAATCAAAAAATTAATCGTTTTAACCAATCTCGATGCTCTGTACCTAACAGAAAAAGAGAGTGATAATATCTTTGAGTTCACCATGCTGATTGACAGATGAGTACTAGGTTTTTCTTATAGCTCATGTTGTCGTTCATTTCACTTTAATTTTTTGCTTATCTTACTTTTTTCTGATTCCAAC
>ERZ773103.1782-NODE-1782-length-21863-cov-4.821625_pt1 | contig 21863 bp, 21 predicted proteins | sample MGYA00511118_ERZ773103 | MGnify/ENA primary metagenome ERZ773103 (study PRJEB29015, sample SAMEA2737821) | human gut metagenome | biome: human gut; feature: human-associated habitat; material: faeces | place: China | collected 2012 ... | reverse complement strand
GATCAAAATAGATCTCTGTTAATATCTCCATAACACTCATATCTCCACCAATATGTCCTGCCTTGCCTGACATGATGATATCCATGACATCTTCTCTTAATTCATAGGCCAATGCTTTTAAATTATCCATATTCGCCATCCTCCCTGTCATATTTATAATATGTACATGTTCTTATTTTCTTTTAAAGAGACGTCCCACTTTATCACGCATTACCGGGTTCTCCTTAATAGCATCAACGGTTACGGCGATCAGCACAACTCCACCGGTAACAACTGTCTCCCAGTAAGAAGATACACGAAGAAGTGTAATAGATACAGATACTGTCTGCTGCAACAGACCACCGATTACAGTACCGACAACTCCACCGATACCACCAAGCATTGATGTACCACCAAGTACAGATGCTGCGATTGTCGGGTTAACCCAGTTCTCACCGATTGTTGCCTGGAAAGACGCAAGTTTACATGCCATCATAGTTCCTGCAAAGGATGCCAGAAGTCCACTGAGCATATATACAATTACTTCTACTCTTTCTGTTTTGATACCAACGATTTTTGCACAGTTTCTATTTCCTCCAAGTGCAAATACGTGACGTCCGAATTTGGTATATTTCAGCATCATGGCAAGTATAAAACAAATCAACACCATAATAATAACGATTGTTGGAAGGAATCCGCCAAGGACTCCGTTGGCTACAAACTGTGCGCTCTCAGGAATTCCTACGATCGGAGTACCTTTTGTAACGATGTAAACGATACCTTTGTAAATCTCGGCAGTTGCCAGAGTTACGATAAAAGGTGTCAGTTTTAAATAAGCAATGAATAATCCGTTTACCAGGCCAAGTCCCAGTCCGATCAAACTTGATACGATGATGGCGATTGTCGGATTCACACCGTGGTTAACCATCAGAATAGCTGCGGTCATGGCTGATACAGATCCAACTGCTGCTACTGAAAGGTCGATACCACCAGTCAGAAGAACTAATGTCTGTCCAAATGCTACGATGATAACGAACGCTGCCTGTCTTGTTAATGTACTTATGTTATATGCTGTGAAAAAGTTTCCTGTTAAAAGGTGTACTCCTACTCCCGCAAGAATTGTTACTATTAATACCATTCCTGCAGTCGATCTAAAAAATCCTGCTACTTTTTTCATAATTTATTACCTCCTACTTAAATGCCAACTGAAGGACATCTTCTTCTGATACAAGATCTACATCGTCTATGAATCCTTTGATTTTTCCCTGATGCATTGCCATGATACGGTCACCTAATGCCAAGACTTCTTCCATCTCTGAAGAAATAACTACAACAGCCACTCCGTTGTCAGCCAGTTCTCTTACCAGAGCATGAATCTCTGCTTTAGCATTAACATCGATTCCTCGAGTTGGCTCATCCATGATAAGCATCTTGATTCCTTTTGCCATCCAACGTGCTACGATAACTTTCTGCTGATTACCACCAGATAAGTTCTTAATCAAAGCATCTCGTCCGGCTGTCTTAATATGGAATCTGTCGATGTATTTGTCTGTAACTTCAGCCGCTTTCTTGTAATCGATCAATCCATTTTTCTTTAATTGATCATAAGATGGTAATACAAGGTTCTCCATTACTGACATACCAGGAGTAATACCATCATGTCTTCTTTCCTCTGATACATATCCCATTCCAAGTTTGATCGCTGTTCTCGGATCTGTGATATCTACTTCTTTTCCTTCTACAAACATCTGTCCGCCTGGTTCCGGACGAGTGATTCCGAATACCGTCTTAAAGACTTCTGTTCTTCCTGCACCTACCAGACCGGAAACTGCAAGAATCTCACCTTTTCTAACTGTAAAGCTGATATCTTCAAACTCTCCTGCTCTTGTCAGATGTTTTGCTTCAAAGAATACATCTCCAGTAACGTTACGAACTACATGCTGTGACTCTGTTACTTTCTTACCAGCCATGTTCGTTACGATCTCTTCTTTTGTAATATCCTTAATCTCTGTTACTTTTACAAGTTTACCATCTCGCATGATCGTTGCACGGTCCGCCTGGCTCATAACCTCATCCAGATGGTGAGTGATAAAGATCATCGCTGTTCCGGATTTTTTCAGTCTCTGCATAGATGCAAATAATGAATCTGCTTCCTTATTTGTTAATACTGCAGTAGGCTCATCCAGAATCAGTACTCTTGGCGAGTATGCCAGTGCTCTGGCAATAGATACCAGCTGCTGATATGCTGCTGACAAATGCTTAACCTGCTGTGTAACGTCTATCTCCACATCAAGAAGCTTCAATAATTCTGCTGCTTCTTTTTCTGCTTGTTTCCAATTTATCTTTACTCCATTGACACGTTCGTTACCAAGGAATATATTTTCTGCAATCGATGCTTCCGGGATCAGGTTTAATTCCTGCGGAACGATTACAATATGATGAGCCTGTGCCTCTTTTGGCGATGAGATCTTAATTGGCTGTCCGTCCATATAGATCTGACCCTCATCCATGATATACTGCCCTACCAGGCAGTTCATTAATGTACTTTTACCTGCTCCATTCTCTCCAAGGAGCGCATGAATCTCTCCTGGCTTAATACCAAGATCTACTTTATCAAGGGCCCTTGTTCCAGGGAATATCTTAGTAACGCCTTTCATTTCAATTACGAATTCGCTCAACTTATTCACTTCCTTACTTCTTATTTCAATCAAGTGCTACATATTTTAATCATATTTCGACCGGTATATGACTAAAAAAACCACGTGACTATGCGCACATAATCACGTGGAATTCCTTTTACTTCTACTCAGCTAGTCTAACACGTGGTGTCATTCCATTGTATTCTACTAATGAAGAATTATTAATTATTTAGACTCTGCAAATAACATATCGATGTATTTCTGAGCATCTTTCTGATATGCTAATGAAGATCCTACGTCTGTAACTTCTTCAGTTGGTTTCTCACCGTCGATACATTTAACAGCTTCGTAAACAGCTTTGTATCCCATATCATAGCAGTTCTGGATACATGCAACATATAATGTTCCATCTTCCAGGTAGTTCAATGTACGAAGGTCATGGTCCATACCACCGATGATGATGTCACCAGATTTTCCAGCATCTGCTACAGCCTGGCAAGCACCTACAGGGTTAGACATGTTGTTACATAAGATACCACCAAGATCTGGATAAGCCTGTAACCAAGCTTCTGTGATTGTGATAGCGTTCTCTACCATATCATCATCTCTCTGCTCGTCTACAACTTCTACATCATATTTCTCAGCTTCATCTTTGAATGCCTTTAATCTTGATTCATGAGAAGTAGCTCCGATTGTTCCTGATAAGAAAGCAACCTGTTTCTTTCCATCTTTTTCCATCTTCTCATATACTGCGTCAGCGATTGCAGCTCCATCACCGTAGTTGTCGTTATTTCCTACGAAGAACTCTCTTCCTGAATCCGGAAGGTCAGCAGATGCGAATAATCCGACTTTCTTTCCTGCTGAAATTGCTTCTTTGATTGCTGGCTCTGTTAATGACTCCTGGTTAACATCAACAAGGATCATATCCCAATCCTGTCCTGCTGCTGTCTCAATAGAGTTAACCTGATCCTGAGCATCTGCCTGAACTGGTGCGTACCACTCGTAGTCGATTGTAACACCTTTAGCTTTGAAATCTTCTACAGCTGCTTTTACACCAACTTCAATAGCGTCATACCAAGCATGTACTAACTTATATGTACAGTAAATCTTATATTCATCTTTCTTAGGCTCATAACTTGTGTCATAATCCTTGTCTGCAAGATCTGCAGCGTTTGCAACTGACTCGTCGTCGCTTGCTTTTTTGTCAGAAGACGTTGTCTTTGTGCTCTCATCTGTTGAAGAGCTGCTTGAGCTGTTTCCACAGCCTACCATTGTGGCTACCATTGCACTTACTAATAATAAACTAACGATTTTCTTTTTCATAATATTTTCTTTTTCTCCTTTCAACTAAAAACCTCTGTTCTCTAAGCCGTTCAGCTTTTGTAGAAATGTTTCCTCCTTTCTCCCGTATTTTACAGCCGCTTTTTTTGGAATTCTCTATGAAATCTTTAAATTCAAAACTAAATTATTTTATCAGGTTCGATATTAATAAATTTCACAATCTTTTGTTCATTTTGTAGCAACTTGACTAAAAAATAACAGAATTCCTTGTATTTTTTGACTTTATGACTAATTTATACCACCTTTGCTCACTACTGTCAACCAAAATTTGAACAAAAAATCAGTGATTTCACTAAATTTAATTTAGCAAAATCACTCAAACCTTGATAAATCAAGCATTATATCATTTTTCTTACGCTGTTATTAATTACAATCTTTGGATTAATTTTATATTTCATCGTCGTAGACAAACTATGTTCCAGGCACTTCATCAGCAATTCAACTGCCAGTTCACCCATCTCTTCAGCCGGAAGTTGTATCGTTGTCATACTCGGTTCCACGAAAGAGCAGATTGTTCGATTGTCAAATCCTACAAAAGACACCTCGTCCGGTACCCGTATTCCTTTTTCCTTGAATACCCGTAGCGCCCGGCAGGCAAGCAGATCATTGTCCGCCATAAAAACTGTCGGAAGTTTCTGATGTTCCTCCAGATATTTTTCTACATCATTTCCGGTCTCATTCTCTCTGTATCCCACATCCATGATATACTCTTTGCAAACAGGGAGGCCTTTTTTCGCCATCAATTTACAATACGCTTCGTATCGTTCATCAAAACACTGAACCGGTACCTTGCTTCTGATGTAACCAATCTCCCGGTGTCCCATCTCATACAGGTAATCAAATTCCTGTTTGATTCCAAGATAATTATCAATCGTAACAGTATTGACTTCCGAGTCAACAAACGGATTATCAAGATATACACACGGTACACTCAGTTTTGAAAACATCTCGATATCTTCATGGTACATCTCCACTCCATAAACGATGTATCCCGCACACTTAAAGTTTTCCAATGCCATATATCGGTCCGTCAGAGAAGTGTTTCGATCCAGATACATGATATTCATCGTATACTTATTCTTTTCAATCATCCTGGTAATGCTTTCCGACATATAGTTAAACACCGGATACTCTTCTATAACAGTTCCTCCGCATTTATAAATAATAAATCCGATATCCCCTTTATTAAGACCTCCATCTTTCAGCAAATATTCACAATCCAGTTCTATAATCTTATCTATGATCTCCTGTCGCTTTTTCGGACCAACTCCAGGGCGATTATTCAAAACCAACGACACCGTCGCCGGTGACACTCCTAATTCTTTCGCAATATCTTTTGCTTTGTATTTCATACTTCAACTCCTTCTCTCTCATCCATCCTCATTTTTATTGCACTTCTTAATTACAATTGCTTTCCTCGTTGTATACTCATCACAGATTCTTATCCGGAAGTTTGTTCACTTTCAGGTTATCCGACATTTCTTTCAGTCTCGCATACGAATCTGCCTCCATCTTCTGCATAACCCCTACATAAATCGCATCCAGCATTGCCTGTTCCGCAACTCTGCGCGCAATGATTTCTTTATCGACCGTCGAATCCGTCGTCACATTATACAATACTATATCTGAATATTTTGTAAGCTCGGATTTTCCCGCCTTGGTAATACAGATCGTAGTCGCACCTTGCTCTTTTGCGATCCGCATAGCCTCTACCACCTGCTTGGTCCTTCCACTATGAGAAATCGCAATAGCAACATCTCCTTCCTGCATATTGTAAGCATTCACCACTTGTACATCTGCATCACTGTCTGCATAGCTCTCATAACCAATCCTGCGAAACCGAAGGCACATATACCTGCAGGGAAACAATGCATCTCCTATTGCGAAAAAGCAAACCTTCTTAGAGTGTGCGATCGCTTCACATGCACTTTCGTATTCTTCTATTGAGGCAACCTCCAACGTTTTCCGCAAATTCAAAATATTCAGTTCAAAAACGCTTTCTACGATCTCGCCCATCCCCTGTGCCGGTTCACTTTCTGTCCATTCATCTTTTTCCACCGGATGGTTTAGCTGTCTCTTCAGTACCTGTTTCAGTTCTGCATAGCCAGACACTCCGACACTTTTGCAAAAACGCATGATAGTAGCTTCTCCGCAATCACAACATTTTGACAGTTTCTGTAAAGACATCTGCGTCACATCTTTGGGCGCCGACAGCAAAAATTCTGCCACTCTTTTTTCTGCATTTGTAAGACTGGGCAGCAAGAACTTTGTGGTTGCAAGAATATTTCTTATGCTCTCTCCTTTTTGCATCAGCATTCTCCATTCAATTTTTTCAAGTATATACTAAATATATTTTAGCTTTTTTAGTTTATTTTATTATGGCACAATTATACTCCGGTTTCAATCTCATTTTTTTGGAGTATTTTGTTCTGTTTTGGAGTTTTACTTAAACAATTTGCATAGTTTTCTTCTATTCGCGCTCCATATTTCTTAGTTATTTTTCAATATTGATACTCCACTTTCATAGCTTTATAATTGGAGTATCAAATCAAACAATAAACTCTTCAGAAAGGACTTGTATATTATGAAACGTTCATTCCGAGCAACTCTTATTGATGCAATCAATAACCACGCCGAAGATTATCCAAATATGGTAGTTCTGAATGCAGATTCTGCCAGAGCACTTAAATTAACCGAGTTTTCTGCCGAATATCCTGACCGGATGTTTGGTGTAGGTATCAGCGAAGCCGATCTGGTCAGCACTGCTGCCGGAATGGCAACTACCGGATTGATTCCTATCGTAGTTGGTTTTTCCATGTTCGTATCAGAAAAACCATTCGAGCAGATCCGTCAGGCAATTGCTTATCCTAATTTAAATGTAAAAATCGTTGCAACTCACGCAGGTTTATGCGTAGGACAGGATGGTGCAACTCACCAGGCACTGGAAGATATCGCTGTTATGCGTACACTTCCTAATTTTAAAGTTTTTGTTGCTTCCGATGTAACAGAGACAAAAGCCGCTGTCACAGCTATGTTAGAGCATGACGGTCCTGCTTATCTCCGTCTCGGAAGAGATCTCGCCGAAGATATTTTCGAAGGCACAAAGACATTTGTCCCAGGCGGTGCAGATGTTTTAACAGAAGGCGACGATGTAACGATTGCAGCTTGCGGACTTATGGTTGAACAGGCATTACTTGCAGCTTCCGCACTGAAGAAAGATGGTATCAATGCTACTGTAATCAATACTTATTCTATCAAACCTCTTCCGGAAGAACTGTTACTTACACAGGCCAAAAAGACCGGTGCCTTTGTAACAGCCGAAGACCACTCTATCATCGGAGGACTCGGCGGTGCCGTCTGTGAATACTTATCTCAGACTCATCCAGTTCCAGTCATCCGAATCGGAGTTCCTGATCATTTTGGCGAATCCGGTACACAGGACGAACTGTACAAGAAATACGGATTAACCTCTGACGATATCGTAGCAGCAGCCAAAAAAGCAGTCAGCATGAAAGCGTAGGTGAGTATTATGTCAAGAAATATAGAAGAATTAAAGAAACAAGCAAATACTATTCGTAAAGACATCCTGGAAATGATTTATAACATTCAATCTGGTCACTTGGGTGGTTCTTTCTCAGAGGTAGAAGTTTTAACAGCTCTTTACTTCGACGAAATGAACTACGACCCAAAAGATCCAAAGAAACCAGACCGCGACAGATTTATTTTATCAAAGGGTCATACAGCACCGGCACTTTATGCCACACTTGCAAATGCCGGCTTCTTCCCAAAGGAAAAATTAATGACTTCTTTCCGCCGCGTAAATTCTATGTTGCAGGGTCACCCAGACATGAAGAAAACACCAGGTGTTGAGATGACCAGCGGTTCTCTCGGAATCGGTTTATCCGCAGCCAACGGCATGGCTCTTGGCAATCGTCACCAGAGAATCAACTCTCGTGTATATTGTATGATCGGTGACGGCGAGATCAATGAAGGTCAGATTTGGGAAGCAGCAGCTACTGCATCTCATTATCACCTTGACAACTTAGTTGCATTTATCGACGTCAATGGATTACAGAACGATGCCGAGACAAAGAAAGTAAAAGATATGTTGGACATCGCTAAAAAATGGGAAGCTTTTGGTTGGAATGTTATCGAGATCAACGGACACGATTTCAACGAGATATTCGCAGCTTTAGATGCAGCACGTGCATGCAAAGGCCGCCCAACTGCAATCGTTTCTCACACAGTAAAAGGAAAAGGCGTATCATTTATGGAAAATGTTGTAGCCTTCCACGGAAAAACTCCTACAAAAGAAGAATACGAAAATGGTATGAAAGAACTTAACGAAGCGTTATAATTACAACAAGGAGGTTTATATGAACTTTGGTCTCAATCTCTCATTCGCTGTCAAACGATGGTTAAAACCTGATTATCTGGCGAAGATGTGCAAAGAAGATTTTCACGTATCACATGTACAGTTCACCTGGGATCTGATTGATCCATGGTGGCCTGAAGACAAACGAAAACTTATGGCTCAAAGATATCGCGATGCATTTTCCAGCCAGGGCATTTCTATAGATGCCACTTTTGGCGGAGTTGCTTCCTATTCATATCCACAGCTTCTGTCACCGTATCCAGAACAGCAGGAAATCTCTGTTGAGTTCTTCAAACGGGCGATTGATCTCACGATCGAGTTGGGTGCATCTGTTATGGGAACACCTGTCGGAGGTATGGATTACAGTGATGCCAGAGAACCGAAAAAACGTGAAGAACTTTATCAGTCAATGTTAAAGCATTTACGCACACTCGCTGATTACGGAAAAGAAAAAGGCTTAAAAGAGATACATATAGAAGCAACTCCATTAATCACAGAATTTCCTCACAGTCCTTCTGTTGCAATTCAAATGATGAAGGATTTAGAAGGAAGTGCTATCCCTATCAAATTGCTGATAGACTGGGGACATGCATTATATCAGCCGTTACTTCAGGAAGAAGCGGACATTGATCTGTGGTTTAAGACCTGTGCACCTTATATCGGTTCCATCCATTTACAGCAGACCGACGGATTATTAGACCGTCACTGGGATTTCTCAAGAGATGGTATCGTAACTCCGGAATTGATCAAAAAAGCAACTGCCGATGCAGGGCTTGATAATATTCCTCAGTATCTGGAAGTTGTAACTATATTCGAAGTTCCTGACGAAGAAGTCTATGACGGAATGAAAAAGACCATGGATTACCTTCATGCAGAATTAGATTAAAGGAGATAATTATATGAGTACACCAGTTTTTATAGGATGTGACATTGGTACTTCCGGCACCAAGGCAGTTGCCACAGATGTGGACGGACATATCCTTGCACAATCCTCCAAAACTTATGGTATCATCCAGCTCCACAACAACTGGGCCGAGCAGGAACCGGACGTATGGTTGAACGCGGCCTGTGATACTATCAGCCAAGTCATCGCAGAGCTTCCTTCCAGTCAGGACATCCGCAGTATCTGCATCAGCGCTCTGTACGGTGGTACCGGAGCTATGTGCGACGAGAACATGAACTCCGTCCGTCCCGCACTTATCTGGATGGACCGTCGCGCAGAAGCCGAAGGTCAGGCTCTTGCTGATTCCATTGGCGAAGAAAAGATTTTCGAAGTTTCCGGAAACGGCATCGATTCCTATTTCGGCTACACCAAACTTGTATGGGTAAGAGATCACGAACCAGAGAACTGGAAAAAGATTAAACATATTGTTCCGATCCACAGCTATATTATCTACAAAATGACCGGACAATTAACAGTTGATTATTGTTCTGCCGGAAATGTTGGTGGAATCTATGACTACAATACACATTCCTGGTCAAAAGAGATGTGTGAAAAGATGGAAATTCCTTACGAAGCACTTCCTATGGATTTTCATAATCCAAGTGATATTATCGGGGAATTAAATGAGGAATATCAGAAGCGTCTTGGTCTGGACCACCCGGTTCCATTATGTGCTGGAACTGTAGACTGCATCGCATCTATGCTCAGTGCAGGTATCACGAACCTCGGAGATAATGCAGCAGTTTTAGGCACCTCATTAAACTGGGGTTATATCCATAATAAGAAACCAGACAATGCGAACTTAGTTTCTATGCCTTATTGCATAGATCCTACTCACATCAGTTATACATACGGCGGAGCCTCCACTTCCGGAGCATTGCCAAGATGGTTCGTCAACAACTTCCTCGGAAATGACAGCGCCGCCGAGTACGATGAATTAGAGAATCTGATCCGCACCCAGAATATCGGTCCTGGTTCCGACGGTTTGATCGCACTTCCTTATTTCATGGGAGAGCGTACACCAATCTGGGACGAGAAAGCCACCGGAGTTTTATTCGGACTTACTCTTTCTCACACCAAAGGTCACATATATCGTGCACTTTTAGAGGCTGTTGCTTATTCACTGTGTCATATCATGGAATCCATGAGTGATCCTGATGTGAAGATCAATAAAATCGTATTAGTCGGTGGTGGTGCAAAATCAGCCATCTGGAAACAGATTTTTGCCGATGTTACCGGACTTCCTATCTACACTCCTGTACAGGAGATTGAAGCGCCTCTGGGCGACGCCTATATGGCAGCTTTGGGTTCCGGCAAGATTACTGATTTCACAAAGATGGAATCATGGATCACGATGAATCCACCTATAGAACCTGATAAAGAGGCACACGAAACATATACAAAATATTACGAACTCTACAAAGAGTTATACCCTTCACTCAAAGAGATCATGTCAAGACGTGCCGACATGCTCAACAATAAATAAACAAAAAAAGGAGACCATTATTATGAAAGTAGATTTCAGCAAAGTTGTAGAATTAAATCACCGCATGCTTCCAAGAGAAGAACCATTCAACCTTCAGACATGGTTATATGATGTAAACTTCCTCGGAGAGAGAGGAGAACCGCATAGCCCTGGAACATGGTATGTATCAGGAGATGTAAACTTCTCTACACACTGTGGTACTCACGTAGAATTTCCACTCCATCATGTAGAAGGTGGCGCCGATGCCTGCTCATTCCCATTAGACCATCTTATGTGTGAATGCCAGGTCATCGAAGTTCCTGGAAAGATCGGACATCCTAAGCCGGGTGATATGTCTGGTTACATCACTCTTGAAGATGTTAAAAAATACGATGACAAGATCAAAGAAGGCGATATCATCTTCTTCCACACAGGATTTGACAAAAACTGGCGTACAGATGACTGGGAAGCATTCCCATACCTTACAACAGAAGCTGCTAAATATCTTGTAGAAGAGAAAAAGGTATTTGGTCTTGGAACGGATGCAACTTCTATTGAAGACCTGAATCTTCCAGATCAGCCAAACCACAACCTGGCACTCGGCCACGGATGCTGCATGATCGAGTCTTTAACTAACCTTGATAAAATTGAAGGCGGCAGAGCTCTTGTAATTATGCTTCCACTGAGAATCCCTGGAATCGAGGCTTGCCCTTGCCGTATTATCGCAATCAATGATGGTGGTATTATCGAGTAATTGAATTACTGTATTAAATATAAAGAAAAGACTTCGCTCCCGAAGTCTTTTCTTTATATCTGTCAATCTTCTATTAGTTTGCAGAGTGGCGTTTTCATAAAATCGCTATATGACAAGCCCCTCTCTCCAAGCTCCCGGCATTTTTCTGCTTTCATACCTTTCGCTCTGTCGTCATGGTAATCTGAGCCACCGGAGATAAAGGAAACCTTTTCTGCATATAACTTCCTGATTTCTTTCTCAATTTCTTCCGGAGTCAATGTCCCGCTATAACTGGTCTTATTGTAAGTATAAGCTCCCTCTATACCGTCAAGACCGGCATCGATCAACCGCTCAATATATTCCGCTCTGCTTCCTTTTCCGTTCGCCCAGGAAACATTCTCCTCCATCAAATAAGGATGGGCCAGAACCGCAATTCCCCCACTCTCTTTGATGAGCCGAATCATATCCTCTGCTTCCGGTTTCTCCCGCTTAATCTGTAGAAAAGGTGTATGTTTGACCATTAATTTGGCCTGACTCCAGTCCTCTGCATATCCCATATCTGCCATATATTCAAAGATCATCTTTTTCTGAACTTCCTCTGGAGCGATGTTTCTCCCTTTATATGTACAGATTTCTTCAAATGTCACTGGCATTCCCTGTTCTGTCAACCTTTCGCACAAAAGGCTGTATCCGTTCATCTTGCTCTCTACGATTTTCTGCTCTTGAATCTCAAATCCCGGATGCGAGAAATCACAGCCAAGCCCCAGCACATGGACATCTTCCACCTCTGTATTACAAGAAAATTCAATCCCAGGGATAATGCTGATACCTTTCGACTTTCCATAGCTTTGCAGTGATATTTCCCCATCTTCTGTCTTCATAGTCAGAAGAGGTGTAACGTCATGGTCAGTAATAGCGAGGACTAAAAGCCCTCGCTTCACTGCACGATCTATTAATTCTTCATAAGTATCAGCTCCATCTGAACGATTCGTATGCGTATGCAGATCACATTCATATGGTGCTCTCATAAATTATCTCTCCTGATCGTATTTTACAAAAGCATCTACCTTTGGCTGTGAAGAACAACCTGGTACAAATTCATTTGTAAGGAATGTCTCAGTCATCAGTTCTCTTTCCTTGCTTCCTGTTGTAAATGCACCCATACAAGCAATATTAGCATCATTGCTAAGGCGTGCTCTCTGTGCTGAATATACATCAGATAACAATGCTGCATATGCACCTTTTACCTTATTTGCCGCAATAGATACTCCTAATCCTGTACCGCAAAGAAGAATTCCTCTTTCATATTCGCCTGCTGCTACAGCTTCTCCTACTTTAATCGCTACATTCGCATAAATAGGATCTTCGCTTCCAAAATCTGTACACTCTCCCAGCCCTTTGCTCTCGATAAACTTGATAAGGTTCTGTTTCTCTTTTTCTGCATTAGGATCGCAACCAATTGCTATTTTCATGTCTTTTTTCCTCCTGGTTTTGTATATTTCAGATAGTTTTATTTTATCATTTACACCGTTTATTGTCTATATTTCACACTATATTTCCAGTAACAAATGTCAAGGTCTCGGCCAAATTCGGGCCTTGGCTTGTCGCCTCACAATCATCAAAAGGTCCACTGGACCTTTTGGCAGATATGCTATGGCAAAAAAGGAGATTGCCACCCAAGACCAGGCAACAACCTCCTTTTATTAACATGTTATTTAATTATGTAAGAACTTAAGCTGCTTTTTTCTCTGCTGCCTGTTTCTTAAATGTCTGGATACCTTCAACAACCAGGATAATTGCAAGGATTGCCATTGCAGCTGCGAAGATTAACTGGAACCAATCTCCCCAAAGTGCCTGTCCAGCTCCGATCATAACGATCTTAGCTTTTACAGTAAGAGCTAAGCTGCAAAGTGTTGCTGCAAGCATGAATACCATTGGGAAATAGAACATCTTGTTGTTCTTTCCAGCCTGTCCAAGCCATGCTGCAACTGCCATAAGAGCAATACCGGCAAGTAACTGGTTCGCTGCACCGAACAGTCCCCAGATCTGGCTGAGTGACAGTCCACCAAGGATGCATCCGATGATTACCAGTGAAAGTGTACCAACCATTGGGTGTGCAAGGAACTTACGAGCTCCTTTTGCATCTTTCCATGTCTTCTCATCTTCTTTCAGGAATAACTCTGAGAATAAGAAACGTCCCAGACGTGTTCCTGTATCCAGTGATGTAAGTGCGAATACAGATACTGCTAATGTTAACAATGCATAGATTGTATTATATACGTGTGATCCCTCTGTAGAGAACATTGTAGCGATACCAGCTGCAAATGCTGCCGGAGGTCCACCAAACTCTCCACCTGTGTATTTGTCAAATACCATACCAACAGCGATCAGAGCTACGATACCGAGTGCTGATTCGATCAGCATAGAACCATATGCGATCGGTTTTGCATTCTTCTCGTTGTCAAGCTGTTTAGAAGATGTACCTGTTGAGATCAAGCTGTGGAATCCTGAACAAGCTCCACAAGCAACTGTGATGAACAGTGCAGGGAACAGTGTTCCGATTGGTGTTGTCCATCCTGTAAATGCAGGAATGTTAAATGTTGCATTTCCATTGAATCCACAAACAAAAATACCGATCAATGCCAGTGCCATCATACCATAAAGTAAGAAACTTGAAAGGTAATCACGTGGCTGTAACAGAATCCATACCGGAACCAGTGAAGCAATTGCGATATAAGCTCCGATAAATACGATCCACTCTATACGTGTCATTACGAAACCAAAGTTAAGACCGATAACAACGATGGCTACGATACCGATGATACCACCGATAGTTGCCGGCAATGTCTTAACGCCAAGACGGTTTGTAATATATCCATAAATGATTGCCAGTACAATGAACAGTAATGAGATCATGGCTGTTGTCTGGTTACCTGTAGGGCCTCCAGTTACGCCAAATCCTGCGTCACTCATGAATGTACCTGCAACAACGTTTACGAATGATGCAATAACAAGGATCAATACTAATAAGGCAAAAATAGTAAATAACTTCTGAGCTCTACGTCCCATAGAATCTCTGATGATCTCTCCTACTGATTTACCTTTATGACGGATAGATGCAAATAATGAACCATAATCCTGAAGCCCCCCGAAGAAGATACCTCCGATTATACACCATAAAAATACTGGTACCCATCCAAATACTGCTGCCTGAATTGGTCCGTTGATCGGGCCCGCACCCGCAATTGATGAAAAGTGATGTCCCATCAGAACTGCTGGTTTTGCTGCAACATAATCAACTCCATCTTCCATCTCGATAGCTGGTGTTGACTTGCTAGGATCTACTCCCCACTGCTTTGCAAGCCAAGAACCATAACCAACATAACCGACCAGAAGCAAGATGATTGCCACTACAATGATTAATATAGCTGTCATGTTCCTCTCTCCTTTTCCTTAAATAGAATCTTAAATTATATTGTTAAAGATTTTCTTCAGGTCCTGTCCCTGTCTGTTACAGAACTTCTCACCTGTCGAAACATCCACAACAATCAAATGATAGTGGCTGAACCCCTGAAGGCTCATACGATAATTTTTATAATGCTTCAATGATTTTACAATTTTTTTTGCTTCTTCCTCTACATGGTCAGCGATCACAATCAATGTCACATCTGTATTCCTGTGATGCACATGTGGTTTCACCCGGGCAGTTCCCTTCTCCCATGCAGCCGCATCCAGCTCTCTTAGCATCTTCTCATCCAGATTCTCTATCGATGAGAAAAATACATACTCATTGGACTCTGCTTCACCGATTGTAGCCCCCTTCACCAGGAAATACGCATCATCGTGAGAATGAAAAGCTGCCTCTGCCGCAAATGGCTCTTCCGGAGATTCCATATCCACATCGTAATAAGCTCTATAAGAACGAAGTGCTCGTTCCAATACTTCCTCTCTCGACATAGTCTCAAATACCTCTCTGGTACTTTCCCGCGTTAAACTTCTACGCAGATCAGTAATTCTTAAATTTCTCTTAACTATTTATGTAAAATTTATAATAGCACAACTTTTTTAAGAATGCAATAAAAAACAGAGTATACTCTGCATTTTTTAGAGTATGCTCTGTTTTATGTTAAATTATTGTCTTTTTACCTTGAAATACGTCTTTTAATAAGCATTTTTATTAATAAAGCCTTTGAAAAATGTCAGGAATATAATCTTAATATCAAATCCCAACGTCCAGTTCTCGATATAGTAAAGGTCATATTCTATCCGTTTGCGGATTGATGTATCTCCACGGTATCCATTCACCTGTGCCCAACCGGTAAGTCCCGGTCTCACCTGGTGCTTGATCATGTACCTCGGTATCTCTTCTTTGAACTTCTCAACAAACTGCGGGCGCTCCGGTCTCGGTCCGACCAGACTCATATCGCCTTTTAAGATATTAAATAACTGCGGCAGTTCATCAATACTGGTCTTTCGCATGAATTTTCCAATCGGAGTGACTCTCGGATCATCCTTAACCGTCCAGCCCTTCTTCTCATCGCTCTCCTTCTGAACGACCATCGAGCGGAACTTATACATATAGAATGGTTTATTCTTTAACCCGATTCTCTCCTGCTTAAAGATAAGCGGTCCCGGATCTGTAATCTTCATAATGATCGTAACCACCAGCATGACCGGCGAGAACAAAATAATTGCAACGATCGCACCGAAGATATCCATAGTTCGTTTCATAAAACGGTTCAACCAATTCGTAAGCGGTACGTGTCGGATATTGATAACAGGAAGTCCCTGCACATCCTCCGTGTACGGTTTCGTCGGAATGATGTTATTATAATCCGGGATAAATTTCGTATGGACACCGGACTTCTCGCACAAACCTACCACTTTTCCAAGTTTCGGATATTCCTGAAGACCTAATGTAATGACGATCTCATCCAGCCTGTTCTCCGGCAAAATAATTTCAAGGTCATCCAGCCATCCGATGACTTTGATATCTTTATATTCAAATCCTATCTCAACATTATCATCCAGAATCCCTCGGATCTGATAGCCCCACTCTGGGTTCATCTTAATACGGTCAATGTATTCCTCCGTGGCATTACTGTATCCTACTAACAGGATCTGCTTCAGATTATAACCATTCTTACGAATCTTTCGCAAAATAATACGAATAATATTTCGCTCCAGCACTTCACCGAATACGTCAAGAACCCCAAATATAAACAGCATCTTACGGGAGATATCCGTCTGTCTGATCATATACAAGATCATGATCAATATCATAACTCCAAGTAAATTCGCCTGCAGTATCCGCCAGGCTTCCAGTCTTCTTCCCAGTACTCGTTTTGGTACATACAACTTAAATATATAGTATAACAATAAAAAGCCAGGTACTATAAGAAGCAGCCACTTCATATAATCCTGCAGCGATAAATACCATATATCCAACTCAAATATTCCGCTTCGGAATCTGAGATACCACGCCATTGCATAAGCGATAACGATCACAATACCATCCAATACGACCTGTATCTGATTCAAAAGCCTTTGATTTTCTTTAATCATATCAATTATTCCTTTTTCATTTTAAACAAAGTCTTATATCGTCTTAATATTAACTATCTGTTGCTTGTACCATCATACAACATTTTTCTTTATCGGACAAGTAATCCTGCCAATTTTGAACCGTATGCAAGGCCGATTTCGCACAATTTTCACAATTAATACAAAGAAAGGAATGTCACTCTGCGAGCTTTCGCCATAGTAACATTCCCTTCATGAGTTGGGTTTTCTATAAAGTTTTCCTTAGAGTCGTATTATTTTACTGCCTCAAATGCTGCATCTAATGCCGCGATCAAATCTTCTACTTTCTCGATACCGATAGAAAGACGGATTGTATTTGGCTTAATTCCCTGATCTAACAGTTCTTCTTCTGTGCACTGGCTGTGTGTAGTTGTTGCCGGATGAATAACCAGTGATTTTACATCGGCAACGTTTGCCAACAGTGAGAAGATTGACAGGTTATCGATGAATTTCTGTGCAGTCTCTGCATCTCCCTTGATCTCAAATGTAAAGATTGATCCACCACCGTTTGGAAGGTATTTCTCATACAGATCATGTGTTGGCTCACTTGCCAGTGATGGATGATGTACAGCCTCTACCTGTGGATGGTTTGCAAGGTAATCTACAATCTTAAGTGCATTGCTTACGTGACGCTCTACACGGAGAGATAATGTCTCTAATCCCTGTAAGAATAAGAATGCATGGAATGGTGAAAGTGTTGCACCTGTATCTCTTAAAATAATTGCACGGATGTATGTAACGAATGCTGCAGGGCCTGCTGCTTCTGCAAATGATACTCCGTGGTAGCTTGGGTTTGGCTCAGAGATCCAAGGATATCTTCCTGATGCTTTCCAATCGAAGTGTCCTCCGTCGATGATAACTCCACCAACTGCTGTTCCGTGTCCACCGATGAATTTTGTTGCTGAGTGTACAACGATGTCTGCGCCGTACTCGATCGGACGAATCAGATACGGTGTTGCAAATGTTGAATCTACTACCAATGGAAGTCCGTGTTTGTGAGCGATCTCAGCGATCTTCTCAAGGTCCGCTACGTTAGAGTTTGGATTTCCAAGAGTCTCTACGAAGATTGCCTTTGTATTTTCCTGGATAGCTGCCTCAAATGCTCCCTCTTCTTCCGGATCAACAAATGTTGTTGTTACATTGTTGTTCAGTGGGAATGTATGTGCCAGGTAGTTATATGTTCCACCGTAAATTGTCTTAGCTGCTACGATGTGATCTCCTGCTTTTGTTAAAGCCTGGAATGTATAGCTGATTGCTGCTGCTCCGGAAGCTACTGCTAATGCTCCAGATCCACCTTCCAGTGCTGCGATTCTCTGTTCGAATACATCTTCTGTAGGATTTGTAAGTCTTCCGTAAATGTTACCAGCATCGCGAAGTCCAAATCTGTCTGCTGCATGCTGTGAGTTATGGAATACATAAGAAGAAGTTGCGTAAATCGGAACTGCTCTTGCATCTGTTGCCGGATCAGCGTTCTCCTGTCCTACATGTACCTGCTTTGTTTCAAATCCCCAGTTTTTTGAATCTTTAATATCTGCCATTTTCATTTCCTCCATTTTCTTCATTTATTTTATGTGTTTATTTGCTTTGTTTTATCTTGTGTAATCATACTAACATGATAGGTATAGTTTGTCTAATATACAAAAAAAATAGCCAGTTATAGTTTTAATTTATAACTGACTATTCTCATTTTCTCTTAGCCTCTTCCGTAAATATGCATCAGATTCCAAGGTATTTGCGGATAGAATCTATATATAACTCACCCATCTCGCTGAGCACCGTATTCTTACGGACCACATATCCAATCTCCATCACACTGTTCGGATTCTGTGCATCATCCCTAAACGGTACCGCTATATAATCGTCACCATTTAACTCTTCGCAGATGATTCCGGAACATAATGTATAACCATTCAGGCCTACCATCAGATTTAGCATCGTCGCACGATCATTTGCCTTAATCACCTGTGAATATTCATTTGTAGAAAGAATCTCTTCTGCAAAATAGAAAGAACTGTTATCCCCCTGCTCAAATGTAAGACAAGGATAACCATCCAACTGTTCAAAACTGATAGACTCTTCCTTTGCCAACGGATGGTTCTTCCATATGTACACATACGCCTGACAGTCGATCAGATGATGGAACGTCAATCCGGCTGATTTCATTATCTTCTCCAATGCCTTTCGGTTGAAATCGCATAAATAAAGCACCCCGATCTCACTGCGCATCGTACTTACATCACTGAGAACTTCCGCCGTCCTGGTCTCACGGATTGCAAATTCATACTTAGACATATCAAATGCTTTTGCCATATCTACGAATGCCTTCACCGCAAATGAGTAGTGCTGCGTGGACACACCAAACTTCTTCTTATAGCCGCCGCCTTTTCCGTATTTTTCCATGACGCTTTCATACTGGCTGTAAATCTGTCTGGCATACATCAGAAATTCCATCCCGTCGTTCGTCAGAGTCACTCCTCGCCCGCTTCGGTAAAGCAACGTCACCCCCAACTCTTTTTCCAGTTCTTTAACAGCACTGGTCAATGACGGCTGTGATACATATAACTGTTCTGCCGCCTTGTTCATAGATTTCGTCTCCGCAATTGTTATAATATAATTCAGCTGTGTCAATGTCATATCTAGTCTCTCTCCTTTTGCCGTCTTATCGATTCTGCCACCACGACTGTTCTATCCTTTATAAAACCAGCATCCATTTCTTCCATTCTCTTTTACATGATACAGTGCCTGATCCGCATCTTTAAAAATGTCTTCGCCCGGATTCTCTCTATCTGAAAATGCTACACCTACACTCAATGAAACAGCGGGAATACCTTCTTTTTCATGCGCCTGTAGCCTCCCAAAATCAATCATCTATTATCTTTTTATCTCTACCAGATAATAATATCCTAATAAATCCTTTTCCTCTGTTAAGGTCTTCCCATATACCAGATAATTCTTCCCTTTATATCAGACTGGCTGATCGTTCCAATCTCTCTGGAATCTCTGGATATCTCTCTGTTATCTCCAAGTACAAAAAATTCTTTGTCGCCTACAACCAACGGATATGTAATCTCGTCTGATTTTGCCTCCGTCTTTCCAAGTGCCGCTTCCGTCACAACTTTCTCACCATTTACATAGACATTACCGTTCTGTAGATTCACAGTATCTCCCGGAACTGCAATGATCCTCTTTACATATTCTTCTCCATCCGGCCTTCTTACTGCTATGATATCTCCCGGCTTGTACTCCGTAGTACGCCTTTTATAAACTACGATATCTTTATCATGTAAAGTCGGATACATCGATTCTCCACTTACTGTCGAAATTCCCATAAATGCGTAGAACAGTAAAACGACTACGATGATGATTGCCAAAAGTTGTACTGTAATGATCAGCCTCTGAATACGCATCTCCTTTTTCTTCTGACGCTTGACTTCAGGGTCTACATCTTCCAACACTTTCTTTTTTATCGTCTCCATATCCATGTCAAATACCTCTTTTTAGTTATACTATTTTTATTATAAGCTAACCGGTCTGTGAAATAAAGAAAAAAAGAGACCGTGACAGGATTTATTCCTGTCACAGCCACCTTTTTATTGGTATTGTTATGCAGCATTCTTATGCTTCTGCATGATTTTGTTTTGTCTGATCCTCTTCTATAGAATCTTCTGCATATAAATCTGATAACTGATCTTCCAGTTCTTTCTGTTCGTCTCTCAGATTACTGCGTCTTACCGCAAAGACAACAATCACGGCGATCAGTATGATCAACGCAAGAAGGTCCCACCAGCAAAAGCCCAGTTTTGTATGTTCTATGATATATGACATATCCTCGCCTCCTTACCTTTATGCTTCCTGTCCGTTTTCCGGTTCTGTCTCTGCCTGCTCTTCACGGATTTCCTGAATCTTCTTATCCAGTTCCTCCTCAAAATCTTTTTCACGCTGTTTCTGATTGCTATGATGTACCAGTATCATGATCAGCAATATGATTGCCACGATCAACGCCGGTATATCCCACGAATGTATTCCAAGATTATGTACAAATTCGAAATATCTCATATCTTCTGCCTCCTTCTTATTATTCTCTACGGTCTCTTAGTTAGCTTCTTGTTCTCTGGAAGTTGGAAGACCTCTCTTTGCGAGTTCTGTATCCAGTTCTTCTCTGAGTTCAAAATTCTTTTTCTGCCGTTTCTTCATGTTGTGTGTAAAGAATCCATACAGGATTGCTGTGAGCAACATGATTAAGAAATGGAGGATGCAGCAATCGTGGTCATCCAGTTTCTGATTTGCTAATGGTACGCTTCCATCATCAGAATTTAATACCTCTTTCACATCTGCTACAAAGTTTCTAACTGCATTTGCTGCAGCCTGTGGTACGCTGCCGATTGTATCAACTACTCGGTTGATCACTCCTGGATTTGAAGGGTTTGTCGGATTAGACGGTGTCTGCGGATTGTTCTGCGGTGTTACCTCTAATGTTCCAAGGCTCTCGCTGACAGTATAGTTTGTCTTTTCTGCTGTTCCGTCCCATGTCAGTGTGTAAGTATTCTCGCTGTTACCTACTTCTGTCTGACTTCCGGTTGTTGTAAATGTTGCTGTCTCTCCGTTTACAAATCCACTGATTGTTCCGTCTGCTGTCAACGCATTTCCGTCATAGACTTTTCTCTGGCTTGGTGTCTCAACTGTCAGTGTTGCTGGTGTAATCTCTACGGTTCCACTTAAGATGGTCTCTGACGGTGTGTAATTCGTATTTGTTACTTTCACCTGAATTGCTACACTTCCCTTTGTGACATTCTTGTATTCCTTAA
>ERZ773103.1780-NODE-1780-length-21867-cov-7.840271_pt1 | contig 21867 bp, 20 predicted proteins | sample MGYA00511118_ERZ773103 | MGnify/ENA primary metagenome ERZ773103 (study PRJEB29015, sample SAMEA2737821) | human gut metagenome | biome: human gut; feature: human-associated habitat; material: faeces | place: China | collected 2012 ... | reverse complement strand
AGAGCACTTGACTTTTAATCAAGTTGTCCGGGGTTCGAATCCCCGCACGCTCATGAGGGATGAGAGAGGCGTAGATTACTATATTCGATAGGGTTTACGCCTTTTTTTCATTGCAAATTTAAAGTATGTTATAATAAATTTAATGAGAGTTTATAAGTAAAAAAAATACTAAAGAGGAATAAGGAATGGAAAATAAAACTAAATATATTAAAGGTTTAGATGGATTACGTGCATTAGCTGTAGTTATGGTATTAGCGTATCATTTGAAAATTCCGTTTGCTAAAAGTGGATTATTAGGTGTAACGGTATTCTTCGTATTATCAGGTTTTTTGATAACGAGAATATTAATTACAGAGATTGAGGAAACACATACAATTGATCTGAAGAATTTCTGGGTTAGAAGAATCCGTAGATTAATTCCGGCAGTCTTGTCAATGGCAGTAGTAATTATATTCGTAAGTGCAGTAGTTAACAGAGTCGTTTTTACAAAAGGATGTAAAGATTTTGTTGCTTCTGTTCTAGGATTCAATAACTGGTGGCAGATATTTAATAAGGTATCTTATTTTGAAGCAGCAGGAGCACCGTCTCCATTTACGCATTGTTGGTCACTCGCAATAGAGACACAGTTTTATTTAATTTATCCGATATTACTTCTGCTACTCGCTAGAGTAGTTAGAGGAAGAAAAAAACGAGGCAAAGTATTTGCTATTGTATCAGTTCTATTAGCTGTTGTGTCAATGATTTTGATGGCTGTATTGTATAATCCGAATGGAGATCCTAGCCGAGTCTACTATGGAACAGATACAAGGGCATTTGCACTTCTGATTGGATCATTAGCTGCTATTCAGCTGGAATATCGTATTATTAAAGTAAGATTACCAAGAAAGATATGGGCATTAATTGGGAGTATATCATTAGTTATTTTGACATGTATGATGATATTTATCAGCTCTTATAGCAGTTTCTTGTATTATGGCGGTCAGGTAATTCTATCTGTGCTTACGGTATTTGTTGTGTATGCAGTTACTGTGAGCAGAGGTATACTGAACAAAATTCTTGGTCATAATGCATTAAAATGGATAGGTGATCGTTCTTACAGTATATACTTGTGGCATTATCCAATTATTATATTGATCAGTGGCGGTAAAAAGTCTGTCTGGTGGATCATGATGATCGAGATTGTCCTGAGTGTTGTTTTGGCAGAAATATCTTATCGGTTTATTGAGACACCTATCCGTCATGGAATTATCAGTGAATATATTAATATTATCAATAGTAAGCCGACTAATAAAAGAGAACGTAAAAGACAGATCCAGGTCGCAAGAAGAAGTATGAAAGTAATGTCATTTGCAATAATAGTTGGAGCGGCTTTAATTTTGTGTATGATATTTGTACCAAAGAAGTCGACTCTAGACGCGGTAGCTAAAAGAGAGAAAAAGGCGAATGAAACGAGTGAGTTAACGCAGAAAAAGCTTGAAGAACAAAAGAAAGCATCGAAGGATAAAAATAGAGAAGATTCGAAGAGCGAAATGACAGATGAAGAATTATTGGATAGTTTGAATATTCTGTTAATTGGCGATTCTATTACTTTAGATGTTACGGACTACTTCTACAAAGTACTTCCTAATAGTATCAGTGATACTGAAATCGGACGATCTACGTTAACAGGCTGTGATATATATCAGAATTATATTGATAGTAATGGATGGGATGGAGATGGAGTAATCTTTGCATTAGGTACAAATGGACCAATGTATGATACGCTCGCGACAATGAGAGAAAAAGCAGGCGATAAACCACTTTTTCTGATTACGATTCATGCCCCTACTGAAGATTACGAGAGTGAAAACAATCAAGAAATAAGAGATTTTGTAGAAAATAATGATAATACATATTTGATAGACTGGTATACAGCAAGTCTTGATCATCCTGAATATTTTGATTTAGATGATATGCATTTAGTTCCGACAGGAGCAGAAGCATATGCTAACTGTATTAAAGAATCGGTACTGAGTGTATTTAGAGAAAGAGAAGAAAGTTCAAATAAAAAGAAATCTGACGACAACTCAACAGATGAAAAATCCAGCTCCAGCAAAAATTCTATGAAATCTGAAGATAATGAAGAATAATTAAGAATGATATCGGCAAGAATATAACTGTTATGTAATAGTTACTCTTGCCGATATTTTTTGGAGGATTTTATGAATTTGGAAAAGGATATTGTCCGGGAAATTAAAAAGTTAATTGTATTTACAGCGATAATATTCTTGTGTATATGGAAATATGAAGTCGTATTTCAGAGTATTCATTGGATACTTGATGTGATCACGCCATTTCTTATAGGGGGAGCGATTGCATTTATAATAGGAATTCCTGTAAGTTACATAGAGAAAAAATTATTAAAGAAGAAAAGAAAATGGATAGAAAAATCTGCAAGATTCATTAGTATAGTGATTGTGATTACATGTGTGTTGGTTGCTATTAATATATTTTTACTTTTTCTGTTACCGGAACTGGGAAGTGCAATATTGCATTTGGAAGATAGTATGCGGTTTTTCTTGAGTGGAGTGGAGAAGAAGAGCAAAGCTTTTTTTGATGGAAATGAGGAAATATTACGTTATATTGACAAAATGGAATTTGATTGGAATAGACTGACTAAGATTGGAATCGAGATGCTTGGCGATAGAACAGGTCAGATAATTGGATCAGCGGCAGAGGTGATTCATAGAATTGCTCAAGGCATTACAACATTTTTTATTGCATTTGTGTTCGGATGTTATATCTTATGGCAGAGAGAAAGACTGTCTATACAAGGAAAAAAGGTACTGTATGCATTGATTCCAGAAGGAAAAGCAGATGCTGTGATTGAAGTTCTGGAGCTGAGTGGGCATACATTTGCAGGATTCCTTACTGGACAATGTATGGAGGCATTGATACTTGGCTGCATGTTTGGAGTCGCACTGTTAGTATTTCAAATGCCGTATGCGTTATTGATCAGTGCAGTAATAGCAGTCACAGCATTAGTTCCGGTATTTGGTGCATTTGCAGGATGTGCAATAGGGATGATATTGATATTTATTGAGAGTCCGTCAAAAGTGCTTTTGTTTTTAATCATTTTTCTGGTTTTACAGCAGATTGAAGGAAACTTGATTTATCCGAAGGTAGTAGGTAATTCGGTCGGATTACCTTCTATATGGGTACTGGTTGCTGTAACGACTGGAGGACGATTAATGGGTATAATTGGAATGTTAATATTTATTCCGATTGCTTCTGTGAGTTATGCACTTTTTCGGGAGGTGATATATTTATTACTTAAAAAGAGAGATGTAGATGTAGAAAAAATATAAAAGTGTTAAAGTTGCGAAAACGGTATCCTATATGCTATCCTAATATAATAATTGACGGAAAAGAAAGGACAGAGGATGCCATGGAAAAGGATATGAAGAAGCAGATTGCGGAAGCGTCTAGAGAACTGTTATTTGAAGATCAAGTAAAGAAACTGACGGTTAAAGCAATTGTGGATAAATGTAAGATTACCAGACAGGCATTTTATTACCATTTTGAGGATATCCCGGATTTACTTAAATGGATACTGGATCAGGCATCCTTTCAGTTAGAAAAGGAGATATTTGAACAGGAGGATGAAGAAAAAGTATTAAAGAGGTGTTTCCTTATAGCTCTCGAAAGCAAGCCGTATATGGATAAGACCATGCAAACGAATTATGGACAGGAATTAGAAAAAATGCTCCGGGATCATATTTATCATCTGTCTATGAGAATTGTGGAAAAAAAGAACCTGTATCAAGACTGTTCTTATCGGGATCTGAAGCTTGTAGTAAGATATCACTGTGAAGCTATAACCGGAATATTGAGAAACTGGACAGACGAGGATTCAGAGAATCTTGATCATATTGTACATGAAATTAATCTGCTTATGGGAGGTAAAATTATTCCATAATCGTATATTTAATATAAAATAATGAATTGATATTTATCAGAGACCGCCAGAGTGTTTTACACTTTGGCGGTTTTGTCTATACAAGGGAAAAATAGTGGTAATTGAAATGGAAAAGAGAAATTATTAAGATGTGTAATAGAAAGAAGGGGAGAAATGTATGAATGATGTTATCAATCCGGTAAAGCTAAAAGAATTAGAAGATAAAGTAGATCAATTTCATCATTATATGGTTTGCTATAAAAATGCTGATCAGAACGAGTTGAAGGAGCAGTTAGATTCTCTGAATAAAGTTATATTAGAAGAAGATCAACAGTTAAAGCAGAAACTTCATTACAGTAAATCAGAAGTAGCATTTCGTATAGGAATGGCATATGAGGAAGTAGAGAACATTATCAGAGATCTTAAGAAGGACTTGAAGAGAATGTCAGAAGCCAGCTCATTGGATGAATTTGATGCTGAGAAAGCAGCACTTCTGGCAGAATATATGATGGATTTTGCAATGCAGACGTCAGATTATGCGTTACTTTCCGTGATGAAAGCAAATGATGCGCAGTTGCGTTTGGAAGAAAAGGAGGCATAGAATAATATGAAAGAAGTAAAATCACCAAAGAAGCCGTTGATATATTATTATGGAATTGTATTAATAGTCATAGTGTTGTTTAATCTGTTTGTGACACCAATCATACAGAAACATCAGGTGACAGAAGTCGATTATGGCAAATTCATGGCTATGATCGAGGATAAGAGTATCGAAGCGGTAGAGGTAGAAGATTCCCAGATTATATTTACGGACAAGGATACGAAAAAAATATATAAGACGGGTACGATGAACGATCCGGGACTTACCGAAAGGTTATACAAATCAGGAGCAAAATTTGAGAAGAATATTGAGCAGACAATGTCACCAATGACTAATTTTCTGGTAACAGGATTATTACCGTTAGTAATATTTATCGCATTGGGACAGTATTTTAGCAGAAAGATTCAAAAACAGATGGGCGGTAAAAATGCTATGGCATTTGGTATGGGTAAAAGTAATGCAAAGATTTATGTACCGTCTACGGAAGGCATTCATTTCAGTGATGTAGCAGGTGAAGATGAGGCGAAGGAAAGTCTGGCTGAGATCGTCGATTATCTGCATGATCCGAAGAAATATTCAGAAGTTGGAGCATCTATGCCAAAAGGAGTTCTCCTTGTAGGTCCTCCGGGAACCGGTAAAACAATGTTAGCAAAAGCTGTTGCCGGTGAAGCGAATGTACCATTTTTTTCTATGTCAGGATCCGAATTTGTAGAGATGTTTGTCGGAATGGGTGCATCTAAAGTGAGAGACTTGTTCAGCCAGGCAAAAGAAAAGGCTCCTTGTATCGTATTTATCGATGAGATTGATGCGATTGGTAAAAAGAGAGATGGACAGATTGGCGGCAATGATGAGAGGGAGCAGACATTGAATCAGCTTCTTACAGAGATGGATGGCTTTGAAGGAAATAACGGAGTCATTATCCTCGCAGCAACGAACCGTCCGGAATCTCTTGATCCGGCACTTACAAGGCCAGGAAGATTTGACCGGAGAGTGCCGGTAGAACTGCCGGATCTGAAGGGAAGAGAAGAAATTCTTAAAGTACATGCCAAGAAAATTAAGATTGCGGAGGATGTGGATTTTCATACAATTGCCAGAATGGCAGCTGGAGCTTCCGGCGCAGAGCTTGCAAATATTGTAAATGAGGCTGCTCTGCGTGCAGTAAGAAATAATCGAAAATTTGTAACAGAAGCAGATCTGGAAGAAAGTATAGAAGTAGTTATTGCCGGATATCAGAAAAAGAATGCGGTACTTTCTACCAAAGAAAAGCTGGTAGTTGCTTATCATGAAATTGGTCATGCATTGGTAGCAGCAAAGCAGACAAATTCTGCTCCGGTGCAGAAGATTACAATTATTCCAAGGACATCCGGCGCACTTGGATATACGATGCAGGTGGAACAGGGCGATAAATATCTGATGACAAAAGAAGAGATTGAGAATAAGATTGCTACATTTACCGGAGGACGTGCAGCTGAAGAAATTATTTTCGGACAGATTACCACAGGAGCATCCAATGATATAGAGCAGGCAACCAAACTTGCCAGGGCGATGATTACGAGATACGGAATGAGTGAAGACTTTGATATGGTTGCTATGGAGACTGTTAACAACCAATATCTGGGCGGAGATGCGTCTCTTGCATGTTCTGCCGATACCCAGAAAGAGATTGACCGGATGGTTGTAGAACTGGTTAAAAAAGAGCATGAAAAGGCAAAGGATATTCTAACAGAGAATCGGAAAAAACTGGATGAACTTGCACAGTTTCTGTATGAAAAAGAGACCATAACCGGTGATGAATTTATGACTATTTTGAATAAAGTTGAAGAGAATAGTTATAATCAGCTTTGACGGACATATATATGAAGCAATGAACAAAACTGGTGATGAGATGCTGAATATATTATGGTCGGGCATGATTATAGCCGGAATATTGTACAGTGTGGTTACCGGAAATGTATCTGATATTTCCAATGCTGCACTTGATTCATCAAAGGAGGCTGTTACTCTATGCATTACGATGCTTGGAGTAATGGCCTTTTGGTGTGGACTGATGCAGATTGCAGAAGACGCCGGACTGGTAGAAAAAATGTCCGGGAAAATGCAACCGGTGATACATTTTCTGTTTCCGCAGTTACCGAAAAATCATCCGGCCAATAAACATATTACGACTAATATTATTGCCAATGTACTGGGACTTGGATGGGCAGCTACACCGGCGGGACTTCAGGCAATGGAGGAACTGGCGAAGCTCGAAGAGAGCAGAAGGAGCCTGAAAGGCATTGCAAGTAATGAAATGTGTAACTTCCTGATCTTAAATATTTCATCACTTCAGTTGATACCGGTAAATGTAATTGCATATAGAAGCCAGTATGGAAGTGTGAATCCGGCATCGATTGTAGGGGCGGGGATTATTGCTACCAGTATCAGTACTTTGGCGGGGATTGTTTATTTTAAAATTATGGACAGGAAGCGGTAATATGAGACTTTTTTTATTTTGTTCAGATATGATCATTCCGGTTATTATTCTGGGAATTGTGTGCTATGGAGTGACTCAACATGTGGATGTATATGAAAGCTTTATTAAGGGTGCAAACAGCGGATTTCAGACCGTAATAAAAATCATGCCGACAATGCTGGCTCTGATGATAGCGGTAGGCATTCTGAGGGCGTCAGGACTTCTGGAAGCGATAGGTATGTGGATTGGAAGTATGACGGATCATATTGGATTTCCTGGGGAATTAGTACCGCTTACGGTGGTGAAGATGTTCTCATCATCAGCGGCAACAGGTCTGTTACTGGATTTGTATAAAGAGTATGGAACAGATTCAAGAATTGGACTTATTGCATCCATCAGTATGGCGTGTACGGAGACGATATTTTATACGATGAGCGTGTATTTTATGACTGCAAAAGTAAGAAAAAGCAGGTATACACTACCGGGAGCATTGATTGCTACATTTGCCGGAATTGCAGCCAGTGTGGTGCTTGCCGGGATGTTTTAGGAGAAATGAAGAAGAAAAGTTCGCAGATCGCGTCGTAATTTTATCCGGCAGAATGGGTTGCACCAACCGTCTGAAAAGGGTACAATCTGCAGTATAAGAACCTGTATAAAATATGGGAAAATACAGAAAGAGGGTGTCCAAAATGGACAGAATGAAACAACAGATTGCTTTTTTAATGGAGATTGATAAAGTGAAAAATATCTTCCGACAGACGTATCTTGCAGATGGAAAGAGAAAGGAGAATGATGCAGAGCATTCCTGGCATCTGGCAATTGCTGCATTTCTTCTGAAAGAATATGTGGCAGAGGATGTGGATGTGATGAAAGTTATGATCATGGTACTGATCCATGATCTGGTAGAAATCGATGCGGGTGATACGTATGCATACGATGCAGAGGGCGCAAAGACTAAACGTGCGAGAGAAGTGGCAGCAGCGGACCGGATCTTTGGTATGCTTCCGGAAGATCAGGGTGGTTATTTCAGAGAACTGTGGGATGAGTTTGAAGCATATGAAAGTGATGATGCCAAGTTTGCGCATTTGCTTGATAATTTCCAACCTCTGCTTTTGAATCATGAGAGCAATGGGAAGAGTTGGACAGAGCATCATGTAAAGAAATCTCAGATTTATAAAAGAAACGAAAAAATTAAAGAGACGTCTCCAGAAGTCTGGGAATGGATGAAGCAAATTGTGGAAGAACATATTGCGCTGGGACATGTTATTGATGAATAATATGATGATATAAATTGGAAAGGGTGAGTTAGATGAGAAACCATGAAGTGGTTACAAAGCAGCCGTTACTTAAGGAAGATGGATCGCTTAGAGAGCCTGGCTGGTCAAAAAGTCTGGTGCAGACATATGACCGTAAACAGATCAAAGCTCCCCGTATGAGGATCAAGGAATGGGATTATTATCTGGTACTAAATGAAGACTTTGCGGGTGCATTTACCTTGTCAGATGACGGATATATTGGTCTGCAGTCCGTGTCTTTGCTGAATTTTAAAGAAGGATGGGAACATACAGAGACGATTCTCAATGCATTTCCAATGGGGAAAATGCAGATGCCTTCGGATTCCAGGCAGGGCGACATAGTCTATCGGGACAAGCGTTTGCATATGGAATATACGCTGGAAGAAGGACAGAGACGTATCCGATGTAAATTCGATAATTTTTATCAGGGTAAGACCTTCCGTTGTGATATTACGCTAGTTCAGCCTAAGATGGATACAATGGTAATTGCGACACCATGGAAGGAAAAGAAAACAGCATTTTATTATAATCAGAAGATCAATTGTATGCCGGCAAAAGGTAAGATGGAATATGATGGAAAAATATATCGATTTGATCCGAGTACTGATTTTGGAACTTTGGATTGGGGACGCGGTGTATGGACTTATGATAATCGCTGGTACTGGGGTTCCGGCAATCAGATGATAGATGGAAAGCCATTTGGTTTTAATATAGGATATGGATTTGGAGACACTACAGCAGCATCGGAAAATATGCTTTTTTATGATGGAAAATGTCACAAACTGGACGATGTAACATTCCATATTCCGGATGGAGATTATATGAAACCGTGGAAGTTTACATCGAGTGATGGTAGATTCGAGATGAATTTTGAACCGGTTCTTGACCGTGCGGCGAGGACAAATGCACTGATTATAGAATCGGATCAGCATCAGGTATTTGGACGCATGAATGGTAAAGCAGTGTTGGATGATGGTACTGTGATCGAAGTCAAAGACATGATGTGTTTTGCAGAAGATGTGCATAATCGTTATTAAATCGATTGCAAATGATGATAAGTATACAGTAAAAAAGAAAAGGGGTACTGATGGGAGAAATACGAAAAAGAATCACATTTCACGGAAGGGTACAGGGCGTAGGGTTCCGCTATACGGCCAGGCTGGCAGCAGGATCTCTTGGTCTTACCGGATGGGCGAAGAATGAGTATGATGGCACAGTTACTATGGAAGTGCAGGGAAGCGAGGGAATGATCAACAAACTGCTTGTGAGGCTAAATACTGATCATTTTATCCGGATTGAATGGATGGACAGTGAGGAGATACCGATTCGGGAAGATGAAAAAGGATTTCAGATCAAATATTAGAAAAAGTATCAGAGATAATACTGATTAAATGATCCAGGGGGAGTGGATAAAGATGGATCAAAAAGAGTTTAGAGAGTTCTATCGAACAATCCAGGATGTGGCAGAGCATCCGGTTGTACTTCGGATGAAGAAGTATCCGCATCATGGCGATACCTCTTGCTATAAGCATTGTATGCGGGTAGCATATTTTAATTATATTATCTGCAAGAAATTGCATCTGGATGCAAAATCGGCGGCAAGAGCCGGGATGATGCATGATCTGTTCTTATATGACTGGCATACGCATGCCAGAGAGACCGGTGAGCGATTGCATGGATTTACCCATGCTGAGAAGGCATATAAGAATGCAGGAAAGATATTCCGTCTGAACCGTGTGGAGCGAGATGTGATCCGAAATCATATGTGGCCGGTGACACTCAGGAGTGTGCCAAGGACAAGAGAAGGGTGGATGATCGTACTGACGGATAAGTACAGTGGCTTGTTAGAAACGTTGGATCGGAGAAAGAAAAATAAGAAAAATTGTATATAAAGGAGAACATGATTCATTTTAGTTTCATCCTATGTTATACTTTGAAAGTTGTTGTATTTTAAAAGTATGAGAAAAAGAGAGGAAACACTTACAAATGAATTCATTGAAACCAATGTTGCTGACTTCGCTGAAAACATATGACCGGGGTCAGTTTGTAAAAGATGTGACGGCGGGAATCATCGTTGCAATCATTGCGCTTCCGTTGTCTATTGCGTTGGCACTTGCATCTGGAGTAGGACCGGAGGCCGGAATTTTCACTGCTATCGTAGCGGGATTTGTTATTTCCGTACTTGGCGGAAGCAGTGTGCAGATTGCAGGACCGACGGCTGCATTCGCAACGATTGTTGCAGGTATTGTAGCGAAAGATGGATTAGACGGACTTGTGATATCAACCATTCTGGCAGGTGTTTTTCTGATTCTGATGGGAATCTGTCATTTTGGAAGCTTGATTAAATTTATTCCATATACAATCACGACAGGGTTTACTTCGGGAATTGCTGTTACGATTGTTATTGGTCAGCTGAAAGATTTCTTTGGTGTTGTTTATCCGGATGGCGTAAAGCCGATTGAGACTACCGAGAAGCTGAAAGCATTTGTAGAAAATATCGCAACAATTAATACAGATGCGGTAATTGTAGGAGTAGTGAGTCTGGTCATTCTAATCATTTCACCGATGATATTTCAGAAAATTCCGGGATCGCTTTTAGCGGTTATTGCAGGAATCTTAATGGTAAAATGTCTGCCGCTTCAGGTGGCGACAATCGGTAATCTTTATACGATCAGTAATGCACTGCCATCATTCCATCTACCGGCAGTAAACCTGCAGATTGTACAGAATGCGCTGCCAAATGCATTTACGATAGCGGTTCTTGCGGCGATTGAATCGCTTTTGTCCTGTGTAGTAGCGGATGGAATGATTAATGGAAAGCATCGTTCTGATATGGAGCTTGTGGCACAGGGAGCCGGTAATATCGCATCTGCATTATTTGGCGGAATTCCGGCTACGGGAGCAATTGCAAGAACAGCAGCGAATATCAAAAACGGTGGGCGAACACCGATTGCCGGAATGGTACATTCAATTACACTGGTCATTGTACTGGTGGTGCTGATGCCATTTGCGGGAATGATTCCGATGCCGACGATTGCAGCAATTCTTTTTATTGTTGCCTATAATATGTGTCAGTGGCGAACATTTGTCCATCTGATCAAGACAGCTCCGAAGAGTGATATTATCGTATTGATCAGTACATTTGTATTGACTGTGATTTTTGATCTGGTAGTTGCGATTGAGATTGGTATGGTGCTTGCCTGTCTGCTGTTTATCAAACGAATGAGCGAAGAAACGCATGCCGAAAGTTGGACATACGTAGATGATGACACGCAGGATGTGGATGAACAGCTTCGAAAACTTCCGTTACAGATCCGTGTTTATGAGATTACGGGACCATTATTCTTCGGTGCGGCTGATGCAATTGAGCATATTGTGGTAAAAGATTTTACTATTTGTTTGGTACTTCGTATGAGAAGTGTTCCGGCAATTGACAGTACGGCAATGAATGCGTTGCAGGATCTGATCTGCGTATGTGAATCGAAGGGAATTACAGTGGTGTTCTCACATGTAAATGAGCAGCCTATGAAAGTAATGCAGAAAACAGGCTTTGTAGAACTCGTGGGTGAAGAGAATTTCTGCCCGAACATATCGGCGGCACTGAAACGAGCGGAAGAGATTATAGAAAATTAGGATACATTAAAACAGCGAAAACCCGCTAACCACAAGGCTAACGGGTTTCGTTTTTTAAAAAGTTACTAAAGGAATGAGAGTAAAGCATAACACTGTTAAATACTGATTACAGTGTACTACTTTGTGAGGTTAGATAGTTGTCTGTCCTCAACTATCTGACGTTAAGTATAATGAGAAAATGTGACAGAAGTGTGTTCAGTTTGTGAAAGAAATAGAAACTTTCTATTCAAATTGTTCAAATTTTGAAAATGAAAAATCCCTCGCAGTGGCTGGCTGCGAGGGATTTTCGGTTACTATAGTTATCTAAAAGGAATGAGAGTAAAGTGCAACACTGTATGGTCTGGTACAGTGTTCAACTTCTATGAGGGTGATAGTTAACTGTTCTTTAACTATCTGTTTTACAGTATAGAGAAGAAATATGACAGGAGTATGTTATTTCTCTAAAAGAATCGGAAAATTTCTTAAGAAGTTCTTGCGAAAATAAAAAGGTGATTTAATAGATATATCGAAATATCTACCGTAGATAAAATAATAAACAATAACTATTGACATAATTAATTTACAGAAATAAAATAGATACAAGGAGGGAACGGTATGGATATTAAGGAACTGAATGAAAAGAGATTATTAAAGAAGATGTCTTATGAAGATATTGCAGAATTTACCGGTATAAAACAAGAGGATGTGAAGGCAATATTATTGGAACAAACGAAAGAGTATTCCTACGAGGGATTACTGGCAATGGAACAGGCTATTTTATCAGGAGATCGAATGCCGTTTGCTTATAATGCAATTGAACACAGACCTGTGATGATCCGGGAGGAGCCTTATCGATATTATGCAAGAGAATATACGGAAGAAGATTGGAAACGTATATCGGAGCATACCAGAGCGGAACTGATTCATGGTAGATTATATATGATGGGACAGCCTAGTCGCATGCATCAGTGGATTGTTTCAGAACTTATGTATTTGATAAAAGATTATATCAGAAAGCATAAAGGAAAATGTAAGGTATATAGTGCACCTTTTGGTGTGCGGTTATTTCAGGATGATTCTGTAATTGTGGAACCAGATATTTCTATGATATGCAGAGAAGATATTTTGACGGATAAAGGATGTGAAGGCGCACCGGATTGGGTAATAGAGGTTGTATCTATGAGCAATTCAAGTTATGATTATAACACGAAACTTGAACAGTATCAGAAAGCAGGAGTAAGAGAGTGCTGGATCATAGATCCATTTCGTCGCACTGTATTGATGTGGCTTCGGGATTGCTCGGAGAAAAATGGCTATTATAGTTACGATAAGAAGGTGGAGGCTTGGTGTCTAGATGGATTCCACGTGCGGATGGCTGAGATAGAAGAGACATTTTGATGACAGATTATAGAGACATATGAACCATTCGACTGTATTTTGGCAGGAGGTGGAGAAGTATTATCCGGAGTATAAGAAATGCAGGAAAGCATTACAGATGTATCAGCTGGTAAGAGGAGAAAAGGATAATGAAAGCAATAGTATTTGATGTGGATGACACAATATATGACCAACAGGTGGTATTTGACCAGGCTTGCAGGGATGTATTTGGAGAATTAAAAGGTGTGTCGTTGGTAGATTTATTTAAGGCGAACCGTTATTATAGTGATGAGAGTTTTGACGCCATGGGGCGGGGTGAAATGACAAAAGAAGAAATGTACATTTACCGCATTAAGCGTGCCATGGAGGAGTTTCATTTACCGATTACGGATGAGCAGGCGGTAAGATATCAGGAACGCTATGTATACTATGGTACCCGGATTACGGTATCGGATCAGATGCGGCAGATATTGGAATACTGTGGTGAGCGGATGAAGCTTGGCGTTATTACCAATGGACCGTCGGCGCATCAGTGGAGAAAGATAAAGACGCTGAATCTGGAACGATGGGTGAATCCAGAGTATATATTTGTATCCGGTGATGTGGGCGTCAACAAACCAGAACGCGGAATCTTTGAACATGCAATGAAAAAGATGAGGATGCAGAATCCGGAGGATATTGTATATGTAGGGGATTCTTATGAAAAGGATATTTTGGGAGCAACCGGCGCAGGCTGGAATGCTATCTGGTTAGAGCGGAGAGGACGTGAAGTGCCAGAGGATATTCCAGAACACACGTCGATTGCCAGAAGTGAAGAAGATTTATTTCAATTAATCAGGAAAATGTCATGAATATCAATATCATATCACAATACAAAGGTCTGAGAAGAGAGAATTACATATTATGTTTTGGCCGTTTGGTTACGGCGATGGGCGCGATGGTCCGGCCGATGCTGACGATGATACTGAGTCAGAAGCTTGGTATGAATGCGGTGCAGGTCGCATGGGTAACAGCGCTTATGGGTATTTTATCGATTCCGGCGAATTTGATCGGAGGTAAAATGGCAGACCGTTTCAGTAAGAAAATGAATATCGTCTATCTGGATATTGTATCGGTGGTCTGTTATATTATCTGCGGCTTGATACCGCTTAGCGGTAAATCCATTGTGCTGATGTTTATCGCATCTACCTGTCAGAATATGGAAAATCCTTCATATAATTCGCTGACGGCAGACATTACGCTGACGGAGGATCGAGAGAGAGGATATTCGTTGCAGTATTTGATGGGCAACCTGGGAGGCGTTATGGCTTCGGCAGTTGCAGGATTTATGTTCCGTAATTATCTGTGGCTGGTGTTTCTACTCAGTGGAATATCCATTGGGATTTCATCAGTTTTGATTTTTCTATTTGTGCAGAATATTACACCAGTAAAAGACATTAGCCAGAAGGCGGTCTATCAGGCAGATCGCCATGGAGAGAGTCTGTGGACGATCCTGCGGGAAAACAGGCTGATTCTGTTGTATATCCTGACAGCCAGCGGTTACGGCGCAATGTATCAGATGTATAATTATCTGGTGCCAATGGATCTGGTGCGGCTGCATGGAGATACCGGAGCAGTGATCTATGGAACAGTTACCAGTGTGAACTGCATTATCGTGGTTATATTTACACCGATATTTACCAAGTTATTACATAGATTTTCAGAGCCTGTTAAGACGATGTATGGATATTTGATGATGCTGTTTGGATATGGAATTTTTCTTGTATTTGCCGGTCATATATCGTTTTATTATGTGGCAATGATCGTGATGACATGGGGCGAGGTATCTAATATGCTGGCAGAGAGTCCGTATCTGACCAGACGTATGCCAGCCAGCCACAGAGGGCGTGTGCATGGTCTGATGGAAGTGACAAGGATTGGTGTAATGAGTGGATATCAGATGTTGATCGGAGTGATCTATAAGAATTCTACGCCGACATTTACCTGGATCATAGTGCTTATGACAGGCGCATTGTTCCTGGGATTAACAGGGATTCTGGCGGTAAAGGATAAGAGAAGATATAAGAATTTGTATCGAGTCTAATTATATAACGTAAAACCCCTTCACAGTGGCTGGCTGTGAAGGGGTTTCTTGTCGTTATAGTTATCTAAAAGGAATGAGAGTAAAGTGTGCACTGTAATTGGTCTACAGTGTTAACTTTATGAGGGAGATAGTTGTTGGTCTTTCAACTATCTGTCTTATAGTATATAGATGAAATATGACAGAAATATGTTCTTTATCTAAAAGAAAAAGAAAATTTCTTAAGAAGTTCTTGCGAAAACATAAATAAAACCTTGTTTTGTCATATTTCAATACTGTTTCAGTTCGGAAATCATCTAATTACTGAATCCGGACATACTCTGGTACAGGATCACATTCCAGGTACAGTCATTCTGATCATTATCGGACATGTGTTTAGTCTATCCAAAAAATGTGATGAGAATGTGATTGATGTTTGACCATTTTCTGAATGATGTATAGAATAGATAATATGAATATTGCAGAAAAATTTATCAACACACATGAATTGACAAAGGAAGAATATGTAGAATTGATCCGGCTGGCAGAGTCAGATGTGCAGGTTCGAGAGCAGCTAAAGGAGGAAGCAGTTCGGCTTCAAAAAAAATATTATGGCACAGATGTTTATACCCGTGGATTGATTGAATTTACCAATTATTGCAGGAATAACTGCTTTTATTGCGGAATTAGAAATGGTAACAGAAATGCACAGCGCTATCGTTTGACGAAAGAGGAGATACTTGACTGCTGTGCCAATGGCTATGAACTTGGCTTTCGGACATTTGTGCTGCAGGGTGGTGAGGATCCGTATTATACAGATGAAAAACTGGCGGAGATTGTCCGGGAGATACGGGTGTTGTATCCGGAGTGTGCGATCACATTGTCTGTAGGAGAACATTCGAAAGAAACATACCGATTATGGAAAGAAGCGGGAGCGGACAGATACCTGCTTCGACATGAGACAGCGAGTGATGAACTGTATCAGAAGCTTCATCCGGCAGAAATGAAATTATCGGAACGCAAACAATGTCTTTATGATCTGAAAGAACTTGGATATCAGGTGGGCGCCGGATTTATGGTAGGTGCACCGGGGCAACAGATTTCAGATCTGGCAGAGGATCTGTTTTTTTTAAAAGAACTGGAGCCTCATATGGTAGGGATCGGACCATTTATTCCGCATCACGACACCAGATATGCAGAAGAAAAAGCCGGAAGTGTAGAGCGGACGTTACTATTATTATCCATTATCCGGATATTGCTTCCGGGAGTATTGCTTCCTGCGACAACGGCACTGGGAACAATGGATCCGCTGGGACGTGAAAAAGGATTGCAGGCGGGAGCAAATGTTGTAATGCCGAATCTGTCTCCGGTGAAGAACCGAAAGCAGTATGAACTGTATGACAATAAGATCTGTACGGGTGAAGAGGCTGCGGAATGTAGAGGATGTCTGTCCAGAAGAGTAGCAAGTGTCGGTTATCAGCTGGTCAGCGACCGCGGAGATTCACGGATGTAATGCGTGGAAATATTGGATAGAGTAAAGAAGAAGTATAGTTCCAATATACGGTAAGATATGTTATATTAAAAATGTCGGGGGAGTGGCGGCAGGTCCACCCTCCCCTTGATGTCCCTTAATTTAGAATTTTATTTTTTCATTAATTTTAGCAATCTGTTGATCTGCTTTTTTCAAAATCTTTTCGTTATTTGTTTCCAAAGCCAGTTCTCGAACTTCCTGCCAGTCTTCCAGCTCGTCGAGAAGCATACCTTTGTATTGTTCGTTAGTCATACCCATTTCTTCCATAATAACTCCTTTCTTCGCCTGCCTCGAATATTAGCCTTTATGTAAGCTAATGATATTATATAATAGATTTACATATGGTGCAACAATAAAGTATCATATATAATTAATATAACACACATTACGAAAACTTACCATGAAAAGATAAAAAATATATTTTAATTATCAAATACATTTGTTCTGAGGAGATAAAATGGCATCGGACCAGCATCTAATACCGCTTTATGGAAGCGAATCTGTGAGAAATCATCTCCCCATTTTTTCATTGCTTCTTTTTTCAGTTCCATAAATTCAACGTAGCCAATATAATACTTGAGATAGTTTGCCGGATCTGCGGTGATCAGGTCGTAGATCTTTGAGATGGTCGCCGCATCCTGAATACTGTAATCACGGAAGAATGAGATGGTATCTTTGAGATTCCAACCGTCGTAATGAATGCCGATATCTGCAAGAGCATAGAGACCGAGCAGAACGGAAGCGTTGTGCTGGCGCAGGGATGCTTCGTCTTTTGGCAAACCGGAAAAGTAATAACTTATCATTTCTGTGTAAGTTGCCCAACCTTCGGTATAGCCGCCACAGTCTAAGAGACTGCGTATCGGTTCGGGATCTGTGGATGCATAATAGACATGCTGATACAGATGACCGGGAAATCCTTCGTGTGCCAGTGTCGTAAATAGAGTCAGATCGTCCGGCAGATGGAGCGAGTTGATGTAAATGGTCTGCCCTTCGGTGTTATCGATAGCGGGAACCATGTAGAATGCAGGACTCACATATTCAGCCACGTCAGCTTGAACGTATTTTACCTGCGTATTCACAGCTTCGATGGATGGGAAGAATCGTTCGGTTTTCTGTTGGAGATCGTTTAGGATGGCAGCAGGGTTTGAGTCCTGTAAGGTGAATGCATCTAATGTGGTATCGCTTAAATTGGATGAATCTGTTCTGGAAGCGTATTCAGGCGAAGTGAGAACGGTCTGCATGGCGATGAGATCCGATTGGATCTGTGTCATGGTCAGTTCTTTCAATTCATCTATGGAACGATCAGAGCCGGTTTCACATTTGACCAGATGCTGGTAATAATTTTTACCGTCCGGAAGGCGGCATAGCCCACCGGAACTGCCACTTTTGGATTTTAATGTTTCCAATGCAGTAATCAGATTCTGATAAGCGGGAAATACATATTCTTTGAGTGCGGATTCATTCTGTGCAATATAAGCTTTTTTTGTATCAGCAGAACAGCCAGAGAGATTATTGATGCGATCTTCAAAGGAAGAGTAAAGATAATTACTGCTTCCCATATTAAGAAAGGTATTACATTCTTTGATCACGGAATCGGCTGTGGAGGATGCCATGAACAGACCGGCATCCGCTTTGGACGTTTCAAAACCGGTTAGAGAATCGAAGTGTTCCGGGAGTGTTTTCAGCAGGGCAAGATATGTATCCACATCTGTGGTATCAGCAAATTGATATTCAGATAATAAAATAGGAAGCTGTGTCTGAATCCCTGTAAGAGGTCTGATGGGTTCTTCGTATAACAGATATGGAATTCCGGACAGAGTGTTGGAGAAGGAATCCTCTAAAAGTTTCCAGATGGTCTGATTGGAAGGAGAGAGTTCGGCATAAGGGATGTCTTTCAGTTGGGCAAGATTATTTTCGGCAGCAGTACTGATATCAGAGGAAGAAACGGAATAATTTCCGAAAGAAATTATGGGATTGCGTATTCCGTAGTTGTCCGGGTTCTGCAGTGTATAGTGAAGGGTAATGCTGTTGCTGTTTACCTCTTCCTGAAAGAGAGCATCGGTAAAGGCGTCGAATGTTGTATCTGCATCGGCATATATCCGGCAGCTTAACAGACAGCACACAGTCAATGCAGAGACAGCCAGAATCAGAAGAGCAATGAGAGAACGTTTTTTAGACATAAAGAGTATCCTGATCGTTTTTGTCTATAGATATGCAGGAGACAGCAGGTCTCATGCATATGGAGAAAATACAGAAATTCAGCGGTTTATACAGATGAGCAATAAATTTGCTTTAAATCTAAATTGCATCAATTATAGATTACTGCTATAATTGAAAAAGAGTGCGCTCGGTATTTGGGTGTATGATAAATACAAATGATAGAAAAGGAATGAATGGGGTAGAAAATATGGAATTATTTGTAAAAGTAATGAATACCGTGAATGACATTGTATGGCATCCGGTTATGTGTGTATTCCTGATGATCGCTGCGGTATGGTTTACCGTCCGGTTGAAGGGAATGCAGGTTCGCAGAGTAAAGGATATGGCAAAATGTCTGCTCGAGAAAGGTGATAATAAACAAGATAAAGCACTGTCACCATTCCAGGCATTTGCAACAACTGTAGGAGGACGTATCGGAACCGGTAATATTGCGGGTACAGCAACTGCTATTTTTATGGGGGGTCCGGGAGCCGTTTTCTGGATGTGGATCACAGCGATTCTTGGTGCATCTACTGGTATGGTAGAGTGTATCCTTGGTCAGGCATACAAGACGAGAAACTTAGGAGAGCTGACCGGAGGACCGGCGTTCTATATGTCTAAGGGAATTAAGAATAAGACACTTGGTAAGATTCTTGCCGTGTTATTCTGTATCGCTGTATTTATCGGACCTGGCTTCCTGCTTCCGGCTATGCAGACACAGACAGCAGCCACTGCCGTAAAGGGAGCATTTGGAATTCCATTTGTAGTAGTAGGAATCGGAATGGTAATTATCGTTGGTGTCGTAACTATGGGTGGTATCAAGCGAATCGGACAGGTAGCAGAGTTCCTTGCACCGATCATGTGCGGCATTTATCTGTTAGTTATGATCATTATTATGATCGTGAATGCGGAAAGAATTCCATCCGTATTTAGTTCTATTTTTGCAAGTGCATTTGGTAAAGATGCGGTATTTGGCGGAATCGTAGGATCAGCGCTGTCATGGGGAATTAAGAGAGGATTCTTCTCTAACGATGCCGGTAATGGTATGAGTCCGCTGATCTCTGCGACGACAGATACATCCCATCCTGTAAAACAGGGATTGGTTCAGGGATTTTCCGTATATGTAGATACACTTCTGGTATGTACCTGTACAGGATTGTCGGTACTTCTTGCGGGTACTTATAATGTAGCTGCGGATGGTGTCGGTGATGTGCTGTTAGTAGAGCATGCGAAAGGTATTCAGTATGGTATCGCGTTCATGCAGGAAGCGATGGCAACGACGATCGGACAGGCAGGAGCTATGCTGCTTGCGGTAATCTTGTTTATCTTTATTTTCACAACAATGCTGTCATATTCTTATCAGTTAGAGTCAACATGTAAGTACTTATTTGGTGAAAATAAATGGGTTGTTACATTTGTACGTATTCTGTTCCTGATATTCTGTATGTTTGGTATTCTGATTGATGGAGATACGATCTGGCCGATGGGTGATATCGGTGTAGGATGTATGCTGTGGGTAAATACATTCAGTATCCTGCTTCTGACACCGGTACTGATGCGTATCGTGAAGGATTATGAGAAGCAGAGAGCACAGGGTTTGAATCCGCTGTTTGACCCGGCAACGGTCGGAATTGAGGATGAAGCCGGTGTATGGAATCAGTATGTAGAAGAAAAGAAGAGGCGTGGAGATTATGAGAATCCGGCGCTCGGATATGAGAAGAAAAACTAGAGTGTGTTTCCGGCTGAAAATAAGCCGTTATACGAAATCGCGCGTCTTGACTTTCAGAAACATATGTGTTACGATTTTTGTCAGATTAGACAAACGCAATGACGAAGAGAGTACGCAGAAGGAAGTTCTACAGAGAAGTCCCATAAGGCTGAGAGGGATGGATGGAAGACTGCGGAAGATGGCTTCTGAGTGGTGTAGATGAACTGGAATAGCATCTATTGGAGAGATGATGCCAGATAATACAGTAAATCTGCAATGGGTGCGCCCGTTACAGCGTCATGGTGTGATGCACCAGTTGAGACTCCTGCTGTGAGGCTGTGAGTGAAGAGAAGTGGTAACACGATAGATATCGTCTTCTTTGATCTGAAAGGATCAGAGAAGGCGTTTTTCTTTTGTAACATTACGTTTGTTCAAACATTTTAAAATGGGTTAGGAGAGAGAATTATGTGTGAAAAATGTAGTAAACCAAAGTTTTATATGACTACAGCGATTGCGTATACTTCAGGAAAGCCGCATATCGGTAATACTTACGAGATCGTGCTGGCTGATGCAATTGCACGATATAAGAGAAAACAGGGATATGATGTGTTTTTCCAGACAGGTACTGACGAACATGGTCAGAAGATTGAACTGAAGGCAGAAGAAGCCGGTGTAACACCTAAGGAATTTGTAGATGACGTGTCTGGTCAGATTAAAGAAATCTGGGATCTGATGAATACATCTTATGACAAATTTATCCGTACGACAGATCCGGATCATGAGAAACAGGTACAGAAGATCTTTAAGAAACTGTATGATCAGGGAGACATTTACAAAGGATCTTATGAAGGTATGTATTGTACTCCATGTGAGTCTTTCTGGACAGAGTCTCAGTTAGTAGACGGTAAATGCCCGGACTGCGGACGTGAGGTTCAGCCTGCACAGGAAGAGGCATATTTCTTCAAAATGAGTAAGTATGCAGATCGTCTGATCGAGCATATCAATACACATCCGGAATTTATTCAGCCGGTATCCAGAAAGAATGAGATGATGAACAACTTCCTGCTTCCGGGACTGCAGGATCTGTGTGTATCCA
>ERZ773103.1775-NODE-1775-length-21932-cov-3.347671_pt1 | contig 21932 bp, 19 predicted proteins | sample MGYA00511118_ERZ773103 | MGnify/ENA primary metagenome ERZ773103 (study PRJEB29015, sample SAMEA2737821) | human gut metagenome | biome: human gut; feature: human-associated habitat; material: faeces | place: China | collected 2012 ... | reverse complement strand
AATGCTGATTTGGTTATTTTTGATTTTTTATCAGAGGATCTTCATGGTAACGTTACTCAAATATCAGAAGGGTGTGTACAAAAAAATTCTGATGCTACTCTGTCCCAATGCCCACAATTATTATTAGATTGGCCGGCATCTTGGAATAAATTTTACCACCGTAAGTTATTTATAGATACAGAAATACGTTTTCCGAAAAAAGTGTGGTATGAAGATTTTAGAACCACACCTAAAATTTTAACATTAGCTTCGCATATTGAATATGTGAATAAACCATTTTATCATTATCTTCAAAGACCGGGTTCTATTATGCGATCTGCAAATGTGGATAGAAATAAAGAAATTATAGATGCTTTTGATGATTTGGTAAACTATTTTAAAGAGCATAAACTGTTTGATGCGTACTATCAGGAGTTAGAATATTTAGCTGTTTTACATATTTTTATATTAGCTTCAGTTCGTGTATTAAAAGCAAATAGAAAGCATCCTTTGCTGAAAATATTTCGTTCTTATGTAAAAGAAAATTTTCCAAACTATAAACAAAATCCCTATTTAAATCGTTTAACTAAAAAGGAAAGAATAATTCTTAAATTTTTAGACTCCGGAAATTTTATGGCTTTGGATGCTTTATTAAAAATCAGAAATATTATTTAATTGGAAAAGGTAGAGCTTTTTGACTTCTGCCTTTTTGTTTTTTAATATTTTTCAGCATAACATTTTGGTCTAATTGCAAAATTGTATTATAAACTTTTGAGTATAATTCACATATCGTTCATCATATATATTAATATTAATACTATTTTTTGACACTTACCACTATTTTGTTTATAAGTTTATCATTTTATTTTGTTACGTTATATTTACTAAATTTGACAGAGTTCGACAAATCCTATATAATGTTAGAGGAAAATATGTGAAAAGAGGTATGAGTATGATGAAAAGTTCAGTGAAAAAGATTGGCGCTCTTGTAGCAGCCGCTGTAATGGTGTGTGCTATATTTGTTGGTTGTGGCAGTAGTTCTAAATATGATACTTCCACTCCTGACGGTGCACTTATGACACAATTGGATGCGTTGAAGACAGGTGATTTCAGCCAACTGGAAGGTTACAACAAAGAAGATCTTGAAGCAACCGGCGTGACAGAAGCTCAATTAAAAGATTTGATGAATAGTTTCTTTGGTAAAAGTACATATACAGTTCAAAATGTTGAAACTGTTAGTGATACAGAAGCAAAGGTAACTGTTTCCGGTAAAGCAGTGGATATGGCTAAGTTTATTCCTGTAGTTTCTACAGAATTTTTAGCGAAAGCAACCGAATTTGCAACAAAGAATGACACAAGCAATATGACTCAAGAAGAAGCAGCAAAACAAATGATAACCCTTTTAATTGATGCCGCTAAGTCTAAAAAATCTTCTGTTGAGTTAAAAGATGTTACTGTTACTTTGACTATGGAAAAGAAAGACGGTAAATGGGATGTAAGTTCAGATAATGAAAATATGAACAGTTTAACAGAATTGTTAGCTGGCAGCACAACAGATGAACTTGCTGAATCTATGCAAGGACTATTTGGCGGAAGTCTTGCTTAATGTATAACAGAATATATTAAAAAAGTCCCCTTCAGAAACGAAGGGGACTTTTTTAATATACAATTGCTCCGTACTTTGCAGCGATGGTATCAAGTGCTTCAGGTTCGATACAGCACTCAGAATCAATCAGCAGTCGGCCTTGAAAGTATCGAAGAGCAGCATCTAAAACAGGCAACGACTCGGCTCTTACGGCGATAGGAAGTCGAGACATATGTCCGTATTCAGCCAACAAAAGCGCGTCGTCTATACTGTTTATTTCAACCAGAGCTACATTGGCGCGTTCATCATCCAAATCTATAAAATCGTCTCCCAGACCGACAGAACATTCGATAGGTTCGCTGTAAGTTAGGTGGTCGCTTAAAAAGAAAGATTCACTTTCAATCGCAGCGGCATAATCATCAATATCTTCCGTTTCCAGCTCTGAATGGTAGAAATCGTCCTGTCTGTTTTGGAGCATTCTACGTAAGGAAGCAATATGTTCAGGTGTTGTACCACAGCAGCCTCCAATGATAGTAGCTCCGGCTTCCATGAGAGATTCCATATGATGGGAAAATTCGTCAGGTGAAAGATAACCGTTTCCACCGTTGTAATGGGATGGAAGACCCGCATTCGGTTTTGCAATGATAGGTACTCGAGAGTGTTGGGCAATATCATTGATGAATTCGGTCATATCTTCAGGGCCAAAAGAGCAGTTCAGTCCAATTGCATCTACACCCATAGATTGCAGGGTTATCATAACAGGCAGTAATGTACCTCGTGTCGCGGTTTGACCGTTTTTATCCACAGTGATGGTAACAAAAACAGGTAAGTTGGTACTGCGAGCAGCCAAAACAGCAGCTCTCATATCAGCTAGAGAGGTCTGCGTTTCAATTATCAAAAAATCTACTTCTGCCTCATCCAGCACACGAATTTGCTCACGATATATTTCATAAATATCATCAAAATCAGCTTCTCCGTAGGGAGGAACAAAAAGTCCCGTAGGGCATAAAGAGCCGCCTACTAATATATTTTTAGGTTTGGCAACTTGTTTTGATAATGCTACCAACTTACGATTGAATTCTTCAACTTTATCTTCCAGTCCATAGCGCGCAAGACAAGCTCTGTTTGCGCCAAAGGTGGGAGCATAAATTGCTTGTGCGCCTGCGTCAATAAACTCCTTCTGCAATTGCTGAAGGATAGCCGGGTTTTGACAAATCCACTCCTCTACACACACATTGCTTGGCATACCGCGCTCCAATAAATTGGTTCCCGTAGCGCCATCCAGCAACAGAGGTAGGCTAAATGGAAATTTCATCTTAACACTCAACGCCTTTCCGAGATGTTTCTTTTACATAGATTCAGGTGTGGAAATTTTAAACATATTTAATACGTTACAAATCACGGTAGAGGTTGCAATGCATAATGTCAGTCTTGCGTTTGTTAAATGTGGGTTGTCTCCTTTTACACGGCATGCATCATAAAATTTATGGAATAGAGTTGCCAATGTAATGACATATCTGGTAATACGTGCAGGGTCATAATCTTTTGCAGCTTCAATAATTTCGGATGTGTATGCGGATAAATGACGAATCAATTCCAATTCAGCAGGTGTGGTTAACAAACGCAATTCGTCATCCGTACATGGGTAAGGTGTAATTCCGTCTGCCGCAAGTGCTTTTAAGATACTGCAAATACGTGCACGGGCATATTGTACGTAGTAAACCGGATTTTGGGAATCTTGCTTCACTGCAAGGTCCAAATCAAATTCCATTTGAGAATTGGCTTCTCTCATGTTAAATAGGAATCGGGCGGAATCTACAGGTACTTCATCCAATAAGTCTCCCAGTTGGATGGCTTTTCCGGTACGTTTGCTCATACGTACTACCTCTCCGTTTTGTGTCAAACGTACCAATTGCATCAAAATAACATCCAGTTTACTGCTATCCAGACCCAATGCCTCCATAGCGCCTTTCATTCTGGCAACGTGACCGTGATGGTCTGCACCCCAAATGTCAATGCATAAATCAAATCCACGTTTTACAAACTTATTGCGATGATACGCAATATCTGCTGCAAAGTAAGTAGGATTACCGTTTTGGCGGACCAATACATCGTCTTTGTCCGAACCGAATTCGGTAGCTTTATACCAAAGAGCGCCGTCTTTTTCGTAAGTGTATCCGCGCTTTGTCAGCTCTTCGATGGTTTCCTGCAGTTCTCCATTTTTGTGAATGGTACTTTCCAAGAACCATTGGTCATAGGTAATACCGTATTTTTTCAAATCTTTTTGCATTTTTTCTATATTATGAGGTAGTGCGTATTCAATCAATGCCTGCTGACGGATATGAGAATCTACATGGACAAATTTGTCTCCATTCATTGCCGCAAATTCAGCAGCACGGTCTTTAATATCTTCGCCTTGATAACCGTCTTCGGGGAAAGGTACGTTTTCTTCTCCCAAATACATTTGCAGGTAGCGAGCCTCCAGAGAGTTTCCAAATTTCTCAATTTGGTTTCCGGCATCGTTGACATAGAACTCTCGCCAAACGTCATAGCCGGCTGTACTCATAACAGATGCCAAACAGTCGCCTAAAGCACCGCCGCGGGCATTGCCCATATGCATAGGACCTGTTGGGTTTGCGGATACAAATTCAATCATTACTTTTTTGTTTTGACCAAAGTCGCTGTGTCCGTAGTTGTCTCCTTCGGCAATGACTTCTTTTACAACGTCAACATAGAATTGTGCGTTTAAGAAGAAATTTAGAAAACCGGGTCCTGCAATTTCACAGGATTTAAAATAAGAGTTGTCCAATACAATATTGGAAGCGACAGCTTCCGCAATTTTACGTGGAGCCAATTTAAATGCTTTTGCAGACACCATTGCAACATTAGTTGCCCAGTCGCCATGGGAACGGTCTGCCGGCACCTCAATGGTAAAATCGGGAATTGGTTCACTTGGCAGTTGACCTGCGGCGATTGCTTTTCCAATGGCTTCTATAATTAATGTTCTTAAATTTGCAGTAGATTGTTCTACAAGTTTTGACATGGGCGGTTAAGCCTCCTTTACCGTAATGATAATTTCGTTTTCACTTGCCAGGTTCGTGTCTAAATCCAGCGTATAATTTGCTTGTAGGGAACCGCCCTGGTCATTTAAGTCAATTTCTACTAGTTTTGTAAACACACCAAGCATCATACTTCCGAATTGTGTACCGTATTGGCATAAGTGGCGCTTGCCTTCTTCCAGTATTAAATTGGTGCGGTTTGTATTGTTACGCATAAGCGTAATTGCATGATTGGGTGTGATTTTTAACGTCGATGTTTGCGTAGGCTGACCGGTTTCCTGGTCATATTCTTGATAGATGATGTAGCGGTTACCGCCTTTTTCGGCATAGGTACCCATTGTGGTTAAACAAATTTCCTCTGTTTCTCCATTTATTGTTTGCCTGTTGCAAATGGTAATTAGATGATTTTCTTCCATATATTTAACTTCATTCTTCCTTTTTATTTTACATGCTGTGATTGTGAAAATGCCTCAATATCTATAAACTCTACTGTTTGCTGTACGTTTTGCTGCAAAAAGATGTTGGCAGATTCCGTAAATCCGTCTGTACTGTCACTGACATAAAAGGTACAGGTACCCTTGCGGCTTCGATTGGTGAGCAGTCCTTGTTCCTCCAATATATCTGCTGCATGGACAGCAGTTTCTTTTCCGCTGTCCACTAAAAATACACCTTTGCCCATGACCTTTTCAATGGCATGATACAGAATCGGATAATGCGTACATCCTAAAATCAGAGTATCAATATCTGCATCCATAAAAGGCTGTAAATAATGTTTGATAACAGACAGAACAATATCACTGTCCGGAGAAGTAAAGCCATTTTCAACCAGGGGAACAAATAGCGGGCAGTCTTGCGCAAACACCTGAATATCGGGGTTGATTTCTAAAATTGCTTTTTGGTAAGAACCGCTTTTAATGGTAGCAGTTGTACCAATAATACCAATCCGTTTATTATGTGTGGCCAGGCAAGCCGCCAAAGCGGAAGGTTTTAATACTCCGGTAAAAGGGAGTGAGAGGGCTTCTCCAATATGACCTGCCACTGAACTGACTGTGCCGCAGGCGGCAATAATCATTTTGACGTTTTTGGACTGCAAGAATGCCATATCTTGTTTTGCATATTTCATTATGGTTTCTTTGCTGCGTGTACCGTAAGGTACACGTCCGGTATCTCCAAAGTAAACAATGTCTTCCTGTGGAAGAATACTCAAGATTTCTTTTACGGCAGTTAATCCTCCAAGGCCGGAATCGAAAATGCCAATTGGTCTGTTATCCATGTTGAATCTCAATCCTTACTTTCTCAGCTAGAATATAACGTTTATTATTTGTCAAATGCAAATTGGATAATATGGTCCAATAGGTGTCCATAGTCAATACCGCAGGCTTTCCAAAGCATGGAGTACATGCTGATAGAAGTAAAGCCGGGTAACGTGTTAATTTCGTTGAGCAGAACTGCATTGTCACTGTCACGAACAAAAAAATCCACACGAGACAAACCACTGCAGCCAAGTGCGCGGTATGCTTTTGCTGCTGTGTTGCAAATTTCTGCGGAAAGTCCGTCATCTAATGGAGCAGGTATGTAAACTTTTGAAGTTCCGTTTTTGTATTTGTCTTCATAGTCATAAAATTCTGCAGACGGTGCTATTTCACCAACCACAGACACTTTTGGAATGGCATTACCCATAACGGCGCATTCCACTTCTTTGCCCACAATACATTCTTCAATTACAATCTTTTTATCTTCTTTTGCTGCAATTGCTACGGCTTTGTCCAGTTCCGCAGCATTTTTGGCCTTGCTGACACCAACAGAAGAACCTGCATTTGCCGGTTTTACGAATACCGGATAGCCTCCCAAATCAGCCATAATATCTTCTTTTACTTGCCCTTTTACATTTTCGTAGTCGGAAGAATAAAACCACATAAAGTTTGCCTGGTCAATTCCTGCAGCTTCCAGAAGAATATTGGTGACAGCTTTATCCATACACACAGCAGATGCTAAGGTATCGCATCCTACAAAAGGGATACCGCTTAATTGGAATAATCCCTGAATGGTACCGTCTTCACCATTTTTTCCGTGAAGTACGGGGAAAATAACGTCAATACGAATTGCGGAAAAGCCATATTCTGTTTCCATTACAATTCCGTGGATGCCTCTGTCCGGAGATAAAAATGCAGTACGGTTTTCAGAATGTTTCTCCCAAGTACCATTTTCAATTTCATCCACGTCACCGTTAAATAAAAGCCAATGACCTTCTTTGGTAATACCGAGCATAATAATTTCGTATTTATCTTTTGGAATGTTACGGATAACGGATGATGCGGAAAGCAGAGAAATTTCATATTCAGAGGAACAACCTCCAAAAATGACAGCAACTGTTGTTCTAGACATAAAATATATACCCCCATACTTTTGTTTTGATGAGAACGAATTAATATACTTATTATATATAATGATTTAATCTATATCATACCATATCTGCAGAGTTGGTTTCAAGTTTTTAACTGCCGTACGCTTATTTCATATGAATAAGCGTACGGCAGTTAAAAACTATTATCGTGATATTTATCACATAAAGTAGACTTTTTATATTGCTTATGGTAAGATTTCAAAGAAGCTTAAATACGTTATTTTTACAGTATTTATGATATAAAAATATCTGTTAAAAAAAGTCTGCTTAAAACAGCATTACCTTTCTATTTGATAAAATAGTAGACTTTTTATCTCAACCAATTAATGCAAAAAGATTAAATGCTCGATTATGTTTTTTTCTGTACAGTTGGGGCATTATAAAAAATCTAAAAATATATATCGTGATACAATTGTACAGTATTGGGAGGATGTGAAAGAAGTATGGGAAAAAGGTCATATTATATTGATATTTTAAATATTGTAGCGTGCTTTGCAGTTGTGCTTTTGCACTCCACTGGAAGTGTATTTCAATTTAACGAATCTCCAACTTGGTTTTTATCTATGGTGTTGCAGGCAATAGGACATTTCTCTATTCCATTATTTTTTATGTTAAGTGGTGCGACTTTGTTGGGGTACAGAGACAGATATTCTACCAAAGAGTACTTTAAGAAACGTTTTTTTAGAATATTTCTGCCGTTTATTCTATGGAGTGCCATAATGTTGGTCTGGAAATACTGTATTGGAGATTTTGAGATTCAAAGTTTTCAACAAGTTATAGGTGCGTTTTTAAATAACAAGATTCAAAATATTTATTGGTTTTTTTATGATCTAATACCTATATATTTTTGTATTCCTGTTATATCTCTAATTATAAAAAATAAAAAGACCATGTGGCTGTTTTTTGCTTTATGCTTTATAAATACCGCACTGCTGCCTTTATTTACAAGGTTTGTTGGTTCTATCTATTTAAATTTTCCAATAGCGAATAATTATATTGGTTATGTTCTTCTGGGATGGTTGCTGGCCAATACAGATATCCCAAAAAAGATTAGATGGCTTTTATATGGAGGCGCTCTTGTAGGCATTGCGGGAATGGTTATCGGTACTTATTTTATCAGTAAACCGCTGCAAACCTTGGATACCCAGTTCATGGATTATAATTCTATTTGTTGCTATCTGATAGCGGCAGGAGTTTTTGTATTGGTAAAGTCAATTAACTGGTCTTTTTTGGAAAAGCCGTTATTGTCAAAAGTAGTTTCCAATATCTCTGGTGCATGTTTTGGAATTTATTTAGTACAGATGATAGTATTTTACTATGTAGAAAAATGGTTACCGATGAAACCGGTGGTTATGATGACTGCCGGATGTTTACTCGTATATACCATATGTTTGTTGATAGTAGTGGCAGTAAGAAAAATACCAATTCTAAGAAAGATATTTCCTTAATCGTATTCAAAATAGATGCCTATGATTTTGGTTTTCTTTTATGTAATTTTCTTAAGGGTTTACAAAAGTCATATAGATTTTCCTTTCGTGCCTGTTGCATAAAGACTGAAAATGTAGTATAATTTCCAGTAAATATTTTAAAGTTGTAAGTACTATTTTCATTTTGATATAAATAAAACGGAATGCTACAACGCAAAAAGAGCAGGAGTGATTTTTTTGATGCAAGAGGCCTTTGACCTTATCGTAGAAAAAACCGCGGACGCCCTAAAAAAACAAGGCTTTGAACAGTCTAAAGATTTTGAGGACGATTTGGGACCGGCAGCATTATTTGTAAATAAAGATGCAGCCTACAGTATTGTATTTAAAACAAATGACAATATGTTTGAACTACGCAGTACAAATATGACAGACGATGGTCCAAACAGCAGTTGGAAATCTGTATCTAACTGGATTTTTGACCCGGAACAGGATACTTTGCGTGAGGCAGAGGCAATCGCTACAGACTTTATTGAAACTGTAGAAGGTCCAAGCCGTCTGGAGGAAATAAGAAAGGCGCAAAGACAGGCGTTTAAAGATGATGATAATAATCCCGGACCACTATTCTTTTTTAAACGTTTGGTTAATATATTTCCTGAATTAAAAGAGCAAATTAATGAGGAACGTACCTCTTATGTGGGATTCCGTTCTGTAACATTTGCAAAAGAATTTGTAGTGCCCAAAATAGAAAATTTGGCTATCAAGAAAAAAGAGTCTGCAGCTTTTAAGAAAATGTGTGAATTACTAAACGAGTTTTATAAAAATGGCGATTTGGACGTTCGTTCCATCATTACCATGGTCATTCTAAACGGACTGAGTGATACAGCCGTACAGAACATTATGGAACAATCAGATTCTATGTTGAAAAAAGGATATAAATACGGTGTGAAATGGAAAGGAAAAAAAGCAAAACCTGAACGTGAGAAACTGAAAGACAGACGCGGTTCCAGCGCATCTTCCGGAGCACCGAAAAGACTTTGATTTTTTAGAAGCAATGGCATAGTTGTCCGAAAGGAAAGCGTTTGCCGTTGCTTTTTTATTATTTTTTGGAGAATTTGAAAAAATTCGTACAAAAGGCTTGACCTATGGATTGGTTTATGTTAACATATTACTACCTCGCATTAGGGGTTATTTTTTTGTGCCCTTTTTTTGAGGGAGGCCATGGGCAGTTCGCTTATGAATTAGCCTAAATTTTTTCCGTGCAACGGGAGGTGCCGTCATGAGAGTGAAAATCACATTAGCTTGCACAGAGTGCAAACAAAGAAACTACAACACAATGAAGAACAAAAAGAACGATCCGGACAGACTTGAAATGAACAAGTACTGCAGATTCTGTAGAAAGCACGTGCTTCACAGAGAGACCAAATAGGTCGGAGGAACATTAATTATGGCTGAGACGAAACCAAATGTGTTTGTCAGGTTTGGAAAAGGTATTGCTAGATTCTTCCGCGATGGTAAGGCTGAGGTTAAAAAAGTTGTTTGGCCAAAGCCGTCAACCGTATTTAAGAATGCCGGTATTGTTCTTTTAATTATCGTCGTTCTTGGTGCGTTTATCTTCGGTCTTGATACATTATTGATGTATCTGTTAGGGCTTATTATGAACATTGCCCACTAGATATTGGACGGAGGATGGTACAATGCCTGAAGAAGCAAAATGGTATGTTGTTCATACTTATTCTGGGTATGAAAACAAGGTTGCCTCAAACCTAGAAAAAACGGTGGAAAATCGCCATATTCAAGACTTAATCCAAGAAATTCGCGTACCGACCGAAATTGTTACCGAAATTAAAGATAACAAGAAACGTGAAGTGGAACGCAAAATTTTTCCCGGTTATGTACTTGTAAAAATGGTTTTAACAGATGAGTCTTGGTACGTAGTACGCAATATTCGCGGCTGTACAGGATTTGTTGGTCCATCTTCAAAGCCAATTCCGCTTTCCGATGAGGAAATTGCCAGACTTGGCGTTGAAAAGAAAGAGGTTGAGGTTTCCTACGGCGTTGGTGATACTGTCAACATTATTGATGGTCCGCTCGACGGATTTACCGGTATTGTTGAAGAAATTGACGTCGAGAAAAACTGTGTCCGTGTAACAGTATCTATGTTCGGACGCGAAACACCGGTCGAGCTTGAGTTAGACCAAGCAGAAGCGGTGGAATAATTATATTTTGGTAATCAGCGGGCAACCGCTCATTATGTATGGGGGTTATACCCCAAAGGAAACAATATGTTTTCCTAAGTGGGAGGAACAGACAAAATGAATACTGTTCCGCCATTTACCACGAATTTTGGAGGTGCAAAGAAATGGCTCAAAAGGTAGCGGGCTTTATTAAGCTACAGATACCTGCCGGCAAGGCAACACCGGCACCACCAGTTGGTCCAGCTCTTGGTCAACACGGTGTAAACATTATGTCTTTTACAAAGGAATTTAACGAGCGTACAAAAAATGATGCAGGTATGATTATTCCTGTTGTTATTACTGTTTATGCAGACCGTTCATTTACCTTTGTTACCAAAACCCCACCGGCTGCAGTTTTAATTAAAAAAGCTTGCAGTATTGAAAAGGGTTCTGGTGAACCAAACAAGAACAAAGTTTCAAAAATTACTCGTGAGCAATTACAAAAAATTGCTGAGACAAAAATGAAAGACTTAAACGCAGCTAACATTGAGACAGCTATCAGCATGATTGCTGGCACTGCTCGTAGCATGGGCGTAGAAGTTGTAGATTAATCACCCGGGTGGGAGGAACACCGTAAAATCCGATTTTACCACTCAATAGGGAGGAAAAGCAATGAAACACGGTAAAAAATACGTTGATAGCGCTAAGCTAATCGATCGTGCTAAACTTTATGATACTACTGAAGCGCTTGAACTTTGCGTAAAAACAGGTTCCGCTAAATTTGATGAATCCGTTGAGGTTCACGTTAAATTAGGCGTTGACAGCCGTCACGCAGACCAACAGGTTCGCGGTGCTATTGTATTGCCAAACGGTACAGGTAAATCTGTACGTGTTGTAGCAATTTGCAAAGGCGACAATGAAAAAGCTGCTCAAGCTGCAGGTGCTGAATATGTAGGTGCAGAAGATCTTGTACAAAAGATTCAAAATGAGGGTTGGGTAGACTTTGACGTTCTAATTACAACTCCTGATATGATGGGTCTTGTAGGTCGTTTGGGTAAAGTGCTTGGTCCTAGAGGCCTAATGCCAAACCCAAAAGCAGGTACAGTTACACCTGATATTGGTAAAGCTGTAACAGAAGCAAAAGCCGGTAAAATTGAATATCGTTTGGATAAAACAAACATTATTCACTGCGTAATCGGCAAAGTTTCTTTTGGTGCTGAAAAACTTCAAGCAAACTTTGATGCTTTGTTAGAAGCTATTATTAAAGCAAAACCTGCTGCTGCTAAGGGTCAATACATCAAATCTTGCGTTGTTGCTTCAACAATGGGTCCTGGTGTTAAAATTAACCCAAGCAAATTTGCTCAATAAGATAAAAGTTGACAGTCTGAAGAGACTGTGTTATTATACTCTATAGCTGTACTTTATCCAAAGACAGCGGGTGCTTATGCGTAACAGAGTTTTACTGCTCTACCCGCCGAGGAAAAAGCACAATATACATTTGTATCTTTATATTTATGTGTATTTGCCTTTCCTGCCTTTATAAAGTAGGAAAGGCTTTTTGTGTTATGGATAATGGACTGCATCTCATATTGCGGAGGTGAATACATTGCCAAGTGAAAAAATTCTTGAACAAAAGAAACAAGCAGTTGCTGAGCTAAGTGCTCACTTAAAAGAAAGCTGTGTTGGTGTTATTGTTAACTACAGCGGCATTAATGTTGCTGATGACACTAAGCTTCGTAAAGAACTGCGTGAAGCAGGCGACACATATGTTGTTGTTAAAAACACATTGTTGTCTCGTGCTTTGAAAGATGCCGGAATTGAAGGTCTTGATTCTGTACTGGAAGGCACTACTGCGATTGCGTACAACAAAGAAGACTATGTTTCTGCAGCTAAAATCCTCTCCAAATATGCAGAGGATCACAAGAATTTTACAATCAAAGCAGGTTTTATTGATGGCAGCGTTGTAGATGTAAATGCTGTTAAAGAACTAGGAAACCTACCTTCCAAAGAAGTTTTGGTTGCAAAAGCATTGGGTGGCTTAAACGCACCTATTTCCGGCTTTGCTACTGTGCTTAACGGTACATTGAAAGGCCTTGTTGTTGCATTAAATGCAATTGCAGAAAAACAAAGCGCATAAAGCGTAATAAATGAAAAATGATTTAATGATATTATTGGAGGTACTACCATGTCTGAGAAAGTTACACAATTGATTGAAGATGTTAAAGCTCTTACTGTTCTTGAGCTATCCGAGCTAGTAAAAGCTCTTGAAGAAGAATTCGGCGTTTCCGCTGCTGCTCCTGTAGCAGTTGCTGCTGCTCCTGTAGCAGGCGGCGCAGCTCCAGCTGGCGAAGAGAAAACAGAGTTCGATGTTGTTTTGAAAGCAGCTGGTGCAAACAAAATCAATGTTATTAAAGTTGTTAGAGAAGTTACTGGTCTTGGTCTAAAAGAAGCAAAAGAGCTTGTTGACGGCGCACCAAAAGCTGTTAAAGAGGGCGTTTCCAAAGATGACGCTGATGCAATGGCAGCTAAACTAAAAGAAGCTGGCGCAGAAGTAGAAGTAAAATAATTTTACTTACTGATAAAAAAGAAGGTTGGTTTATTCCAACCTTCTTTTTTATTTTTAAATGCTTTCATGTACTTAATTTTTGCTTCAGTCGAATTATCATTTACCTAATTTATCGCAGTCAAAAAGAGAGGATACTATGTATCCTCTCTTTTTTATGCGGTTTACTTTATCATGCATCTTTTATCATTGTAATACTGCTTCCGCCATTTTTGGAAGGGTGTACCTGGATTTGGGTCGCGATACGATTTTTTAACTCACTGACATGAGAAATGATTCCTACGGTACGTCCCATTTTTTGAATTTGTGACAATGCTTTCATGGCAGTATCTAAAGTATCTTGATCCAGTGAGCCAAACCCTTCATCAATAAAGATGGAATCTAAACGGACACTTCCGGAATAAGATTGTACCACATCGGACAGGCCAAATGCCAGGGACAAGGAGGCAAGGAATTGTTCTCCGCCTGAAAGGGTTTCTATTGACCTGGGGGCTCCTGTAAAGCCGTCTAATACCTCTAAATCCAGTCCGCTTTTGGCATTTCCTCCGGCAGAACCTTCTAAGCGTCTTAAACTGTAGCGGCCACGGCTGAGAAGAGAAAAGAATTCGTTGGCATAAGTTAATATATCGTCCAGCATAATTCCGAGTATAAATTGCTGTAGAGGAATCTTTTTGGGGTTACCGCCTGACAATAACTGATATAGGCGGCTTGCTTGTTCGTATTGTGCCTCTGTTGCTTTACTGTTACTGGTAATTTCTTGTAGCTGCGCAAGCGCTTTTTGTGAGTTTTCCAGTTGCTGTGTCTGAGCACCAACTTTTAGGGATAGTGCATCATGTTGCTGTTGTAATTGCATATATTCTGTTTCCAAAGAAGCAATGTTGGGTTCTGCCTGACCCTGTAATTGCAGGGTCAATTGATGCAGCTGCTGGCGGATTGTTTGTACCTGTGTGGTGTAATCTTGAATCGTATCTTCCAGTTCCTGTATCTTTTGTGCAGAAATACGCAGGGGCTCTAAATTGGAAGTTATATCGATATTTAGCGTGTTTTCCACAGTTTCCAGTTGTTTTGTGAATACTTGTTTGCTTTTCTCTTCTGCTTCTATGGCTTCAGTTTGAGCGGAGGCTGCATGTTCCAAGTTCGCTTTCTCTACAGCTATTTGAGAACACGCTTCCATCCATTTTGTGTCCCAAAGGGCGGTTTTTTCCTTCAGTTGTTTTAATGTGCGTTGCATATTGTTCCACTCTTTTTCTGCATTTATGATACCGCTTGGAAGTTGTATGGAACTGTTTAATTCTCTGATAGAAGCTTCTATGGCTGCCATTTGTTGCTGATGCAAAACAATTTCTTCTTTTTTCCGTTCATATGTTTCTTTTAAACGAGATTGCTCATCTGATAATGTCTGCAAACGTTCCTCTGATTTTTTACGTGTCGCAATCAATGCTTCTGATTTCTGTACCTGCTCTTTTTGTTCTTTTATTTGTATTTGTAAATGCTCATAATCGGTAGGAATTTCCTGACATGCCTCTAAAGCAGCTTTCAATTGATTTGTTTTCTCATCCAATACCGCTTGTGCATGGCTGAATGTTTGCAAATATTGTTGATAGTCTGTTTGCAATTGCTCTAATTCTTTTCTGAGAGCAGAGAGTTGTGCAGTATCTGTTTGTCCTGAACTGTTTTGTACAGCCGGTGCAGGGTGATGAAGGGAGCCGCATACAGGACATGGCTTATTTTCCTGTAACTCCTGTGCCATTACCATGGCTGTTTGCTCTAAAACAGCTGTTTGTATGTGTGATACTTGTTCTTGTTTTTGTGCAATGATATGTTCTTTTTCCTGTTTGATTGCAAAAGAAGAGTCAAATATTTGTTTTGCTTTTTTATGTTCCTTTTTGATTTGAGACCATGTGAGATATCGCTGTTCATACGTTTGTAAGATAAGCAGTTGTTCTTTGTATTCGGGTAATCGTTGGTATTCTGCATCGATGGATTGCAGATATAGCGTTCCTTTTTGCATTCGTTCTTCTATTTGGTTTATTTGCAGTTGTATTTGAGATTGTTTTGCATCCTTTTTTTCAATTATTTCTTGTATTTCTCTTTGTTGAATATTCTGAGCGTCAATTCGTTTGATTGCTTGTATGCTTCTTTCCAAATCAGGAAGGATTTTTTCCAGCTGAACGATTTGTTCCTTTTGATTTAAGATATTCTCTTGCTGTTCTTCCAGTTGCTTTTGATACAATTGTGCTTGTTCAAATACTTGTTGCGCAGTTTGATAGGCTGTACGTTTATCTATAGAAGCCTTTTTTGCAGCCTGATAATTTTGCCAATATGGATATATTTGTTCGATTTGCTTTGCGGAAGAAAGAAGTTTCTTTTTTTCCTCTATAGTTGGAGCATAATCATACAGATTGCTTTGTTTCCGTTCCAATTCTTTTTTTTGTATGATTTTTTGCTGTAATTCTTTTGCTTGATTCAATTGTTCTAAGGTATCTTTTACTGTTTTTTGCAGTTGTTTTAATTCCGTTTGAAAGACACATAAAGCAGAGTTGTTCCGAATACACTTTTCTTCCAATGCCTCCATAGTTTCTACTTCTTCGCGCTCTAATAAAGCGGTTTTTGTGGCATATAATTCTCCTACTTCTTTCGAGAGTGTGTTCGCATGCTGTTTCATTTTATCTGTAATTTGTGACCACATCTGTGTGGCAAACAATGTTTGTAAAATTTCTGCTTTACCGTTGGAATTTGCACGGAGCAGTTTTAGAAAATCACCTTGCGGCAATACAATCACTTGAGAAAATTGTTCGCATGTTAGTCCCAGCAACCGCTGTGCATAGTCGCGTACTTTGGTTTCACTGCCGCTGACCAGCAGTTCCCATTGTGCCTGTTTATCGGTAGGCAAACCGTCAGTGAGGCGATAACAAATGTGTTCTTCTCTGATATCCCGTCTGCCGCTTCCTCTTACATAATATACAGACTGTGAACGATAAAAGCGGTAGACTTCATCGCCTAACTGAAAGGAAAAATCAACAGAGGTACTCAAAGCGTCATCTGCAGCAGTGCTGCGCATACTGGACCAACTACGGCGTCCTCCTGTTGCTTTGCAATATAGAGCAAAGCACATAGCGTCCAGAATGGTTGTTTTTCCCCCTCCCGTGGAGCCTGTAATTAAAAAGATAGGATTTTCTCCCAACGAGGAAAAATCAATGGTTGTAGATTGAATATAGGAGCCGAATCCTTGCATGGTAATGGAAATGGGTTTCATAACAAAAACGAACCTCCCTTCTGAATCATATTGTTACATTCTCTATGCTGATTTCTATATTATGAATTGGTTTGTTCCTCTTTTAATTCTGTAAAAAGTCTTTGAAATAGAATTTCATCTTCTTTGGTAGGCTCTGTACCGCAAATCTGCTGCAAGAATTGTGAAAATACGGTCATTTCATTGGTGGTACGGTTTTGTATCGTTTGGCGCAATGTTTTTTGCTCTCCTGACAACTCTGTATGCAGCCAATTGCAATGTACGGAAAGTATATTGGGAAAATAGGGACGAAGTTGTTCCAAGGGCATATAAACAGGGGTATCGTTTGTAAGCTCTACGGCCAAATAGTCCTCAGACGGAGTTGTTTTACCAACAGTAATCAATTCCTCCAGTGTGCCTGTTATCGTGCGCATATCCCGTAAGGCCGGTATAGGAAGTAAAGTTGTGGTATTGCGTTGTTTTGTAATATCCAACAGTGTTAGTGATTTTTTGTGATGTTCTTCATCAAACGAATATTTTAAAGGCGAACCACCATAACGTCCGTATTCACCTACGCGCTGGGGACCATGCAGATGTCCCAAAGCAGTATAATCAAAATTTTGGAACAAAGAAGGCGGAACTTCTCCGCTGCCACCTACGTAAACGGCACTTTCAGAATCGCATGTTTGGCTTCCGGCTGCAAAACAATGACCTACCAATATGTTAATTGCAGTTTGGTCCATATTTGCTTGTATGGCGGAAATCACCGCTTGATATGCCATGGGGAATCCTTGAATGGATTCGTCTTGAAAATATTGACGTACGACAGCAGGTTCTATGTAAGGAAGTAAATATAGATGTAATGTTTCATCATCTTTTGTGAGTACAACAGGGGAAAACACGTCCTCTAATTTGGTAGCAATGTAAATACCGCTGCTGCGCAGCATAGAAGCTCCGACTGCAATACGGTCGGCACCATCATGATTTCCTGAAATGACAGCAAAGGGGATTTGGAGCCGGCTCATTTCCGTTAGAACCTCGTCAAACATACGAATTGCTTCTACAGGTGCAATTTGTCTGTCAAAAATATCTCCTGCTAATATTACACAATCGGGTTGCTCTTTTTGCACAGTGGGAAGAAACACTTCTTTGATAAAGTATGCTTGGTCTTGGAGAAGAGAACGTCCATAAATCATTTTTCCCAGATGCCAGTCAGAGGTATGGAGTATTTTCACGATATTTAGTTCCTTTCTGTCATTTTTTTCTGCGGGTGCCTCGTTTGGGATAAGAGAGGGTCAGGGAATCCGGTGCTATGATTTGTTCAAATACCGCAATATGACGATTACTCATAGTACGGTCAACGTGTTGTGCCCCAAAAAACCACTGTTTGTATGTCACTTGCACGAGAATTTCTTCGAAAAAGGCTTGCAAGGCAGAACGATGGATGTCCTGCCTTATGCCGGATACGACATGGTTTGGGCAAGGTTCATGAGTAATAATATAGTCTACTGTTAACTGATGATCAAATAAATGTTTTGCCCCTGCAATCATTTCCTCGCGGGTCGGCATTTCTTCGGGCCACCATCTGCCGGTTTCCATATAGATTTCTTTTTCTTCTGTTTCTCCGCCGCCAAAGGCGAAAAGGCTATGCCCATCTATTTCGAATATTTCACCGCGCATTAGATGAAGAATATTTGGACGTATCTCGTGTACGGTTCCTTGTTTCCATTGTCTGGTAGGATAAGCGTTTAGTAAATCAAAATTTTCATGTGTACCATCCACAAATAAGATAGTATATGGTTTTTGGCTTAATATTTCCAGCTGTTTTTCTTCCCTTTTTCCGCCATTCCAGATGAAGCCAAAGTCACCGCAGATGATAAGATAGTCTTCGGAAGTGAATTTTTTGGTCTGTTCTGTTTCAAAACGATTGATATCTCCATGCGTATTTCCTGTAATGTAAATCACACAGACCCTCCTTATTCTGAAATTTGTTCCAATTTGTTAACAATCTGAAAAATCCCTTTTCATTTAGAAAAGGAACTGGTATACTTAATTTTAGATGAAATTTCGACATGTTTTTTATTCAATTTGATTATAATCATCATATCATAACGGAGGCAAAATTTCCATGAAAAAAAAGATAGTTCCATGCATCGCATTTCTGTTTGTTGTTTTCATGATGGTACCTGCATTATCTGCTTCAGCTGCGGTATTTAATATTGATTTTGAAACAAAATCCAAAGGGATTTATATGGCTAATCTAGACACGGATACTGTAGTTTATGAAAAGGATGCGGATTTAAGGTTAGAACCGGCCTCCTGTACCAAAATTATGACGTATATTGTTGCAGTAGAGCATATCAGTGACTTAGAGGGTACGAAAATTACGGTTAGTGACTATATTGAGCCGACATTAACAGGTACAGGAAGTTCCATGGCGGGTGTTATTACAGGTGAGGAGTTAACAGCACTGCAGTTGCTGAACTTGATGATGGTGCCTTCGGGAAATGATGCTTCTTTAGTACTTGCAGAATATGTGGGTGGATTGGAAACAGGTGCGACGGGAGAAGAGGCTGTCAAGAACTTTGTGCAAATGATGAATGATAAGGCAGCAGAACTTGGTTTAAGCAATACACATTTTAACAATCCCCACGGATTGCACGATGATGAACATTACACCACTGCTTCTGACTTATATCAAATCACAAAATATGCATTGACATTACCACATTTCTCGGATATTACCTCTCAAACATTTTATACGTTACCTGCTACAAATAAAAGCGCAAAATCAAGAACGGTATATACTACCAATAAGATGATTTCAGAAAATACAGCGGATAATCCATACTATTATCAATACGCGAAAGGTATTAAAACAGGTTCTCATGACCAAGCCGGTTATTGTTTGGTTTCCAGTGCGGTATATGATGGCTATACTTATATATGTGTGGCACTTGGGGCTCCTTCCGTAGATGCCAATGGAAAAGAAATAGAAGAACGCGGAGAGATGATAGATTCTAAAAATTTGTACCGTTGGGCTTTTACAACTTTAGAGCAAAAGGATATCCTGAAAAGTACAGATACGGTTGCGGAAGTGAAAATAGACTATGTTTGGAATCAAGACAGGTTGTTGCTGTCGCCCGAAAAAGATTTTTCCACCATTTTACCGTCTGATGTAGATCCCAGCAGCGTAATGCTTACTACGCATTTACCTGAAAAAGTAGAGGCACCTGTAAAAAAGGGAGATGTCATTGGTACGGCTACGCTTAGTTATGCAAATCAGGAATTGACTACTATTAACTTAGTGGCGGCAGAATCTATGGAAAAAAGCCAATTACTGCAAATTGGAAGTGTAATGAAAGATATTTTTAGTTCCCTTTGGTTTATTATCATTGCAATCATTATTGGCATTCTTCTAATTGTGTATATTACACTTACGCTGCTTTATAAAAGTAAAAAGAAAAAGATGCGTAAAGTCAAGAAATATAGAAAAATGTAAGAACGTTTGTCTATTGACAGCGGTAGAGAAATCTTATAAAATAAACGTTGCGAGCAGACTGAACAGTCGCGGGTATAACTCGAAAGGGTGTATCTGAGGAAAGTCCGAGCTCCGCAGGGCAGAATAACGGCTAACGGCCGCCGGGGGCGACCCTAGGGATAGTGCAACAGAGAGATACCGCCCGGTTTTACTGTGGTAAGGATGGAAAGGCGAGGTAAGAGCTCACCAGCGTATAGGAGACTATACGGCTATGTAAACCCTATTCGGAGCAACACCGCAGAGAAACATATAGCGCTTGCCCGGCGCGTTTCGAGAAGGTGGCATGAGCCGCGGTGGCAACACCCGGCCAAGATAGATGACTGTTCACGACAGAACTCGGCTTATAGGTCTGGTCGCAATAAAGCACGCTTCCCATTTGGGAAGCGTGCTTTATTTTTGTAAGAATAGTGTTTGTTTCACAAAATGTATGATATGCACAGTGAATTTGTAATATTTTGGTTTAAATATAACTTGTTGTTAAAAATGTAAACAGTTATAATTGTGTTATAAATAGGATGATCATTCATTTATTTATGTATATTTAATAGGGATAATAGCACAATTTTCAGTATACTGATAAGGAGAATAAAAATATGAAAGGGACAGAATAAATGAAAAATTTTTTTAAATTACGAACTACTTTATATAGTGTTTTAATAGTCGCCATGATTCTTTCCTCGGCATCTTTTACCATTTCGGCTATTTAGCAGGATGATACAGCAAGTGGGATAACAGAAGTTAGTGAATATAATGATGAAGATACTTATATGGTATTGGAACCACAAGAAGAATTAATGAAAAAATTTCAATCTGTACCGAAAATTCAGGTGATTGAAAAATATACTCCGATTGAGGAAAGCGATATTCTAACTTCATTAGTGGGAGTGGATACTATTTCCATTAAGCATGCTTTATTAATTGATGGTCAAGAAAATGATATGTTACGGACATTTGATAATCTTGAGATTGCGATTAATAAGTTATACGAAAAAATACCAAATTTATTAAGTATTCTAGAGGCGGAGTATGGTTTGGAGCCCATGAGCTCAGAAAATTGGGAGCAATATCGAAATAATTGTATTGAATATATAAATACTTGCATTGCAAATAATGATGATTCCTATAGTGGTATTGCAACAGAGTATAATATTCTTGAATTATTTTTTGATATTTACGAAAATACAGAACAAAACATGGATTTAATCAATCGGATAAATAGTTCAAAATTGCGGATGAATAATCCCTCTATAACAGTTGGACAACTAGTTACACAATTACCTGCTAATACTCCGTTAGCTAAAGAAATTAATGAAATAAGAAAAGAAGAAAAAATTAATCAGATTCAGGAATCATCGAGTAAATCTCAGACAAGAGGATCAAGTGTTTCTAAATATTTTAATATCAATCTTGGCATAAAGTATGCGATAGAGCATGCAACTAATCCTAATCTTTTAAAATATGAGTACTTAAATGGTAAAGATTGTACGAATTTCGCTTCTCAAATTTTGTATGAGGATGGTTTGCCTATGAGTTGGGAAGGAGATGATTGGTGGCATCAATCTGGGCGTTATCACTACTATTCTACATCTTGGATTAATGCAAATACCTTTTGTTATTGGTTTGGTAATGATTATATTACAGAATCATTGTATGACTTATCTGGAGTAGTGAGGGTAGGCGATTTTATCGCTATAGATACTGGAAGGGATTGGTCCTATGATCATGTAGGATTTGTGACTATATTAGGTACTTACGATTGGCATACCAATAACTGGGGACATAATCAATATTATAGAGATTTTATGGTTGCCCAACATACAAATGATTATCACTTATGGGTTAGTGATAAAAACAATGGATGGGATGATGTGGAAGGTCAGGATACAGAGGCTACTAGGACTGGACGTTATATACGTCTTTGGACAAGATAATGGTGTGGAGAATAATGAGAAAAAATACTGCATGGAT
>ERZ773103.1771-NODE-1771-length-21966-cov-6.365068_pt1 | contig 21966 bp, 18 predicted proteins | sample MGYA00511118_ERZ773103 | MGnify/ENA primary metagenome ERZ773103 (study PRJEB29015, sample SAMEA2737821) | human gut metagenome | biome: human gut; feature: human-associated habitat; material: faeces | place: China | collected 2012 ... | reverse complement strand
AAAATAAAACTGACCGGCAGAAATCAGGAATTGACTGTCAGCGGTGAATACAATATCCGATGTCTGCTTGTCCCGTCCTCGGATACAGCCGTTATTCTACAGGACAAAAGTACCAGAAACGGCATGTCTCTGCTGCCAAGCGGATATTTTTTCCTTGAAGAAATCAATGATGGAGAACAAATCACCGGCTATAAAATTTATGGCGGTGGCTTCGGCCACGGAGCCGGTCTAAGCCAGAATGGTGCCGACACACTGGCAGAAAAGGGATATGAATATAGAGAAATTCTGACATACTTTTTCGAGGGTATCAACATAGAAAATGTCAATACCCTCGAATGAAGCATCAAAGGAACCTGCAGACGGGTTCCGATGAATGCCCTAATATTTAAAAATGTCTTCTGCTGTGTCCCCTGAAATAGATTCGGGATGCAGCAGATTGTTGAGTTCTGCCCCCAGGAAAAGCTGATACATACAGGTGTACAGCCAGAGCATGATCATCATGATGCCCGCCAGACTGCCGTACATATAGATAAAACTATGGGAATAATTGAAATAAATAGCAAAAATGCTGGAAGTGATCATCCATCCGATGGAGCAGGATATTGCTCCCGGCAGCACATACAGCAGCGGTGTCTTCTTATTCGGCAGCACCTTGTAAACAAAGATGAAAAACATCGTCAGCAGTCCGAAAATGATCAACATACGGATACTGATGACAAAGGCAGCAAACTCATGCAGCACCGGCAGAAGTTTGATCACCTTGCGATAAAAAACATTGCCAAATACCAGAAGACCGAGGGTCACGATTAATGCTACAGCCAGCCACAATGTATAAACTGCTGAAATGAAACGGATATAAAAATAATTTCGTGTTTCATTGATATGATAAATCTCGTTAATTCCCCTGGTAATAGACAAAATCCCTCGTCCTGCCGACCAGAGAACAAAGATGATCGTAAACGATGTAATCGCAATCGTAGACTGCTCATAAACTTCCTTCATAACCAAGCGAATGACATCATTGGCCATCTTCGGCGATAACATCTGGAGAATATTCAACAGATCTTCATAGGTCAACGGTGAATACCGCAGAAGAGTCAGCAAAAAAATACAGAATGGAAATGCAGAGAGCACAATAAAAAAGGCCGCCTGTGAAGCATAAGCTCCCAGATGATCTTCTGTATTTTTCTTCAAAAATCCCTTGACCCAACGCAAAATTGAATGCATAGATTCCCCCCTCGTTAAAACGTCACACGGCTTCATCTTATCATAGATTACAAAAATTAACAACTGTGAAGATGACCTATTGACAAGCTTTTTGAATATGTTAAAATAAAACATGAACAAAAGCTGTGAATGTGCTGCAGATCATGTATAGTATATGCATATCTGTATCAGGTTATCATTTCCTTACAGAGAGAGGGAGCCATTGGCTGGAAGCTGCCTTAAGTTCTGATGATGACTGAATTTCCCACAGGAGCTGTATCTCTGAACCATATACCAAGTAGGAGATATCGCCGATGCCCGTTAAGCATCTCCAAGTGCCCCGTTATATGTCATTTTTGAATAACTTCGATTTGAACGGGGAAGCAGGGTGGTACCGCGGAATGAATTCGTCCCTTTATTTTTTATAAAGGGGCTTTTTTTATGCACTTTTGCGCGCGAATACATACCTGCCTGCAAACCACATCCACAGTCAAAATAAGATTAGTCAAAGAAAGGAGCGTATGATTTTTTCATACGAGTCGTACAATGAAGGACAGACTGCAAAAAATTAGAAATGAAGCCATCGCCCAGATCAAAGCTGCCGGTGGTATGGATGCACTGAATGATATCCGTGTTTCCTTTTTAGGTAAAAAAGGCGAACTGACAGCCATTATGAAATCCATGAGAGATATCCCGCCTGAAGAACGTCCGGCATTCGGCCAGATGGTCAATGAAGCCCGTCAGGAAATCGAGAATTCTCTTGATACGATGAAGAAAGATCTTGCTGCAAAAGCCAGAGAACTTCAGCTCAAATCCGAAGTCATCGATGTTACACTTCCGGCAAAGAAGAACCATCTGGGTCACCGCCACCCAAACAGCATTGCCCAGGAAGAAGTTGAACGTATCTTTACAGGTATGGGTTATGAAGTTGTAGAAGGACCTGAGATTGAGTTTGACTACTACAACTTTGAAGCTTTGAACATTCCTGCCAATCATCCTGCCAAAGATGAACAGGATACATTCTACATCACCAAAGATCTGCTGCTTCGTACACAGACATCCGGTACACAGATCCATACCATGGAAACTCAGCCGCTGCCGATCCGTATGATCGCACCGGGCCGTGTATTCCGTGCCGATGAACTGGATGCTACGCATTCACCGAACTTCCACCAGATTGAAGGCCTTGTCGTTGACAAAAATGTCACATTTGCCGATCTGAAAGGCACACTGGCTGAATTTGCGAAACAGCTTTTCGGCGAAGATACAAAGGTCAAGTTCAGACCGCATCATTTCCCATTCACAGAACCAAGTGCTGAAATGGATGTCACATGCTTCAAATGCGGTGGCAAAGGCTGCAGAATGTGTAAAGGTGAAGGCTGGATTGAAATCCTTGGCTGCGGTATGGTGCATCCGCATGTATTTGAAATGTGCGGCATTGATCCTGAAGAATATCAGGGCTTTGCATTCGGTGTCGGCCTTGAGCGTATCGCCATGCTCAAATACGAAATTGATGACATGCATCATCTCTATGAAAATGACATCAGATTTCTGAAACAGTTCTAAGCAGCAGGAGGAAAATAGATTATGAGAACATCATTAAAATGGATTAAAGACCTTGTACCGGGTATTGAGGATCTGACACCTCAGGAATATCTGGATGCTATGACATTATCCGGTTCAAAGGGCGAATATTATGTCGAATTAGACAAGAATCTCGAGAATATTGTTATCGGACAGATTTTAAAAATCGAAAAGCATCCTGATGCCGACAAACTGGTCATCTGCCAGGTGAATGTTGGTCAGGAAGAACCTGTACAGATCGTCACAGGTGCACCAAACGTTTTTGAAGGCGCTGTTGTTCCGGTTGTCCTTGCAGGCGGAAAAGTTGCCGGCGGTCATGACGGCAGCACCCCTCCGGAAGAGGGCATCAAGATCAAAAAGGGCAAACTCCGCGGTGTACCAAGTAACGGTATGATGTGTTCCATCGAAGAACTGGGTTCCAGCCGCGATATGTATCCGGATGCCCCTGAAAACGGTATCTATATCTTTAAGAACAGAGACGATATCAAACCGGGAGATGACGCAATCAAGGCTCTGGGCTTAGATGACGCTGTTATTGAATACGAGATCACATCCAACCGTGTAGACTGCTTCAGTATTCTCGGTATTGCAAGAGAAGCTGCTGTTACATTCGGCAAACCATTCTGTCCGCCGGTTGTAGAACCAACAGGCAACGATGAAGATGTCAACGATTTTATCAGCGTTGAAGTCAATGATACAGAACTGTGCCCGCGCTACACAGCCCGTGTGGTTAAGAATATCAAGGTGGGACCATCTCCTGAATGGATGCAGCGTCGTCTGGCGGCTCAGGGCATCCGTCCGATCAACAATATCGTCGATATTACCAACTATGTCATGGAAGAATACGGTCAGCCGATGCATGCCTATGACCTTTCTACCATCGCAGGCCAGAAGATCATTGTCCGCCGTGCCGAAGACAACGAGAAATTTGTTACTCTGGATGGCCAGGAGAGAACACTGGACAGCTCTATGCTGATGATCTGTGATGCAGAGAAACCAGTTGGTATCGCAGGTATCATGGGTGGCGAAAATTCCATGATCACAGATGACGTAGATGCTATTTTATTTGAAGCAGCTTGCTTTGACGGCACCAATATCCGTCTCTCCGGCAAGAAACTCGGTATGCGTACCGATGCCCAGAGCAAATTCGAAAAGGGTCTGGATCCGAATAATGCCAGCGCAGCCATCGACCGTGCCTGCCAGTTGATCGAAGTGCTGGGTTGCGGCGAAGTTGTCGGCGGTATGGTAGACGTTTACGGCAAAGTCAAAGAGCCTCATGAAATTACTTTCCAGCCTGAGAGAATTAACCGTCTGCTTGGCACTGATTTATCTGCTGAACAGATGCTTGGTTACTTCAAGTCACTAGAACTTGAATACGATGCTGACAGAAATGTCATGATTATCCCGACATTCAGACAGGATCTTCTGGGCACAGCAGACCTTGCTGAAGAAGTTGCAAGATTCTATGGCTACTCCAATATTCCTTCTACACTGCCAAGCGGCGAATCTACCAGCGGTAAAGTTTCCTTCAAGCACAGAGTCGAAGATATTGCCAAGGAAACTGCTGAATTCTGCGGATTCTCCGAAGGTATGACTTTCTCCTTTGAAAGTCCGAAGGTATTTGATAAACTCCGCCTGGATGCTGATGATCCGCTGCGTCAGGCAATCACTATTGCCAACCCACAGGGTGAAGATTACAGTATCATGAAAACAACACCTTTAAACGGCATGCTTGTTTCTCTGGCAAGAAACTTCAACCGCCGCAACAAAGATGTAAAATTATACGAAATGGCAAAGATTTATCTGCCTAAATCACTGCCACTGACAGAATACGCTGATGAACGTGTTCAATTTACACTCGGTTTCTACGGTGAAGGCGATTTCTTCACAATGAAAGGTGTTGTGGAGGAATTCCTTGAAAGAGCAGGTATGCATGATATCGTTGATTATGATCCAAATGCCGGCAAAAACTTTCTGCATCCGGGTCGCCAGGCCAACATCATTTACCAGGGTAAAGTCATCGGCTACATGGGTGAAGTTCATCCGGAAGTATGCGAAAACTATGACATGAAGACACGTGCTTACATTGCCGTTCTTGATATGCCTTTCATTACAGAAATGGCAACATTTGACCGTCATTTCAAGGGCATTGCCAAACATCCTGCTGTAAACCGTGATATCAGTATGGTGGTTAAGAAAGACATCCTTGTTGGTCAGATTGAAAAAGTCATCCGCGAAAAGGGCGGTCATCATCTTGAAAGCTACCATCTGTTTGATATCTACGAAGGTTCACAGATCAAAGCGGGTTACAAGTCCGTTGCTTACTCCATCACTTTCAGAGCAAACGACAGAACACTGGAAGAAAAAGATATCACAGCGGCTATGGACAAGATCATTGCCGGCCTTGAAGACCTTGGCATCGAACTGAGAAAATAGAGGCTGACAGACAATGAAAACAAGTGATTTTTATTACGATCTTCCTGAAGAACTGATCGCTCAGGATCCGTTAGAAGACCGGTCAAGCTCCAGACTCATGGTGCTTGACCGCGAAAGCGGTGAGATCAGCCATCATATCTTCAAGGATATTATTGATTATTTAAACCCTGAAGACTGTCTTGTTATCAATGATACAAAGGTCATTCCGGCAAGACTCTATGGTGTGAAAGAGGATACCGGTGCCCACATTGAAATTCTCTTATTGAAGAGAAGAGAAAATGATGTCTGGGAGACACTGGTTCGCCCAGGCAAAAAAGCAAAACCGGGTACCCGTCTGACATTTGGTGACAGGCGTCTGAAAGCAGAAGTCATTGATGTGGTGGAAGAGGGCAACCGTCTGATCCATTTTGAATACGAAGGTATTTTTGAAGAAATCCTTGACCAGTTAGGTGAAATGCCGCTGCCGCCATATATCACCCACAAGCTTCAGGACAAAAACCGTTACCAGACGGTCTATGCCAAACATGAAGGCAGTGCCGCTGCACCCACAGCCGGACTGCATTTTACACCGGAACTTCTGGCGGCCATTGAAGCCAAAGGCATCCGCATCGCCCGTGTAACCCTTCATGTGGGCCTGGGCACATTCCGTCCTGTTAAGGTGGAGGATGTGACACAGCACCATATGCATTCTGAGTATTATCAGGTCACTCAGGAAGCCGCTGATATCATCAATGATACAAAAAAACGCGGTGGCAGAGTCATCGCCGTTGGTACCACCAGCACACGTACGCTGGAATCCGTGGCGGATGAAGACGGCACCATGCATGCTGCAGGAGGATGGACGGAAATTTTCATCTATCCGGGCTACAAATTCAAATGCATTGATGCGCTCATTACCAATTTTCACCTTCCGGAATCAACACTTCTAATGCTCGTCTCTGCACTGGCAGGCAAAGAGCATATTATGCATGCCTACGAGACAGCTGTTCAGGAGCGTTATCGTTTCTTCAGCTTCGGGGATGCGATGTTTATAAAATAATCTGTAACTGTTCAGAGCCACCCCGACATAATGCGTAGCATTTTGGAGGTTGGCTCTGAACAGTTACAATAATTTTTCAAGTGCATTACACTGCATGTCCTATGCAGGTAATGTACTTTTTATTTCCGATTCCCGGATAAAACCGAAAATTCATAGACAACCCGTATCATAAAGTGTTATAATGGAGCGGTATGATGCCATAGAGATAACATGGTATCAGGATATTATTTCATATACTACAAAAAGGAAAGGATTATATATGGACGTAGACAGGGAACAGCTTCAGAAACTCAGAGAACAGATTGGCAGAAAGGCACATCTGACATCCATGCTTGACAATCTGTATGTTCAGGAAAAAGAGCAGAAGGAAAAGGTTGAAGAACTGCGACAGGAGAAGGAAGATGAGCAGAAGGATGTGGACCGGCTGGAAGACAGAGGTCTGACAGCTCTTTTTTACAGTCTCATCGGAAAAATCGACGAGAAGATGACAAAGGAACAGAAGGAAGCTTATGCAGCCTCCGTGAAGTACGAAGCCGCGAATCAGGAATTAAAGGCCATTCAGTATCATATCCATACATATGTCAAGGAACTGGATTATCTGAAGGGATGCGAAGCAACCTACAATAAATTGTTGAAGGCAAGAGAGGACGAGATTCGTCTCAGGAATTCAGACAAAGCGGACAGATTGCTCCATCTCGATGAACAGATATCTGCCTGCAGCAGCCGTATCAAAGAACTTCAGGAAGCTATTTCAGCAGGACAGAAGGCCGCTTTTACAACAGATTGTGTACTTGGCAAGCTTGACAATGCAGAAGCATGGGGCACATGGGATATCCTCGGCGGCGGTTTACTCAGCACAGCAGCCAAACACGGCAACCTGGACGATGCCCAGAGCTATATTACCGAACTCCAGATGGATCTCAGACACTTCAACACAGAATTGACTGATATCTCCGTTCAGACGGATGTTCATGTCAACACAGATGATTTCCTGCGTTTTGCAGATTACTTTTTTGATGGCATCTTTGCAGATCTGGCTGTTCAAAAGCGTATCAAGCAATCCAAAGAACAGGTTCAAGGGATTAAAACCGAGATTGAGTCCGTTCTCGAAGAACTGGAACGCATGCTGGATGAGGAACAGCATCTGAAAGAGATACTTCAATCAGAGATTGAAGACGTCCTTGTAGAATAAATATCCTGCACATAAATGATTTGACAAAACAGGACTCATCTTTTATAATTTGATAAGGTGTGTCCTGTTTCTTTTTCAGAGGCAGAATACAGAAATTGTCATTAAATTTTATAAAATAAAGGATAAGGTGAATAACATGAGTTTAATGGAAGATTGGGAAGTACTTGCAAACCAGTACAATACAGATCAGGCAACAGCACAGAAGTTCTGGACAGATTACTATATGCAGGAGAAGGCTGTCTATGAAAAGATGCTGACAGAACCTGTAGAAGTTGAGAAGGGCACTGTTGCAGAGCTGGCTGAGAAATACGGTATGGATGTTGTCCGTTTCGGCGGTTTCCTTGATGGTATCAATGAAAGCTTAAAGACACCAAACCCTGTTGATACCATCGTTGCTGAATCAGAAGTGACTGTTGATATCGACCTTGAGAAACTGTACTACAACATGGTAGCTGCAAAAGCTGATTGGCTTTACAACCTGCCTCAATGGGATGCACTTCTGACAGAAGAACGCAGAAAAGAGCTCTACAAAGCCCAGAAGAAATCTATGACTGTTGTTAAAGGCAAGAAGATCGGACGTAATGATCCATGCCCATGCGGAAGCGGCAAGAAGTACAAACAGTGCTGTGGACGTTAATCACTGCTTAAGTCTGAACAGAGGTTTTTATGAGTATCTTAAATGTTGAACATTTATCCCACGGATTCGGAGACAGAGCCATCTTTCAGGATGTCTCTTTCCGGATGCTGGCGGGAGAACATATTGGACTTATCGGCGCCAACGGTGAAGGTAAGTCCACTTTTATGAGTATTATTACAGGCAAACTGATGCCTGACGAAGGCAAAATCGAATGGGCCAAAAACGTCCGTGTCGGTTATCTTGACCAGCATACCGTGCTTGAAAAAGGCATGACTGTACGTGAAGTACTGACATCCGCTTTTGACTTTCTCTTTGAAATGGAAGAGAAGATGAATCACATCTGTGACAACATGGGCAAGATGTCCCCGGATGAGATGGATACAGCCATGGAGGAACTCGGCACCATTCAGGATCTTCTCATGATGCACGATTTTTACATGATCGACAGCAAGGTGGATGAAGTAGCCAGGGCCCTTGGTCTGACAGACATTGGCCTTGACAGGGATGTCACTGATCTAAGCGGCGGCCAGCGTACCAAAGTCCTGCTGGCCAAGCTTCTCCTTGAAAAACCGGACATCCTGCTTTTGGATGAGCCTACCAACTATCTGGATGTCGTCCATATTGAATGGCTGAAACGTTACCTGAATGACTATGAGAATGCTTTCATTCTTATTTCCCACGATATTCCATTTCTGAACTCCGTGGTCAATTTGATTTATCATATGGAGAATCAGCGTCTGGATCGTTATGTGGGAAATTACGACCAGTTCCAGGAAGTCTATGCCATGAAGAAAGCACAGCTGGAAGCAGCTTACAACAAGCAGCAGAAGGAGATCGCCCAGCTGAAAGATTTCGTAGCCAGAAATAAAGCACGCGTTGCTACCCGCAATATGGCGATGTCCAGACAGAAGAAACTTGACAAAATGGATGTGATCGAACTTGCCTCCGAGAAGCCAAAGCCTGAATTCAATTTTAAGCTTTCCCGCACACCAAGCCGTTACATTTTCCAGACAAAGGATCTGGTCATCGGCTATAATGAGCCACTATCTACACCATTGAATCTTGAAATGGAACGCGGGCAGAAGATCGTCCTTACCGGTGCCAACGGTATCGGCAAGACAACGCTGCTTAAAAGTATTCTCGGCCTGATTCCTTCCATCAGCGGCACAGTAGAACAGGGAGATTATCTGAACATTGGTTATTTTGAGCAGGAGATGACCGGTGACGGCACAAAAACCTGCATTGAAACACTCTGGGATGAATTTCCATCCTTCAGTCAGTATGAAGTACGGTCAGCACTGGCCAAATGCGGTCTGACAACCAAGCACATCGAAAGCCAGGTGCGTGTCTTAAGCGGCGGCGAGCAGGCAAAGGTCCGTCTCTGCAAGCTGATCAACAGAGAGACCAATGTTCTTCTCCTTGATGAGCCTACCAACCATCTGGATACAGATGCCAAAGATGAGTTGAAGCGTGCATTGATAGATTATAACGGCAGCATCCTGATGGTCTGCCACGAACCAGACTTTTATGACGGTCTCGCTACAGATGTCTGGGATTGCACCCGTTGGACAACTAAAATATTCTAAAAATGCGACATTTTAATCCTTTTGTAGCTTCTTTTTGAACATTTGCCTTTTTGTGAATCTGTACTTTCAGCTCATTTTCTTTTATAGTACTAATTGCTAGCAGACATGCTAAAGTATACAGAAAATAAATAAATGGGCTGGAGGTCCGGTATGAGTCTTATAGAGATACTTGTCATTTCCATCGGATTGTCTTTAGATGTCTACGCTGTTGTTGTGTGTCAGGGAGCCGTTCTTTTAAAGATTGAAAAGACAAAGCTTCTGAAAATGAGTCTGTTTTTTTGTGCCTGGCAGGTGGTTGCCGTTGCCATCGGTCATGCGGTCACATTAATTCCTTATCTGGCAGACATCGCCAAAAATGTCAGCTATGTAGGTGAATTTATTTCAGTCATCATTTTTACGGTTATTGGCGTATACATGTTATACAAAGCCTGGAAAAATGAAGGCATTCTCGAACGACTGAGCGATGTTAATTACAAACAGCTCTGTGTTGCTGCATTCTTCACCAGTCTTGACGCACTTTTTGCCGGTATGGGATTTGGCCTCTTAAAGGCGAGGTTCTATATTGTAGCTCTGAGTATACTGATCATTACAGCCGTTATGGTTATACTCGGGCTGTACACCGGCATGCGGCTTGGATATGAGCAAAAGACAAAGGCATACGGCATTGGCGGTATTTTGCTGTTGATTTCTGCCATAGATGTCGTATTAAAATATTTAGCATAAATCAGGAGGATTGAAATATGAATACAACATTAGACAAAATTTCACATAAAGCGCAGCGTGCAGCTGCCAGTGTTATCATCGACAAAGTCCTTGCGATGGTAGACAAAGACAGAGAAAAAGGATTTCTTGAATTAGTAGACTGGGCGGAACAGTTCTGGGGCAATGGATTTTCCAAAGAAGATTACGATAAGGTTAGAACAGCTATCAAAGATCCTGATAACAGATGGATTAAATTCATCAATCGTGTATTGGATGAAACAGATCCTCATGTTGCCAAAATGGCTGCATTGAATCTTGGTTTTGAAGCTTTCTTCCGCGGCACAAAGATGATCCGTAAGAACCGTGAAATCTACCACTGCAATATTCCGTGGCTGATTCTCTTTGACCCGACATCCGCCTGCAATATGCATTGTCAGGGATGCTGGTCCGGTACATACGGTCACAAGGCTAATCTGAGCTTCGATGATATGGATAAGATCATCACAGAAGGCAAAGAACTTGGCGTTTATCTGTATATGATGACAGGCGGTGAACCGCTTGTACGTAAGGCCGACATTCTTCGTCTTGCAGAGAAGCATAACGATGTTGAGCTTTCAATCTACACAAACTCTACATTGATTGATGAAGATTTCTGTAAGGAAGTGGTTCGTCTCGGCAATATTACTTTCCAGCTTTCCATCGAAGGTACACCTGAGACAAATGATGCCCGCCGTGGTGACGGTCATTATGCAGCTGTCATGAAAGCCATGGATCTGCTGAAGAAATACGGTATCATTTTCGGTACATCCATCTGCTACACACGTGCCAATATCGAAGCCGTTACAAGCGATGAGTTCTTAAGAATGATTGCTGATAAAGGTGCCCGTTTTGGATTCTATTTCCATTATATGCCAGTGGGCAACAATGCAGTTCTTGACCTGATGCCTACAATGGAACAGCGTGAATACATGATCAAACGTATCCGTGAGATCCGTTCTCCACAGTGTGATATCGGATTTTTCCCAATGGATTTCCAGAATGACGGCGAATATGTCGGCGGATGTATTGCAGGCGGACGTAACTACTTCCACATTAACTCCGCAGGTGACGCAGAACCTTGTGTATTCATCCATTTCTCCAACACAAACATTCATGAGAATTCCATCCTTGAGATTCTCCAGAGCCCGTTGTTTATGGCTTATCATAACGGTCAGCCATTCAACAACAACCATCTGCGTCCATGCCCGATGCTTGAGAATCCGGAATTCCTTCAGAAGATGGTTCATGAAACAGGTGCTCACCAGACAAATATGGAATCTCCTGAAACCGTTGAACATCTCTGCAGTAAATGCAAGAATTACGCTGAAGAATGGAAGGGTCATGCCGATAAGATCTGGGCTGAAGAAACCCACAAAACACCACAGTACACAAATTACAAAAAATAATTACTCTTTAGAGGGGACTGCCGAGGCAGTTCCCTTTTTATTGTCTGCAATTCATCCGTTTCAAACATCACATATTAATTTGCATGTTAATATTCTGAAATCAATGATTGCTATTACTAGAATATGTAAATTATATTTGCATTTTTTTCTTTTTATGTTATACTTTCTAATATTGTTGCAATTGAGCATGCAGCCTGGAGGGAAATTTTGAATGGAAAGAAAAAAAATGACCAAGGCGCTGATCGGCGAAAGTCTGAAAGTACTTATGCGCAATCATCCCTTTGAGAAAATCACAATCAAGATGATCACAGATGAAGCCGGCGTCATCAGACCGACTTTTTATAATTATTTCTGCGACAAATACGAAGTCGTTGAATGGATTTTTAATGAATATATTATAGAAAAAGTTCGCGCAATGTTTGAGCAGAAGATGTATACAGAAGGTTTAAAACTGTTATTTGTATGTATGAAGAACGATTGTGCTTTTTACAGGAAAGCCTTTGAGATTACAGGTCAGAATGCCTTCACGGACATTATCAGAAATTCTCTGCATAATCTTTTCCTGTCAGAGATGAGCGAAATCTATATAGAGAACCAGACGAACAATCCTTTAGTGACGGCTGAACTTGTTGCTGCTTTTTATGCCAACTCATTATCCAACCTTCTTCAGATGTGGATTCAAAGCAATAATCAACAATGTACCGCCGAGAATATGGTAGAAGCCTATGCCTATCTCCTGAGTCACAGAATACAGGATTTTATTGATCCAACAGAAAACCCTGCTGAAAATTAGTTTTTCAGCAGGGTTTTCTTATGCTGCAGAATCCAGAACTTTTTCCGTCTATCGTGTATGGATAATATAGGAATATTTGGACAGCAGTGCTGTTGCTTTCTCCACGGCATCCTGTTCATAGAATTCTATACGCAAAACACCTTCCTGGAATTCCCGGTTATGGAGAATGCCGATGTTCTTAATACTGATACGATTGGAAGCCAGTATAGTTGCAATCGTTGCGATCGCACCAGATTCATCGATCAGATCCACATATATCTCATAGGCCGGCTCAATACTGCCTTTCATCTTCATCGGCATACTGTCGCGGTAATCCTTGGCCTCTTCAAAGAAACAATGCAGTTTGTCTCCCCGATTCTCTCTGATAGCCTCTGATATATCTTCCAATGAAGCCTTATAGGCATCAATCACCTTCAAAAGCTGCCCCTGGTTCTCAAGACAAATGGATTCCCACATATCCGGGGACGATGAGGCGATACGGGCGATATCCTTGAAACCGCCTGCTGCCAGCTGACGCATCAGCCCCTCCCTGCTATCAGATGTCCGGACAAGATTCACCAGTGTGTAGGCAATAACATGGGGAAGATGACTGATTGCAGCCGTTGCATAATCATGCTCCTCACAATTCAGTACGATTGGAACTGCACCTGTATCTGTTACAAGCTGACGCATTTCCGCCACCTTGTCAGGATTGGAAAGGGCAGTAGGCGTTATAATATAGTAAGCATTCTCTAGCAGCCGGTCTGTTGCACTTGTATAGCCTGTCTTCTCTGATCCGGCCATGGGATGCCCGCCGATAAAACGCGCCTCCATTCCCAGTTCTCTGACCGCCTCATGAATTGTGGATTTAACGCTGCCCACATCTGTAATCACACAGGTATCCGGCACAAGATCCTTTAACTTCTTCAGGCACTGGATATTCACAGAAACCGGCATGCACAGAAAAATAAAATCACACTCTGCAAATGACGCATCGATCACATCCGTTGCCTGATTGATCGTCCCATCAGACATCGCCTCCACAAGACTACTTCTGGAGCGATTGTATGCAATTAATCTATATTCAGGATGTACACGACGAAGGGCCTTGGCAATGGAACCGCCAATAAGCCCGAGACCGATAAACCCGATTGTTTTGTCAGACATAATATTTCCCCTTTTGTATGATAAAATTAAGTTAAGCTTTTATCAGTCTAACACTTACCTATATAAAAGTCAATGATTTATGACTTTAAAGCAGTAAATTTTATCTGTCTAGTTCAAATATTCCAACTATCAGAAAATAATTTTCAGAATTTATTGTTAAATATCGATAAAATACTTGAAAAATCATCATCTTTTTAGTAGAATATAGACATGGGTTTTCTTCAATAGATCATGTATTCACCAGAAGTTTAACCTATGTATCAAATCGTATTGGAGGACTGGACATGAAGGTTTATAAGACACAGGATATTCGTAACGTAGCAGTTCTGGGACACGGCGGCTGCGGAAAGACAACACTTGTTGAAGCAATGGCGAATGTAACAGGTGTTACGTCGCGTATGGGCAAAGTGGTTGATGGCAATACTATCAGCGATTATGATAAAGAAGAGATCAAGAGAAAGTTTTCAATCAGCACATCCATCGTTCCAATTGAATGGCGATTCTGGAAGATCAATCTTCTTGATACGCCGGGTTATCTCGATTTTGTTGGTGAAGTTGAAGAAGCATTATCCGTTGCAGACGGCGCGATCATCGTTATTTCCGGTAAAGCTGGTGTAGAAGCAGGCACAGAACGTGCATGGGAATTCTGTGAGAAGTATGATATTCCGAGAGTATTCTTTATAACAGATATTGATGATGACAATGCAGATTATGCGAAGATCGTAGAAGACCTTCGTGCATTATACGGCAAGAAGATTGCTCCTTTCCATCTGCCTGTCAAGGAAGACGGAAAGTTCACCGGCTATGTGAATGTTGTTAAGATGCTGGGACGCAAATGCACAGACGACGGCAATAAGTTCGAAGACATTGCGATAGAAGATATGCATCTGTCTGATGCACTTCAGGCAGAATTAGAACCTTGCCGTGAAGCACTCCTTGAGGCGGTTGCTGAGACAAGTGAAGAATTCATGGATCGCTATTTCGAAGGCGGCGAATTCACAATTGATGAGATTATCGATGCCCTCAGACAGAATGTCAATGACGGCAATGTTGTTCCGGTTCAGTGCGGTTCCGGCCTTTACAATATCAGCATTGAGAATCTCGTGAAGACATGTGTTGAATTCCTTCCGTCACCAATCCGTGATACAGTCAAGATTTTTGGTAAAGATCCTAGAACTGACAAGGAATACAATGTGGATTATGACTCCAGACGTCCATTCTCGGCCTATGTATTTAAGACCATCGTAGATCCTTTCATCGGTCGTTACTCATTAATTAAGGTATGCTCCGGTGAATTGAAAGCGGATTCCGTGATTTATAACTATGAACGTGAAACAGAAGAGAAGATGAACCGTCTCTATGTTCTTCGAGGCAAAGAAGCCATTGAAGTACCTGAACTCAAAGCCGGCGATATCGGTGCCATCGCCAAACTGACCAACACCGAAACCGGCGATACCCTTTCACTGAAGAGCGATCCGCTTGTTTTTGATAAATTTGAACTCAGTGCCCCTTATACATACAAACGTTATGCAGCCAAGAACAAAGCCGATGTTGATAAGATTTCCCAGGCACTGCAGAAGATGATGGAAGAAGACTGTACATTGAAGACTTTTAATGACAAGGAAAACCGTCAGCTCCTGATGTACGGTATGGGTGATCAGCATCTGGATGTTGTTGTCAGCAAATTGGCAGCCAAGTACAAAGTAGAGATTACCCTCTCCAAACCGCGTGTACCATATCGCGAGACGATCCGCAAGAAAGTGGAAGTTCGTGAGAAATACAAGAAACAGTCCGGCGGTCACGGCCAATATGGTGATGTTGCTATGGAATTTGAGCCATCCGGCGATCTTGAGACCCCTTATGTATTCGCAGAACGCGTTGTCGGCGGTGCTGTACCGAAGAATTACTTCCCTGCAGTTGAGAAGGGTATTCAGGAATCTATTGGTAAAGGTCCTATGGCCGGTTATCCGGTTGTCGGTGTGAAAGCCACATTATTTGATGGTTCCTATCATCCGGTTGACTCCTCAGAAATGGCCTTCAAGACAGCTGCAAGACAGGCCTTCAAGTCTGCCTTCATGAAAGCAACACCGGTTCTTCTTGAACCAATCGCTTCATTGAGCGTTGTTGTTCCTGACAGTTACACAGGTGATATTATGGGCGATCTGAACAAACGAAGAGGCCGTGTCCTTGGTATGAACCCTGTCGGCAACGGCAAGACAGAAGTTGTTGCAGATATTCCATTATCCGAATTATACGGCTACTCCACCAATCTTCGTTCTATGACAGGCGGCAGAGGTGTTTATTCTTACATGTTTGACCGCTATGAACAGGCACCATCAGATGTTCAGGAACGTGTCATTGCAGAGAATGCCAACGAAGCAGAAGAGTAATCATTCAATTTGATATCAGACATTTTCGGAAAGGCAGTCCACATATCTGGGCTGCTTTTCTTATATGATCAAATTTTTTATTTCTTTCTATGACAACTAAATGCATTGTATGCCGGAATGGGCAGCTACTTGTAATGTTACCCAACATATGTTACAATTATTTGGATTGTTCGACTCAGACAATCAACAAAAAGGGAGGTCGTTTCTCATATGAAACCATTTGAAATACACAGCGAACACGATCCCGAGACATGGCTTCGCCTGTGGGACAGCAAAATTGTCGAATTTACTTCTTTAAACCAGGCACCACACCTTTCAGACGAGACGGAAACCGAGCGGAAACGCTATAATATCGCTTATCTGAACATCAAATGGTTTATGCAGACACTGCTCGACCGCATGGACCGCACAAGCATGTACTCCGGTCTGGAAGCCCGTGTTCCATTTGCCGACCACCGCATCATCGAGTATGTGTTTAATGTTCCGTGGGAAATGAAATACCAGAACGGTGTCGAGAAAGCACTGCTCCGTGACGCATGTAAAGACCTGCTCCCAGAGGAGCTTTTGCACCGGAAAAAGAGCCCTTACCCGAAAACCTATCATCCCGGCTATGAGAAACTTCTGATTGCAGAAATGCAGCACATCCTTGACCAGCCGGATGCACCGGTCAAGACCTTCATCGACACAAAAAAACTCGAAACCTTCCTAGAGGCACCGACCGAATACGGAAAGCCGTGGTTCGGACAGCTCATGGCAGGACCGCAGCTGCTCGCCTACTTCATCCAGATCAACTACTGGATGCAGAAATACCACCTGAATCTGTAATTTCCGGATAGGTGGAAGCGCAGTCCCGGCTATCCGGTCTGGCAGTCTGCCGGATTTTCATAACTGAGATGACGGAAAGGAAGCGGGGCGCAGAATGAAACTTGTTCAAATTGCTTATTTATCAATGTTTCCTTTTTGACTGCTCTCATTGTTTATATTCATTCAGCAATGGACAGTCCGCACAATATGTCCGTTTCATGACACACACTCGTCTTAGGTTTCTCGTGTGTGCGTTACATGCCAGAAGATCAGCAGAGAAGCAGGGCAAAAATCACCCGGTTTTCCTTTTGATTTTTGCCCTGCAATAAACGATGCTGATTCTGGCATTTACGCACACTAGAGAAAGCTAACGAGTGTGTGTCTGAAACGGACATATTGCGTGGACTGTTCATTGATGAATGTACATAAACCAGCAGTCAAAAAAGAAACATTGATAAATTTACGCAATTTTTCACGAAAGTTTCATTCTGCGCCCCGCTTCCTTTCCATGCATACACAAATAATATAACCCGGCAGACTGCCAGACCGGACAGCCGGGACAATGCTTTCAGTTATTCGGAAAGTACTTTGTTCAGGATGTCTGCGAGCGGAACCATGGCGTTTTTTGCCTCCTGCACGGTGTTGGTCTGAGCCCCGACCTCGACAAGCAGCGTTTTCGGACAGTAATGCATGTTGAAGCGGTATCCCTTGAGGTAGATTTTTCTTGTGTATCCCGGATAGTATTCTGCGGCGGCAAGCTGCATCTGAAATGAAAATGCCAGATTATCCGCTATGTATGGATTGTACAGATAGGCGATATCCCCCAGTTTGGTCGTTCTGCTCAATCCGTTAAAAAACATTACTTTTGCCATATCCGTTCCATTCACATTCGTGACAAGCCTTGTGTTCTCCCCCACGCCATCCCGGTGCAGATCTATGACCACGTCAATGCCCGGGTTGTCTGCCAGTATCTGCTCTAATGCCGGTGCTGCTTTGGAATACGCCTTATCACGGATGGTATCATATTCCCCGGTGTCGTGTATGACATTGTATCCGTATTGCTGCGTCAGCAATTCTGTCAGATAATCCCCAACGCCCACAACCGTAGTCGATCGGTCTCCCGGAATAGAATCCGCATACCCTTCCAGTGAATGGGTATGATAAATTAAGATCTGCGGTGTGCCCGCATCATGTGCGATTTTCATGTTTTTTCCAGTGAGTGCTGCCACATTTAACTGATCGCTTTTTACAGTTGTAGTACTGTCTACCTGATAAAAGTTCTGCACAAGGTAATCAAAATCATTTAATTTCTCCAGAGAATACTCGACTGCCTTCTGTGTTGCTGTCACGGGCGGCGCAACTGTAAGAGATGCCTGCCCTGAGGAATCGGATGTTTCCTGTGAGGTATCCGGATTCTGTGCAATTGCAGCTGCCTGTGAATTATCGACGTTCTGTGCAGTTGCAGTTTCCTGTGAATTATCGGTATTCTGTGCGCTGTCTGCCGGCTGTGGACTGTCTGTGCCACCATTATTTTGCATCACAACCTGTCCGTCTTCATCCACATAGTTCTCGTCTGCTGCTTCCATCGCAAGGATCATCTCATAGGAGAGCGTGCTCTCTGCATCCGTTTCATAGGATTGTATCTGAACCGTATAATCTGCAATTGGAAATAATATTTTCTCCACTTTGGCAAGAAAATGGTTCCTGTTTTCCGTCTCTTCATATTGAAGCCCTGGTGCCAGCACATCCACCACTGCTGCCCCAGCCATTTTTAGAGTTTCTTTTTTCCCGGTACTCCAGAGTTGCTGCCGCTGTGCAAAAAATGTTACAAGCGCCGTCACTGCCAGCATTCCCATCAGATATTTTCCATATTTATTTTTTAACCTTTTTTTCTGATAACTTCTATAACCATGAAAATACATAATACAACTTATGCCAGTTTCCATTCATTATGCAAAAATGTTGTGATCGATCAAAGCGATATTTAACCCCTCTGATATAGTAAAACTTAATCTTTTGACAGATTCATCAATATCTTTTGGTGTCACAAACATGGTGTTCAGATTCGGAGACAACAGCTCCCGGATCAATTCATATTTCTCTGTCTCATTGAGTTCTCCAAGAGTGTTGCCAAGCGTCTTAAGTTCGCTGCTCTGATTCATCGCCGTGATCAGATTAAACATCGTATCATTTACTATAGTGGCAGCGTCAACGACCGTTGGAACCCCGATTGCAATAACTGGAACACCAATGCTTTTCTCATTTAACCCGTGTCTGTGATTGCCGACACCGCTTCCCGGATTGATCCCGGTGTCCGTCACCTGAATGGTCCGGTTGAGACGCTTGGTATTTCTTGCTGCAAGCGCATCAATTGCGATCACAACATCCGGTTTTGTCTCCTTCACAATTCCATTCACGATCTCCATAGATTCCATGCCTGTCTGTGCCATTACACCCGGAACAATACTGCTCACGCGATTGACATGCTCTTTTCCAAACGCATATTTTCCGTATTCATTGATAATATGTCTCGTAATGTAGAGATTATCCACCACTCTTGGTCCCAATGCATCCGGCGTTACTGCCCGGTTTCCAAGCCCGACGATCAGTACGGAGACATCCTCTTTTTTTACGCTGATCAACTGCTTTAACACTTTGGCAAGCTGTTCCGAGATCTCTCTGTGATAATCTTCGTCCTCCTCATCCATATTCGATGCCTCGATCGTGATATAAGTACCTTTGGGTTTCTCCATGGCTTTTGCACCATTCTCCGTCTCGATCACCACTGTGCTGATGGTCAGATTTTTACTGACATGCTCCTCCGAAAAACGGACACCTTTCAGTTCCACTTTATCTTCCTGCATTTTTTCCTGCGTCTCTAATGCAAGGTCTGTTCTGATCTGGTACATATGCGCTTCTCCTCTTTCTGATTCTATGGATATAGATAATTGCGGAACTCCTTCTACACTTCTTTTGATTATAAGCAATTGTCTCTTCTTTCAATTGTCCAATCTGTACTTTCATGAGTTCCCGCTCATTTTACTTAGTATGTCCTTTCCCCGATAATTTATCCGCAGCTTTTAGCGGATCTGCATTCACATTCAGATGAACCTGAAATTCAGAAAAAGCTTTTCTAAAATATTTCAAAAAAATTTGCAAAAAATGTCATTTTATATATTGACAGCATTATAGAAATGTCCTATACTACTCTAGTATGTTTACATTGAACTGTCCGTGTCCGGCTTTAATGTAACAATCATGAACAATTACAATCATAAAAAAATTGGAGGTGTACAGATTGGCTAACATTAAATCTGCAAAGAAGAGAATTTTAGTAACTGAAACAAAAGCTGCTAGAAACAAATCTATCAGATCTGAAGTGAAAACAGTAACCAAGAAAGTTGAGGCTGCTGTTGCTGCAAACGATAAGGAAGCTGCAAAAGCTGCATTAACAGTTGCAATTTCTACTATCGAGAGCGCTGCTTCTAAAGGTGTTTATCACAAAAACAATTCTGCTAGAAAAGTTTCCCGTTTAACAAAGCTTGTTAACGCAATGGCTTAATAGAAGATAAATTAAAATTCGCGAATTCAAAAATCACCAGTACCGTCATACTGGTGATTTTTTTATACAATAGAATGCACTCAAAGCGTGCATTCTATTGTTTGCTGTATTTCATTAAAAAGAGTTCCACTGCCATCTGGTCGTTCATTCGGCCGGTCTTTACCGCTTCCTCAAAATCCACGCCATCCCGGATTGCCTGCTTTAACTGCTGCATCGTAAATCCTTTTGCCTGCGTCACATTTCTCCGTACTGCAAACGGCGGGATTCCTGCTTTCTGTGCCATCGTATTGTTATCAAATCCCTTTTGCGACATATCCTTGACATTCAACAGAATCTGAAACTGTCTGGAGATCAGATACATAATCCGCATGGACGGTTCTTTTAATGTCAGCAGGTCATAATACAGATCCAGCGCTTTCTTCTGATTATGCTCCGCGATCGCATTGACCATCTCAAAAATTTTATTTGTGGTCTGCTCTGTCGTCACTGCCTCCACGTCCTTCGCCTCGATGACATCCTTATCCATACAGTAACAGATCAATTTTTCCAGCTCGCGGTCAATATTGCCCATATCCGTTCCGGTTTTGCTCAAAAAAAGCTGCATGACAGAACCTGTGATATTCTTCCCCTCTTTTTTCAGACGTGTCAAGATCCAGCGTGTCAGAAGTTCCTCTGTCTGTGTTGTAAACTCCACAATCTTTCCTACATTTTTCACTGCCTTATAGAGCTTCGAGCGCTTGTCCACTTCCTCCTCCACAAAAAGAAACAGTGTCGTATCCGGAACCTGCGGCATATACTCTGCCAGCTCCTCACAACTGCCCTTAAAAAAGCCGCTGTTTTCAATCAGGATCACTCTCCGGTCGGCAAAAAAAGGAAGGGTTTCCGACAGGTCGATCACCTCTTTCGGATTTGTGTCTTTTCCCTCATAAGCGGTAAAATTCATCGTATCATCGGGCTGCACCAACGCTTTTTTCAGCTTGTCTTTGTACTGTTTTTTCAGGTACGCCTCGTCGCCGTAGAGCAGATATATCTTTTTAAATTGTCCACTCTTAATATCTTCATCAATCGTTTTCATTTTCGCCTGTTATCCAATCAAAGTGTACTGCATCAGTTCATAATGTAATCTGCTTCCCTCTGTGATCTCCATTGGGAGCAGCGCTCTTGCCACCAGTTTCAGCTCGCCGTCTGGCTCGTCTACCCTTCTTAAATGTGCATAGTCACCATCAATTTGTTCTACCATATAGTCACATACTAACATATGTTTCTGCCACTCAAAATGTGTTGAAATATACTCAAACACATCGAGAAATTGAAGTCCTTGCGGATACTTCTTACTGCTTCATTGTGTATGCTTTGGCGATTGTAAACAATACGCTACTCACAAGTTCTTGTACACTCCACAGTCGTAAATTCCTGCGATAGCCCGCAGTACATACTTACGTTT
>ERZ773103.1770-NODE-1770-length-21975-cov-3.576186_pt1 | contig 21975 bp, 23 predicted proteins | sample MGYA00511118_ERZ773103 | MGnify/ENA primary metagenome ERZ773103 (study PRJEB29015, sample SAMEA2737821) | human gut metagenome | biome: human gut; feature: human-associated habitat; material: faeces | place: China | collected 2012 ... | reverse complement strand
GCACTAAGGGCCGCATTGGTTGCAAAGACTGAACCTTTGCCAGGAAGTACCAGTGGAGCATTTCAAACGACTTTATACAGAAAAACTCTTGCTAGCTTTACGACGATATCGACAAATAATGCAAATGGAACTTATAATATGACTAAAGCGTTGCTTTCTTTTAACGGTTGTGTAATTAATCCTGGACAGACATTGTCATTTTTTGGTGTTGCGGGCCCGTGCGGAGCTGCACAGGGGTATCTTCCTGGAGGCGTTGTTGGAGGTGTTGGCTATGGTGGAGGTATTTGTCAGGCTTCTACCACATTATATGGGGCTGCATTAAGAGCAGGGCTTACAATTGTTGAAAGAAGAAATCATAGTGTGCCATCTACCTATGTGCCAATCGGTCAGGATGCAATGGTTGATTATGGAAGTTCGGATCTGAAAATCAGAAACGATTATTCCTTTCCGGTGACTTTGAAAACTTATGTAACAGGAAGAACACTTCATGCGGAAATTTATGGAAGGGATCCGGGTTGGTTTGACACGGTGCAAGTTAATTCCTGGTATACAAGTGGAAGCTCGGCAGCAGCAGAACGAGTGTTCTGTAAAAATGGAAATGTAGTAAAGAGAGAAGCGTTGCCAAGTTCTTTCTATTATTAAAAATTAAAGATTGATATAAAATATCCGGTGTATTGATTGCTCCGGATATTTTTATTACTCATCTAATCGAACATAAGGTTGCCTATAAAACTTCGTTATGCTAAAATAATGCATAGTGATGTTGTGAGGTAATCTTATGAAGACTGGAATTAAGAAAAAAGATTTGCTATTGATCATAATAGTTGTATGTATTGCCGGAATATTTTTTCTGTTTCATGAATTGTCCGGAAAAGCTGATGCGGGGCAAGTAACCGTAAAAGTAGATGGTAAAGTACAGGGGGCTTATAACCTTGATAAGGATCAGAGAATTGAGATTAATCAAGGAAGCAATGTCCTGACGATACAGAATGGAAAAGCACGGATGTCAGATGCGGATTGTCCGGATAAATTATGTGTGCATCAGCGGGCTATTTCAAAGTACCATGAGAGTATTATCTGTTTGCCGAATAAAATAGTAGTTGAGGTGACTGATGGAGAGTCGGGAGACTATGATGCAATTGTGAATTAGGAGGAGATCTGGTGATGAAAAGCAGGGTTGCATATTTTGGAGTATTTACAGCACTGGCGTTGATATTCAGCTATATAGAGACATTGATCCCGATTAATTTTGGTATACCTGGAATTAAATTGGGACTGGCAAATTTAATTATCGTTGTTGCGTTGTATAAATTACAGTTAAAAGAGGTATACATGCTCGCGATTGTCCGAGTATTACTTTCAGGGTTTATATTTGGTAACTATTTTAGTATTATTTATAGTCTTGCCGGTGGACTTCTGAGTTTGACGGTGATGGCTATTTTGAAAAAGCAGAATGGTTTTAGTGTGATGGGAATCAGTATGGCCGGTGGTGTCTTTCATAATGTAGGACAGATGATTATTGCAGTTCTGGTAGTGGAGACTTTCAGTGTATCTTATTATCTTCCGGTGCTTTTGATTGCTGGATTGATTACAGGATTTATAATTGGAATAGTCGGAGATGGTATATTAAAAAGACTTGCTAACTTTAATTTTTAGGAGGAATTATGATTTCGTTTTTAAGGGGAAAAATTGCCTGGATAGAAGAAGACAAAGTAACATTGGATGTAAATGGAATGGGATATGGAGTCTATATGTCCGGTTATGATATGGGATTATTACCGCCTGGTGGAAAAGAGGTTATGGTATATACATATTTGCATGTAAAAGAGGATGCGATGCAGCTTTTTGGTTTTTTGACCAGGGATGCGCTTGCGGTATTCAAACTTTTGATCACTGTGAATGGAATCGGTCCTAAAGGTGCTCTGGGAATATTGACGGCATTGACGCCGGATGACCTTCGCTATGCTGTGGTTTCGAATGATATCAAAGCAATCTGCGCAGCCCCGGGAATCGGTAAGAAGACCGCAGAGAAACTGGTATTAGAATTGAAAGATAAATTACGACTGGAAGATGCACTGGAACATCTGGATGAATCCGTCAGGGAGAGTGCTGGGGATACGGCGTTGTTTGGAGATGTGCAGGCAGATGCAGTGCAGGCACTGGTAGCACTTGGCTATGGAAATACAGAAGCGTTAAAGGCAGTGCGTCAGGTGGAGATTACAGAGATGATGAGTGTTGAAGATGTATTGAAACAGTCATTGAAACACCTGTCTTTATAATGTGGATAAAAAGAGGGATGATTCATGAACAAAAGAATTATTACAACAGAAAATTTAGAAGAAGATATAAAGATTGAAAACCATCTAAGACCACAACTTTTGGAAGATTATGTAGGACAGGAAAAAGCAAAAGAAACTTTGAAGATTTATATAGAAGCTGCAAAGGCGAGGCACGAAGCTTTGGATCATGTGCTATTTTATGGACCTCCTGGACTGGGAAAAACGACATTAGCCGGAATCATTGCGAATGAGATGAATGTAAATATTAAGATTACTTCGGGTCCCGCGATTGAAAAACCGGGGGAGATGGCTGCTGTCTTGAATAATCTGCAGGAAGGAGATGTTCTTTTTGTGGATGAAATTCACAGGCTGAATCGGCAGGTAGAAGAGGTATTGTATCCGGCGATGGAAGATTATGCGATTGATATTATGATAGGAAAAGGTGCAAGCGCAAGATCGATCCGCTTGGATCTTCCAAAGTTTACATTGGTCGGGGCGACAACCAGGGCCGGAATGTTGACGGCACCTCTCAGGGACCGTTTTGGAGTTGTGAATCGCCTGGAGTTTTATACGGTAGAAGAACTGAAGACGATTATTCTGCGGTCGGCGAAGGTTCTGGAAGTCGGCATTGATGAGTCTGGTGCATATGCGTTAGCGAGACGTTCAAGAGGAACCCCAAGGCTGGCGAACCGTCTGTTGAAGCGAGTCCGAGATTTTGCACAAGTCAGATATGATGGATATATCACAGAAGAGGTGGCGAATTATGCATTGGATCTTTTGGACGTAGACAAAGAAGGCCTGGATCAGACAGATAGAGGAATGCTTTTAGCTATGATTGAAAGATTTGGCGGCGGTCCGGTAGGTTTGGATACGCTTGCGGCATCCATCGGGGAAGATTCAGGTACGATAGAAGATGTGTACGAACCTTACCTTTTGAAAAATGGTTTTATCCAAAGAACGCCAAGAGGACGCGTGGTCACAGAAAAAGCGTACGCACATTTGGGAATTTCTTATGAAATTGAATAAAAATAGTTGGTTTTTATACAAGATTAGTTTATAATATATAAAGATTATGTAAGATTCGAGGAGGCTTGTATGGCATCATCAAAAAATTATACAGAAGTATTAATAGGCGGAAAGGTATTTACACTGAGTGGATTTGAGAGCGAAGAGTATCTGCAGAAGGTGTCTACATACCTGAATCATAAGCTTGATGAGTGTGGGAATAACGATGGATATCGTAAGCAGAATGCAGAGACGAGAAGTATTCTTTTAGCACTTAATATTGCAGATGACTATTTTAAGGCGAAGAAGCAGGGCGGTAGTCTGGAACGTGATATTGAAGTGAAGGACAAAGAGATGTATGAATTGAAGCATGAACTGATATCTGTTCAGATCAAGCTTGAGAATGCAGAAGCGGCGATGGACAAGTTAAAGGAAGAGAATAAAGAACTTCAGATGAAGATTGTTCAATTAGAGACCGAGATTAAGAATAATGAAGAAAAATAAAAAATATACAGGCTGTCGGTGGGCAGCCTGTTTTAACATTATGGCAGAGATAAAGAACTGCTATGAAATGGTTTTGAAGGGTAAGATACTATGAATAAAAAAGTAGAAATATTAGCTCCGGCAGGATCTTATGAGTGCTTGAAAGCAGCAATCAGCGCCGGTGCAGATGCTGTCTACATTGGGGGCGCTATGTTTGGCGCCAGAGCTTATGCGAAGAATCTATCGGAAGAAGAGTTGATCGAAGCGATTGATTATGTCCATATTCACGGAAGAAAACTTTATCTGACAGTAAATACATTATTAAAAGATCAGGAATTAGAATCGCTATATGATTATCTGCTTCCGTACTATGTGCACGGTTTGGATGGAGTGATTGTTCAGGATATTGGTGCTGTGTGTTATATTCAAGAGCATTTCCCTGAACTCCCTGTGCACGCAAGTACGCAGATGACGATCACAGGAGCTTTGGGGGCGGAAGTGATGAAACGTCAGGGAATGACCCGCGTTGTTCCGGCGAGAGAACTTTCTCTTGGTGAAGTGAAAGAGATTAAAGAAAAGACGGGACTGGAAGTGGAATGTTTTGTTCACGGAGCGATGTGTTACTGTTATTCCGGACAGTGCCTGCTCAGCAGTATGATCGGAGGAAGAAGCGGAAACAGGGGACAATGTGCACAGCCGTGTCGTCTGCCATATCATTTGGAAAGTAATAAACCTTCAGATCTTATGAGTCTGAAAGATATGTGTACGATAAATCTGATTCCTGAATTGATTGAAGCAGGAATTGATTCTTTTAAGATTGAAGGGCGAATGAAACAGCCGGAGTATGTGTATACGGTTGTAAGTATTTACCGAAAATATGTGGATCTGTATGAGCAATGTGGAACTTCGAGATATCGAGTGAAGAAAGAAGATCTGGAAAAGTTATATGCTGCATATAAAAGGAGAGGCTATAGTCAGGGCTATTATAAGCAACATAACGGAAAAGAAATGATATCGTTTAAACGTCCGAATGATAAAGAAGAACCGTTAGCTGTACCTGAGATAAAGTTACAGGAAAAAATTAATGGGAAATTAATTCTTTTGAAAAATAAATGTGCTAAAATTGTTCTGAGATATGGAAAATATCAGATAGAATGTGAAGGTGCGTTGTGTGAAGAGGCGAAACGCCAGCCTTTGGACATGGAACGTGTAGAAAAGCAGATCAGAAAAATGGGAAATACCGAGTACAGATTAGAAAATCTGGATATAGTTATGGATTCTGATGTCTTTTTGCCGATGCAGGCACTGAATGAACTTCGAAGAAACGCAATAGAGAGTCTGAATAATATGATTTTATCAGAATTTCGAAGAGAACTTCCGTATCTGACTAAAGGCGAAGAAAAGATGACTGATCGACAGGTAAATCGGGTGACAGGCAGAAGTAGGATGTCGGCTCTGGTCCGTGAAGTAGAACAGTTAGAAACGGTGGCGGATGCTGATTTTCTGGATGAAATTTATATAGAGAGCTCGTTGTGTCTGCAGGTGAAAGTGTTAGAGGTTGTGAATATTTTGCAGCAAAAAGGCAAAAAAGTATATGCAGCATTGCCTTACATTTTCCGGGTACCGACGGTAAAACAAATGGAAAATATGTACGATACTTTACATAATAGTTATGATGGTGTGTTGATTCGAAATTATGAGGAAATTGAATGGTTGAGAAAGCATGCTTATGACAAAGTGGTACATTCAGATTATAATATGTATATTTTTAATCAGCGTGCGAAAGAATGGATGGGTGGACAGAACATTTCTGAGTGTACAGCACCTGTAGAATTAAATGAACGTGAATGGAAACGATTAGGAATTGCTGATTGTATGTATATTGGTTATGGCTATCAGCCGGTAATGATAACAGCTGGATGCATCAGAAAGACAACTGATGCATGTGACAGGAAGAATCAGAAATTAATGATCTATGATCGTTACCAAAAAGGGTTTTACGTGAGCATGAACTGTGATTATTGCTATAATGTGATCTATAATTCGGCACCGCTTTATCTGGCTGATCAGCCGGAAATATTAAATCGGATTCAATCAAAGAAAATTCGATTGGATTTTTCAAGAGAAAATAAGCAGGAGACCCGAAAGGTTCTAGAGGCATATTATAAAGCCTGGAATTGTAAAGAATCAGTTCCATATTTGGGACATGACTATACAAGAGGTCACATAAAAAGGGGAGTGAAGTAGGTGAAAAATTGGTAAATATTATTATTGAGTTGTCAAAGTATACAATGATTGTATTGGTAACGATCTATACATATCTTTGTTTTAGTATTTTTGGCTATTCGAATCCAGAAAAGAAAAAAAGAAAACTCAGACATCAAAATGAGCTTATGTTTGTGATTCATGCAATTGCATTTATGGTAATGCTTTTGGAAACGAAGGATATGAAGATTCTTGTATTTTATCCGATGCAAGTAGTTCTGTTTGGGACCACTATTATCCTATATACATTAATCTATCCAAGAGTATCCAGACTGGTTGTAAATAACATGTGTATGCTATTATGCATCGGTATGATCATGTTGACGAGGCTGGATTATACGAAAGCATTTAAGCAATACATTATTGCGGCAGGGGCAATCGGACTTAGCTTGATCGTTCCGGTTATCATTCGAAAGTTTTCACTATTATCAGAATGGAGAATGTTTTACGGAATTGCCGGTATCGTGATGCTTGCAGTGGTTGTAGTGATAGGACGAGTGTCTTATGGTGCAATGCTTGGATTTACGATAGCTGGTATCAATATTCAGCCATCAGAGCTTGTAAAGATAATTTTTGTATTTTTTGTAGCGTCGAGCTTTAAATATTCGTTGGAGTTTAAAAATATCGTAATCACAACGGCGTTGGCAGCTTTTCATGTATTGATCCTTGTGGTTTCAAAAGACTTGGGAGCGGCACTTATCATATTTGTAGTCTATCTGACCATGCTGTATGTTGCTACGCATCAGCCATTGTATTTACTGGCTGGGTTAGGCTCAGGAAGTGTTGCGTCAGTGCTTGCATATCATTTATTTGATCATGTAAAGACTCGAGTTGTTGTATGGAAAGATCCATTTGCGTGTTATGATGAGGGCGGTTATCAAGTGGCACAGTCGTTGTTTGCTATAGGAACTGGCGGATGGTTTGGAATGGGTCTATACCAGGGAGCTCCGGATACGATTCCTGTAGCAGCAGAAGATTTTATCTTTTCAGCAATCTCAGAGGAAATGGGACTAATTTTTGCATTGTGCATGATTTTGATATGTGTGAGTTGTTATGTGATGTTTCTGAATATTGCAATGCAGCTTCACAATATGTTTTATAAGATGGTAGCATTGGGGCTTGGAACCTGCTATATCTTCCAGGTGTTTCTGACAATTGGCGGTGTGACGAAATTTATACCGTCTACAGGAGTAACACTTCCGCTTGTAAGTTATGGTGGAAGTTCGTTGGTAAGTACGTTGATTATGTTCGCGATTATTCAGGGACTGTATATATTAAGGGAAGACGAGGAAGAAGATATTGAAAGAAAGAAGAAAGAAAAGTTACGAGCAAAACGAAGCCGAGAAGAAATTGAGGCGAAAAGAAGAAAAGAGAGCTATGAGCCGCGAAGACCGCAAAGAAGCCAACCGAAGAGACCGCAAAAGAGCAAAGGCCAAACGCGCAAGAAATAAAGAGTTTGCTAGAGTGACATATGTCTTTGTAGCACTTTTCCTGGGGATGATGGCGTATATTGTGTATTTTCAATTGGTAAAGAGTCCGGAGGTTATTAAGAGTTCTTATAACGCAAGGCAGGATTCGAATGCAGAAAGAATTACCAGAGGAGCTATTGTTGATCGTAATGGAAATGTATTGGCACAGACGAATACGGCTGAGGATGGCTCTGAGGTCAGGGAATATCCATACGGCAATATATTTGCGCATGTTGTGGGATACAGTGTTCAGGGAAAAACCGGAATTGAATCAGAGGCAAATTATGACCTCCTGACTTCGAATGCATTTTTTCTGGAAAAATTAAAAAATGAATTTCAGGATCAGAAGAATCCGGGAGATACCGTAGTGACAACGTTAGATGCTGATCTGCAGACTGCTGCTTATAATGCATTAGGGGATTATAAGGGTGCGGTGGTGATCATGGAACCAAGTACCGGAAAAATTCTTGCGATGGTATCAAAACCAGATTATGACCCGAATACAGTAGCGGAAAACTGGGAAAGCTTAAATGCAGATGAGAATGGTGTATTGTTAAACCGAGCAATGCAGGGACAGTATGCGCCGGGATCGACATTCAAAGTTGTAACGACACTGGAATTTATGCGGGAGCATTCGGATTATGCATCCTATTCTTATGAGTGTACGGGAGCAATAGAACAGGGGGATGTTCGAATCCAGTGTTATAACGGAACGGTGCACGGAACGGTAGATTTGGAGCAGAGTCTGGCTTATTCCTGCAATACATCTTTTTCGAATATAGGATTATCATTGGATGTTTCTAAGTTCCGTGATACAGCGAAAGAATTATTATTTAATTCAAAGCTGCCATATGTACTACCATACAGTAAAAGTAGTTTTAAATTAACTTCCGATTCTGTAGATGGAGATAAGATGATGACTGCTATGGGACAGGGAGATACAGAAGTGAGTCCTTACCATATGGCGCTTATTACTTCAGCAATCGCAAATGGTGGAGTACTCATGAAACCTTATCTTATCGATACTGTTGCTAATAACGGTGACGCACAGGTGAAAAAGACAAAGACGAAAGAGTATGGAACCTTGATGACTCCGGAGGAAGCATCGCAGTTGAAACAATATATGACGAGTGTTGCACAATACGGAACAGCATCTGTATTGAGTGGGCAGTCTTATACTGCGGCCGGAAAAACTGGTACTGCGGAATATAGTTCGGATGCAGAAAAAGACCATTCTTGGTTTATCGGAATGACGAATGTAGACAATCCGGAACTGGTCATCAGTGTGATCGTGGAACAGTCTGATGGATCTGCGAGTGCGGTAAATATCACAAAACAGATATTTGACAGTTATTATTATAATTAGGCGGAGTGATAATAAATGAAGTATTATCGGCATCTTTACCTTTCGGATGGATTGGAAAAGAAAAAAAATAAAATTATCCGCAAACTTCGGGATAATAAATTACAATATGATGTATATCTCGTGACTCTTCCGGAGACGGAACAGAATCAGCTGGAGATATATAACAGTGCACTTTTTAAGCAACCGGATTATCCAATCAGGGATTTGTTTGTAGTTGGATTGGCAAAGGGATACGAGTCAGCGCTGGAATTAGTGGAAGAAATTACCCGGACAGTGTATAATGAGACAAAAGGAGCAGATATTCGTTCCTATATATTAGAAAAAGAGCGAGAAGAATGATATGCTACATATACTGTTGTTAATATTAAAGATCATAGGCATTATAATTGCCATAATATTGGGAATTTTAATAGTATTACTATGCATTGTGTTGTTTGTCCCTGTGCGGTATGAAATAAAAGCCCTATTTGATGGAAAAATCAGTACAGCGTGTGCAAGTGCAGAGGCGTCGTGGCTACTTCGATTGCTGGGAGTGGGAGTCCAATATAAGAATGGACAGATGCACTGGCGTATAAGAGTTGCATGGAAAGTTTTGGTAAAAGACCAAAAAGAAGAGGAAGGAAAGGTGAATGACGTTGAAGAAGAAAAATCAGAAAAGATTTCTGAAACTGTTGAAAAGAAACCGGAAAAGCCTAAAGAACATGAAGAAGAAAGTGTGGACTCCAAAGCGGAAAAAGCAGTTAAAACAGATCAGGAAGATGCGTCGGAAATATCTGAGACAGTTATTAAAGAACGGGCGCGTATACCGCAAAAAGTGGAAAAACCAGAAGCAGAGCCTGAAGAAGAACATGAACAATTTAAAAGAGAGTCTGTCAAAAAGCGATTGGGCATTCTGGAAAAACTTCAGAACATATATCACAAAATAATACGCACAAAGGAAACGTTCTGTGCTAAAATAAAAGCATTATCGGAGAAAAAAGATAAAGTGGTTTCATTTTTGCAGGATGAAAATCATAAAAAAGCATGGACTAAAATAAAAAAAGAAGGATGGAAACTGTTAAAAAGACTGTGGCCGGGGAGAGTAAAAGCGGATATCAGATATGGTTTTGAAGATCCGAGTATTACAGGAAGGATACTGGCTGGTTTTAGTGTGATATATCCATTTGTCGGCGAGAGTGTACATGTGCATCCTGATTTTGAACAGTCGATAATCGATGGAAAACTTTATATAAAAGGAAAGATCCGGATATTTACATTTATCAGAACAGCCTGGAATTTATTCTGGTGTAGGGCAGTGCGAAGGACTTATCATGACGTTAGAGAACTAGAGCTGTAGCTTGATGTTCGGATAATAATTCGATATATAATAATGAAATATATAATAATAGGATAGAAAATAAATATAGCAGGAGGAAAAAGCGATGGCTGACAGCAATTTCAAAGGAACTGTGGAAGCACTATTTTCGGGAATGAATGGAGTGATTTCGTCTAAGACGGTAGTTGGAGATGCGATTCACATAGGAGATACTATTATTCTTCCGTTAGTAGATGTTTCATTCGCAGTAGGTGCAGGAGCTTATAATGAGGATAAGAAAGATAAAGGAGCCGGAGGATTAGGCGGTAAGATGACTCCAAGTGCAGTTCTTGTTATCCAGAACGGAACAACTCGACTTGTGAATATTAAGAATCAGGATACTATTACAAAGATTTTGGATATGGTTCCAGATGTTGTGGATCGTTTTACAGGTGGAAAGCAGGATAAGATGACAGAAGCGGATGTGAACGATATTTTAGATTCTGCGGAAGAGTAGACGAGAAGATATTGTCAGAAGAAAAAGCTGAAGTTATATTGCGAAAAAAAGTGGAATAGAATATAGAGATACAGAATGTGCCTGAGGTGCTTTAATGAAAAGAGTGATTGGATTTGCAATTTTCTGGATAGCAGTAGGGATTGTAGTATCTATGATTTTGCCAAATCTGTTTGTTCAGGTGATGTGTATTCTCTTATGTTTACTGATTTCATATAATTTATTCTGTTGTTAGAAAAAAGTACTTGCAATTCGAAAAAGAATCTGGTACAATTACCAGTGTTGTGAGTCTGTATAGGATAGAAGACAGACGATATAGGAGCGTTAGGAGGTGCAGTCATGGCAAAATGCGCTATTTGTGAAAAGGGTGCTCACTTTGGTAACAACGTAAGCCACTCTCATAGAAAATCACCAAAGATGTGGAAGTCTAATGTTAAGTCAGTTCGTGTAAAGACAGAGAACGGTGGAACAAAGAAGATGTATGTATGTACTTCTTGTTTAAGAGCCGGAAAAGTAGAACGTGCTTAAGTAATTTAAAAACTCAGGTTTCATGCGAATGGAATCTGAGTTTTTTTACGCTTGGAGACTGGTTGCCTAAGAAATAAAATAATGATATACTAAAATGTATGTAAACGATTAATACAAAGAGGAGAATGTTGTATGAATTACGCGGTGATTTTTGCAGGCGGAACGGGAACAAGAATGAATACGAAGACCAGACCAAAACAGTTTCTTACGTTACATGGAAAAGAGATAATTATATATACATTGGAACATTTTGAAAATCATCCGGATATTGATGGAATATCCGTTGTATGCATTGAAGGATGGATTGATTATTTTAAGAAACTTTTGAATAAATATCAGATAAAGAAAGTGAAATGGATATCTCCAGGTGGAAAAACAGGGCAAGAGTCTATTTATAATGGATTGAATGCTATGCGTAATCAGATTGCAGATGATTCTGTGGTATTGATTCATGACGGGGTGAGACCGTTGATTGACGAAGAGTTAATTACAAATAATATTAAAATGGCGAAAGAAAAAGGTGCCGCAGTTACAGTTGTTCCGGCAACTGAGACGGTAATGTTAGTAGATGATAATAATACAATTGTTCGGAGCGTAGATCGGCACAAGTGCAGAGTTGTTAGAGCTCCACAAAGTTTTAAATATAAGAGCTTATTAGATGCACATGATAAGGCAAGGGCGGCAGGCATAAATAATATTATTGATTCAGCGACAATGATGACAGCTGAAGGTTATACGTTGTATCCTGTAGAAGGTAGACCAGAAAATATAAAGATAACAACGCCCTCAGATTATTATACATTTAGGGCGATTGTTGAGGCAGAAGAAAATTCACAAATATTTGGTTTGTAGATATAAAGTATAGGGATTGATGAAATGAAAGAAAAAAATTATCAAAGATTAGAATGTGAAAAAAACTCAAAGCAGCAAGAAGATTTGGAATTGATTGCGCAAAGTGATATTGATTTTGAACAATATAATAATAAAACGCTTTTTATTACCGGAGCGACAGGATTGGTTGGTACATCATTAGTAAAAACTTTTTTGTGCATAAATCGTATAAGGAATTATAATATTCAAATTGTAGCGGCGATTAGAAATTACAGTAAAGCAGAGGCAATGTATGGGGAATTACTAAAAAGGTCGGAATTGACGTTATATATAGGAGATATATTAGACCCTATAAATTATGAAGGTGATGTCGATTATATTTTTCATACAGCTAGTGTAACAGCTTCTAAAATAATGGTAGAACACCCTGTTATGACGATTGAAACTGCATATCAGGGGACACGTAACGTTTTGGAATTTGCTAAAAAGAAGTCAATAAAAGGAATGGTTTATGTATCATCAATGGAGGTATATGGAAGACCGGATGAGAATCTTGAGTTCGTAAAAGAAGAAGATTTGGGATATATTGATCTTATGAATGTAAGAAGTAGTTATTCTGAGGGGAAAAGAATTTGCGAGTGTATGTGTAATGCCTATTCGAAAGAGTATCATGTACCGGTCAAAATTGCAAGATTGGCACAAACTTTTGGGGCGGGGATATTGAAAAGTGATAATAGAGTATATGTACAATTCGCGAAAAGTGCAATAAGAAAAGAAGATATAGTATTGCATACAGAGGGAAAATCTGAGGGGAATTATTGTTATATACGAGATGCTGTAAGAGCATTGATGTTGTTGGGATATAGAGGAAATGTCGGAGAAGCATATAATATTGTTAATGAGAATACGCACATGCAGATTCGAGAAATGGCAGTATTAGTTGCTAAGCAAATTGCAAAAGACGAAATACAAGTGATATTTGATATTCCTGAATCTGAATTGCAGTATGGGTATGCGCCTTCTGTTAAAATGCGATTAAGTAGTGAAAAAATATCTGCATTGGGTTGGAAGGCAGAAGTGGATCTTAAGGAAATGTATGAGCGGATGATTGCAGATATGTTATTGGAATCAGAGTAAAGGGTATATTTGGGTGATATAAGTATTAATTATAGAAAGAGTAATGATATGTACGGAGAATATGAACCACAGGTTTTAGAAAGACTGCATAATGTAGAGTTATCCATGTTAAAAGATTTCATGAAGCTGTGCGATGATAATAATATAGAATATTTTGCAATATCAGGAACAGCAATAGGTACTGTTAGACACCAGGGATTTATTCCATGGGATGATGATATTGATATAGCGCTTTTACGTAAGGATTATGAACGCTTTGTAAAAGCGATGAGGAAGAATAAAGAATTTTGTGAAAAATATGAATTGTGGGGGCCGGATCAGCCACACAAATATTATAATCTTCAACCTACGTTGATGCTGAAGAATACAGTATTTGTCAATGAAAATGCATATGCAGGTGGTTATAGACCAGGAATTTTGATGGATATCTTCATTTATGATAATATTCCGGAAGACAAGAAAAAGGCTGATTTGATTATTAAAAAATGTAGACGGTATAAAATTCTTTACATTGTTCGAAATGTAAATCATTTTAAATTGCTTAATGGTAAAGAGCCTGTGCAAAAAATAAAGAATTTGATTTGTGGATTTTTGAGAATAGCATTAAGACTGTTACCTAAAAGCGATGAGATTTTATTTCGAAGATTTATGATGTATGCAACAATGTATAAAGAACAATCAGACAAGTATACGTGTTTGTTTGATCCGGGATCAGCGATTATGGATATTCACAAAAGCAGATCATATCCAACTATCAAATTACCATTTGAAGATACAGAAATTCGATTAGTAAAAAATTATGATGAACAATTAAGACAACATATGGGGGAGTATATGAAAGTACCGCCGGTTGAAAAGCGTACAAATCATTGCCCTATAGAGTTGGACTTTGGAGATAATGTATGAAGAAAAAAGTATATAAAGAATATGATGATATTACACTGAAAAAAATTCAAGAAGTTGAATTAGAAATCTTAAAAGACTTTATAGATATCTGTGACAGAAATGGATTGGACTATTTTGGTATTGCAGGTACAGGAATAGGGGCTTTAAGACATCAGGGATTTATTCCATGGGATGATGATATAGATGTAGCCATGCCGAGAGAAGATTTTGAAAAATTAATATTAATAGTCGAAAAAGAAATGGGTGATAAGTATTTGATTATGAATACAGAACGGTACCCTAACTATCCGCTCATGACTACTCGAATGACAATGAGAGGAACGAGTTTTAAAGAAGAAGCATTGAAGAATATTGATGCACCATTGGGAATATTTTTAGATTTGTATCCTATGGATAAAGTGAGTGATGATCCAAGAGAAGCAAGAAAACAGGCAAGGGATGCTTGGTTTTGGAGTAAGGTTTTGATCCTTCGTAGTATCCCGTTCCCGATGCTAGGGTTTTCCGGGTGGAAAGCAAAACTTGTGCATGCAATCTGTGGAATGGCGCATTTGACTTTGAAAATATGCCATGTTCCTAAATTGTGGATTTATAAAAAGGCTTATGAGGCAGAAACTAGAAGTAATCACTACGAAAAAACCAAAAAATGGGATTTCTTTTGCGATACAACTCCATATATGAATTTGTATGCTGTGAAAGATATTTATCCATTGAGAAAGCTTCTATTTGAAGATATACAATTGAATTTCCCTCGTGATTTGCATAAAAATTTGACGAGGATGTATGGAGATTATATGCAACTTCCACCAGAGGAAAAACGGAAAAATCATTATCCATATGAATTGAAATTTTTTGAGGAGAATTAAAATGCTTAATTTTACAGTAGGACCAGTTCAGTCCAGTGATGAAGTAAGAAAAATAGGTCAGGAACAAGTGCCATATTTTAGAACTACTGAATTTTCAGAGGTGATGTTTGAAAATGAACGTTTGATGCTTGAATTTGCAAAAGCAGATGAAGGGGCAAGAACGGTATTTATTACGGGATCTGGAACAGCGTCTATGGAAGCTGTTATTATGAATACATTAACCAAAGAGGATAAGGTGTTGATCATAAATGGAGGAAGCTTTGGCCAAAGGTTTGTGGATTTGTGTGAGATTTATGAAATCCCTTATTCGCAGCTGAAATTAGAGACAGGAAAAACTTTGACCAAAGAAATGTTAAAAGTTTATGATGACAAAGGTTATACAGCTTTTGTGGTGAATGTTCATGAGACATCTACAGGTGTTCATTATGATATGAAGATTATTAGTGAATTTTGTAAAAAAAACCAGTTGTTCTTAATTGTAGATGCCATTAGTTCGTTTTTGGCAGATGAGTTTGATATGAAAAAATGGGGCGTTGATATAATGATTACCGGTTCACAAAAAGCATTAGCATGCCCTCCCGGTATTTCTGTTATCGTATTATCCAAGGATGCTATTGCACGTGTTGAGAAGAATAGTCCTAAATGTATGTATTTAAATTTAAAGTCTGCATTAAAAAACGGGGAAAGAGGACAAACTCCATTTACACCGGCGGTTGGTATCTTGCGACAGATTAATGCTCGTTTGAAAGAAATCAAGGCATTAGGCGGGGTGGAAATGGAAACAAAGAAAATAGCCACGATTGCAGAAGATTTTAGGAGAAAAGTGGCAGACTTACCATTTGAAATTACTTCAGAAAGTTTGTCAAATGCAGTTACACCGTTACACCCACTAAATGCGTCTGCAAATGATATTTTCCTGATTCTAAAAGACCAATATGAAATATGGGTATGCCCTAATGGTGGACTGTTAAAGGATGAAATTTTTAGAGTGGGACATATCGGAAATTTATCTATAGAGGACAATGATAAGCTTATTGCAGCGTTAAGAGATATGCAAAAGAGGGGATTGATTTAATCTCCTTTTGGGAGGGTTGGAATGAAAAAAGTAATAACTTATGGTACATATGATCTTCTTCATTATGGTCATATTCGTTTGTTGGAACGGGCCAAGGCGTTGGGTGATTATCTGATTGTTGGTGTGACGGCCGATGATTTTGATAAAAATCGTGGAAAGATAAATGTACAACAGTCTTTAATGGAACGGGTAGAGGCTGTGAGAAATACTGGATTAGCAGACGAAATTATCATAGAAGAATATGAAGGTCAGAAGATTGATGATATTCAAAAGTATGATGTCGATATATTTACTGTTGGAGATGATTGGGTCGGAAAGTTTGATTATTTAAAAGATTATTGTAAGGTTGTATATCTGGAACGAACAAAAGGTGTTTCGAGTAGTGAACTACGGCAGGAAAAAAGAAATTTGCATTTAGGACTTGTGGGAGAATCTACGATTTTGAAGAAAATTGTAAAAGAAAGTTCTTATGTAAATGGACTGACAATTGCAGGGGCTTTTTCAGAAGAGCCAGATGCATTAAAAACTATTCTTGACGATGTATCAGTTTATAGTTCCTATGAGGAACTATTAGAGAAATCTGATGCAATATATTTAATTACAAGCCCAATGCATCATTATGAGGATATAAAATTAGCATTAAAGATGAAAAAGCATGTATTGTGCGAGTCGCCGATTGCGATGTCTGAGACTCAATGTCAAGAACTCTTTGAATTGGCGAAGAACAATAGATGTATATTGATGGATGCTATAAAGACGGCTTATTCAACAGCGTATCATAGAATGTTATTATTGGTGAAAACGGGGATTATTGGTGAACCTAAATGTATTGATGCAACATGTACAAGTATAAAAGTATTTGATCAGTCTGATTCTAAGAAAGCCAAGTATGCTTGGAATAGTATCAGTGCATGGGGACCAACTGCGCTGTTGCCGGTTTTTCAAGTGTTTGGAACAGAATGGTTAGATGAGCGAATCCTAACATGTATAGAGTCTGAAGAATATCATTATGATTCCTTTTCGAAGATTGATTTTCGTTACTCTCAAGCAGTTGCATCTATAAAAGTAGGACAAGGAGTAAAATCTGAAGGGGAATTAGTTATTTCAGGAACGAAGGGGTATATATATGTTCCGGCACCTTGGTGGAAAACGGAGTATTTTGAAGTGAGATTTGAACAGCCAGAGAATAATAGGCGATACTATTTTCAACTTGATGGAGAGGGAATCCGCTATGAACTGGTTGCATTTGTGCGCGCTATTGAATTAGGAACTTCGTTAACAAATGTGGACGAAAAGATATCATGTGCGATTAGTCGTATTATGGATAAATTTATGAGCGGAAATGTGTATAAAATAAGCTGATTCTATTTGAGAAGGTAAAGGATTTAGAGAAAAAAGATTGGATTAAATAACTATGAACGAAAATAATAGCGTTAAAATTAATAGAGATCACCAAATGGATAATATAAAAGCAGTATTGTTATTTTTGGTAGCTTTTGGACATACATTGGATGTGTATAAAGGCGACTGGAATATTAATATGTATTTGATGAAATATATATACTTATTCCATATGCCACTATTTGCATTTATTACGGGATATTTTACAAAGAATATGGATAAAGCAAGAGATAAGGCAATACAAAAGTGTTTAATTCCATATATACTATTTCAATTAGTATATATATTAATGGGAAAGATAATGATATATATAGGTGTGGCTAATTTTAATAGTAATGTTTTTAATGGTTCTTTGTTGGTCCCGTCATCTGCGTTTTATTATTTATTAGCTGTATTTGTATGGAAACTAATTGCAAAAGAATTTATGAATTTGCGACATCCATTAATATTATCTGTGCTGTTGGGAGTGGCTGTAAGTATTACAAAAATGCAGGAAGTCCATATGGGTTATGGAGCTGTTTTTGCATTATTGCCTTTTTTTGTATTAGGAGTCCTTTGTAGCAAAGATACGATTGCGAAAATTCGAAATGCTAAAAAAATATTTGGTATAACGATATTAGTGATAAGTATAATACCAGCGGTCGTGTTGCCGTATAGTATACATAGTGTTAGGTCAGCTTATGCTAATTCGGGATTTGACAATTTGACAGGAATATTTTATCGATTAATATTTTATACAATTGCAGTATTAATAGGCTATTCTGTAATTAATTTGATGAGCCAGAAAAAGACTATATTTACACATATAGGAGAGGCTTCTATTTTAGTATATGCAGGATCTACTTTTTTGGCACCACATGGATATATTATTTTGGATAAAATATTTAATTTTTCAAGAAATAATTGGTTTAATTTGATAGCAATGATTACCTATTGTATAATACTAATCTGGATATGTTCTATTCCGATTTTTTTAAAATGGTATAATGCAATATTGAGTAAGATTAATTCAATTTTGTTTAAAAAAGATTGTTAATACAAGTAAATGGAAAAGAGAATAACTATGAAGAATAAATATGCTAAGAACCATACATTTGTGGTATGTGCTTATAAAGAAAGCCCATACTTAGAAGAATGTATACAATCATTGATTGATCAAACAATAAAAAGTAATATTTTAATAACAACGTCAACACCAAATGCACATATTGAAAATATTGCGAAAAAGTATGAAATCCCAGTGAAAGTTAATGAAGGTGAGTCGGGAATTGTACAAGATTGGAATTTTGCTTATCGTCAAGTGAAAACGGATTATCTAACAATTGCGCATCAAGATGATATTTATTTAGAAAATTATCTTGAAGGGTTTTATCAAAAAATTAATAATGTGAAAAATCCGCTTATTTATTTTTGCAATTACGGTGAAATTCGAAATGGAATAGCAGTCGATAACAATAGACTGCTATCGGTGAAGAGAATCATGTTAAAACCGTTAGAATGGAAAAGAACCTGGAATAGTATTTGGGTTAGAAGAAGAGTACTGTCATTGGGATGTGGAATTTGCTGTCCCTCTGTAATATATAATAAAAAGTTAATAAAGCAACCGCCTTTTGAAGTTCAATATCGCTCAGATGAGGATTGGCAAGCGTGGGAAAAACTATCTAGAAAAAAAGGTGCATTTGTATATAATCCGGAAATAGGTATGAGACATCGAGTTCATGAAGAGTCCGAGACAAGCATTATATTAAACGATGGAGCGAGAGCCAGAGAGGATTATGAAATGTTTTGTAAATTTTGGCCGCGCTTTATCGCAAAAGTATTAGTGCGATTCTATTCTAGTAGCGAAAAATCTAATCAGATGGAGTAAAATACATGAAGAAATTAATAATTATACCTGCGTATAATGAAGAAAGTAATATTGAAAAAACAGTTACATCTATTCAACAGAATGCTCAGGGATTTGACTATGTGATCATAAATGATTGCTCAGTAGACGGAACAAGACAAATATGTGAAGCGCAAGGATATAATGTTGTGAATTTACCAATTAACTTAGGAATTGGAGGCGCTGTTCAGACTGGTTATAAATATGCATTGGAGAATGGATATGATGTCGCTGTTCAAGTGGATGGAGATGGACAGCATGATCCGGAGTTCCTAAGCATTATGGCAGAGCATTTAATGGCTAACCATTTAGATATGGTAATAGGTTCCAGGTTTATAGAAAAAGAGGGGTTTCAGTCTTCGAAATTACGTAGAATAGGGATTGTTTTTTTCTCCAAATTAATCACAATATTGACAGGAACGAAAATAACAGATCCAACATCTGGTCTTCGTATGATTGGAAGAAATGCAATGGCACTATTTGCAAGAGATTATCCGAGAGATTATCCGGAACCTGAAAGTGTAGTGGCTGTACTTAGAAGAAATATGAAAGTGGAAGAAATCCCAGTTGTTATGAAGGAACGCACAGGGGGAGTGTCTTCTATTTCTTTGAAAAAATCTGTATATTATATGATTAAAGTTACACTTGCAATTTTAATTGAGTGTATAAGAAAGTACTAGAAGGTGATGAGATGAATATAAGAATTCAAATAATAATTGGGATTACTGTATTATTGGCGTTAGCCGTGATTATAAATATGATACGAAAAAAAAGATTAGAACTTCGGTATGCATTAGCATGGCTAATTGTAGGTGTCGGAATATTGATATTGGATTGTTTTCCGCAATTAATCACATGGCTTGCTAAGATATTAGGAATTGCGAGCCCGATTAATATGCTTTTTTTCTTTGGTTTTTGTTTTTCTCTTGTTATTATTTTTGTGCTGACGGTAGCAGTATCCAGGGCGTCTATACGGATTAAAGAATTGGCACAGGAAGTAGCTTTATATGAAAAGACAAACGACGATTATAAATATAAATAACTAAAATTAAAAGCGAGGAATAAAATGTGAATAAGAAAAAAATATGGATTTTGACAGGAAGTATTATTTTATTTTTCCTCATGTCCATGTATGTGTCTTATAATAATATATGGTCGAGGGTTTTTAGTTCTCCTTGGGCTATTGCTACCAGAGAAGATTCTAATAATTATCTAGGAAATACAAGAACATGGAAAATGCAAGATGGAGATATTCTCGAGCAAAAGATACCGATGGTAAGCAAAAACTTTACAGGATTTGCAGTAAAATTCTATGAACAGTCACAGGAAGATGGAAAAGTTCAAATTGTAGTATTAGATAAAAATGATAATATAGTTGAACAATGGTTCTTGAATAGCAAGGAGTTGAATGAAAAAGGATATTATGATCTTTATTTTGAAACACTTCAAAAAGTAAAAGTTGGTGACAACTATACTGTGAAGATTATACCACAGTTAGAAACTGGTGATTATATCAGTATAGAGATGACTCAACTAACTACGCTTACAGGAAAAGCAGCATTAAATGGGAAATTAGAGGATTTATCCATAGCTTACAAATTGTATGATGGAACAGTTTCGGCGTTGAAATATTTATTTATTGCTTTTATTTTAGCGGGAGTAGTATCTACAGTTGTTTTAGCAGTAATTTTGCAGAGTAAGACAGAAAGAAAGATTATGTTAAGCTTTATAGTGTTGGCTTTCTTTATTGGCAGTATGTATATATTTGCGCTTCCGCCATTTTCAATACCCGATGAAGCAACACATATTAAGACGGTTTACGCTGCTAGTAATAAATTACTGGGAAAAGAAGTGCTTGATTCAAACGGTTGTGTAATTGCTGATGCAGATTTGGGAATATATTATACAAGCGAGGAATATCCAACAAAATCAACGTATGTGGAGTACTTTAAAGGTGCTTTAGGTAGAACGGACAATGTTGTAAATGGAACAATAAATATTGGAAAGCCACTAGCATTGACGAAATGGATAGGGTACTTTCCACAAATTTTAGGTGTCAGTTTGGCTAGAATTATTGGGTTAAACGGAGAACAACTACTTATTTTAGGGAGAATGTTTGCATTACTTTGGTATTGCTTAATCATGGGAATTGCTATTAACATTGCACCTTTTAAAAAGATTGTTTTTTTTGTAGTTGGGTTGATGCCAATGACTATTCAACAAATATCATCGTTTAGTTATGATTCAGTTTTGATTGGCTGTTGCTTTTTGCTATTTGCCTATTTATTAAATTTAATTTTTCAAAAAGACGAGTTAAGTTGGAAAGATGCATTAGTAATAGCAATCCTTACAATTATAATCGGAAAGGTTAAATATATTTATTTACCGATTTTAGGATTAGTATTTTTTATTCCAAAAGAAAAATTTAGTAAATATAAGAAGAATAAAGTAATTGCCCGTGGAGTGGTTGCTTTGCTAGTTGGGGTTGGAATTTCTAGGACGACCATGTTGGTGCAGGCAGCTGAAGTTGGAAAACTTAGAGCTGATGGATTATATCAGTACACAGTAAAATATGTGATCCAGAATATTGGTGATACAATAATTGTTGCAATTAGGACTATTTTAAATCAAACTTCTTTTTATATTGAATCTATGATTGCTAGTCCATTAGGCT
>ERZ773103.1766-NODE-1766-length-22004-cov-13.735387_pt1 | contig 22004 bp, 16 predicted proteins | sample MGYA00511118_ERZ773103 | MGnify/ENA primary metagenome ERZ773103 (study PRJEB29015, sample SAMEA2737821) | human gut metagenome | biome: human gut; feature: human-associated habitat; material: faeces | place: China | collected 2012 ... | reverse complement strand
CGAGGCATGATGCGGCTGGATAAATACCTGGCCGAGCGCACCGGCATGACCCGCAACGAGAGCCGCAAGGCTGTAACGAAGGGCCGCGTCAGCATCGACGGCGCAGTCTGCCGCAAGGCCGACACCCAGCTGGACGAGCACACCGCCGCCGTGGCGCTGGACGGCGTGCCGCTGGCGGGCGCGTACCGGAAATTTGTGTATATCATGCTCAACAAGCCCGAGGGCGTCGTCAGTGCCAGCCGCGACAAAAAAGACACGACGGTGGTCGATCTGGTCGCGGCGGACTTTCCGCGGCGGGAACTGTTCCCCGCGGGGCGGCTGGACAAGACGAGCACCGGCTTTGTGCTGCTGACTGACGACGGCGCGCTGGCGCATGACATCCTCTCCCCTGCCCACCACGTCGAGAAGCAGTACGTAGTCACGCTGGACACGCCGCTGACCGACGCGATGCGCCGGGGCTTTGCCGCGGGCGTCACGCTGACCGACGGCGAGACGATGGCACCTGCGGGCGTCGAGCCGCTGACCGACGACGGCCTGACCGTGCAGGTCACGCTGCGGCAGGGCGTCTATCATCAGATCAAGCGGATGTTCGGCGTGTTTGATGCGGGTGTGAACGCCCTGCACCGTGAGAGCATCGGCGGCGTGGCGCTGGACCCCGCGTTAGCGCCCGGCCAGTGGCGTGAGCTGACAGCGGCGGAAGTGGAACGGCTGCAGAACGTAAAGTAATGTGAGGGGGGAGGAATTTATCCCTCCCGGGATCTGTACCATAGCCGCAGCGGAGCGGTCAAGACCGCTCCCTACAAAGCACCCGTGAATGTCAGTCTGTAGGGAGGGGTCTTGACCCCTCCGTGCGCGTTTCCGCATCCGCAAGGCCCCCGGGAGGGATAGATTCATCCCCTATAAACCAACAAAAAGAGGCAGCTTTTGCAGGCTGCCTCTTTGTCATTCATGAGTATACACCGTCTCGCTCGGTTGGAACATCACGGTATACCCCATATCGTTATAATTGGAGAGGATGAGCTCGGTGCCCTCGGCCAGAACGATGTGGTGCAGGGTGTCCTGATAGGTGTCGTCGCCGTAGAGCCAGGCGCTGCAATACATCGTGCGGGTGTTCTCCATCGGCAGGTCAAAGGCAAAGTAGCCGCTGCCCGCTGTGCAGGTCACGTCGTAGACGCCGGGTTCGATGTCCTCGCCCACAAGCAGATACAGGCTGTCCTCGCTGTCGCTGAGGGTATACGAAATATCGCCTGTCACCGGGTTGGGGGCAGTATCGGTGGACAGGTCATCGACCTGCGCGTTGCTGCTGTGGAAATAGAGCGCATTGTTCCCGGTCAGGAACAGCACCGTACCCGCGGGCAGCGGGACATCGTCCAGCCCCGAATCCGCAGCGTCGTAGGCGGACAGATCCTCATAAATTTCCACACCGCAGGCATCGTTGACAAGGTGCATCTCCATGGATGTGCCGTCCTCGGCGCACTTGATCGTGTAGGTGCCCGCGGGCAGGTCCTGCCCCACGACGTACAGCCCGGCGGGCAGGTCGCCGTCCCAGTCGGTGCCCCCGGCGGATACGAGCGGGCGCAGGTCGTCGTAGGCGTTGCTGTCGGCCTCTATGGCCTGTTCTTCGGAAAATTCGGGAACGGGCTCGGAAACCGAGGAACCGATTTCACGCTGCAGCAGGAGCTGCAGCATGGGCAAAATCAAAAACAGCGCCACAACGATGATAAGCCACGCGACATTGGCACTGCGGCTGCGTCTGGAGGGTGCCTCGATGTGGTGCTCCACCCGGGCCGTGCGCACCGCGGGGCGCGGTGCATTGTGGCGGTCTGTGCCGCTCTCATGTACATGGGCGGTGCGTTCCTCGTCGTCGTAGCCTTCCACCTTGGGGCGGTTGCCCGCGGGCCGCACGCGGTGGAGAACATCCTCGCCGTTGACGCGGTGATAGTGGGCACTCTCGCCCCGCAGGGTGTAGCTGTGCTCCGGCGGGATGGGCAGACCACAGTCCTCACACCGGCCATTGACGACCCGTCCGCCGCACAGGCTGCATTTTTGCATAGGGACACCTCCTCTTTTGCCTCTATTATACAGGATAGCGTAGGAAATAGCTAGAGGGGCGGGAAAATAAAAAAGCCTCCCTTGTCAAAGGGAGGCTCAGCTTCAGGCATTCACTGCCCGTTTTGCAGCCGTCTTTCTGTGCAGCTGCTCGGAAAAAACCGTCATCAATACCAGCATCAGCAGCAGGACAAAGGGATACAGCTTCATCGTGATATTCTGCGCCAGAACGCCGAAAAGCGGTGAAAGGAGCGTGCTGCCGGTGTAGGCGGCGGCCATCTGCAGGCCGGTCATTGACATGCTGAGATTCTTACCGAAGTTGGACGGCGTCTCGTGAATGATGCTGGGGTAGATCGGTGCGCAGCCCAGTCCGGCGACCACAAGGCCAACCGGCAGCAGCGCATTGCCGAAGGGCAGCAGGATCAGCACAATACCCACGGCATTCAGAAGCTGTCCCATGCGGATCATCTGCTGATCGTTGAATTTCATCGTCAAAAAGCCGCTGAAAAACCGTCCGACTGTGATGCCTACGTAAAACAGGCTCGCCCAGCTGGCGGCGGTCATTGCGTCCAGACCGCGGGTCAAGGTGCAGTAACTGGCGGCCCACATACCGGCGATCCCTTCGACACCGCTGTAAAACGCAAAACAGAGCATTACCTCCGGCACACCGGAGACTTTCAGCAGTTCGGGAATCGTGCGGTGTTCCGGGGTAAACTCCTCCCCTGCTCCGGCGTCGGCAGGGGTCTGCCACAGCGGCAGGCTGAACAGCAGCAACGCCGTCAGCACAAACTGCAGAACGGACACTATGCGGTAGCCGTTCTGCCAGGTGCTGCCCGCCAGCGCCCAGCCCATGATGACCGGGCCGCCCGCTGCGCCGATGCCCCACATGCAGTGCAGCCAGCTCATGTGGCGGCTTTCATAGTGCAGGGCCACATAATTGTTCAGCGCGGCGTCCACACTGCCGGCACCCAGGCCATACGGCACAGCCCACAGGCAAAGCTGCCAGAACTGCGTGCAGGTCGAAAACCCAAACAGCGCCACGGCGGTGGTGGCAACGCTGAGCCCTGTGACCATGCCGGTGCCGAGCTTATTGTTGAGCCAGTCGCTGGCCAGGCTGGACACGATGGTCCCGACGGAGATGATCATGGACACGCCGCCCGCCCAGGACACGCCCGCGCCGAGCTGCGGATACATGCTGGGCCACGCCGCGCCCAGCAGCGCGTCCGGCAGGCCCAGGCTGATGAACGCCAGATAGATGACCGGCAAAAGCAAAGATACCATACGAAAAACCTCTTGACTTTCTGTAGTTGTGATATTATGATTATATCATCAAATTGCGGAATATACAGGCACTAATTCCGCAAAATCTCGGTACAATTTCACCAAAAACGGAGGCAAGCAAGAAATGGCACTGTCGCTGTGCAGAACGACCGTGGACGATTCGGCGCGGGAGCTGATGGAGCATGGCACCGCCGCCTTCCCCATCGCCTGTTATCACGACGATTTGCAGGCTGAGCCCGTGCCGTGGCACTGGCACGAGGAATTGGAGGTACTGGTCGTCAGCGAGGGCATGATCTTGGCGACGGCAGGCGGCGAGAAATTCCGCTTGGAAAAGGGCGAGGGGCTGTTCATCAACGCAGGGGTGCTGCACGGCGATTGGCCGCTGAATGCGGGCAGCTGCCGCCTGCACAGCATGGTGTTCCACCCACGGCTGGTGGGCGGCAACCCGGACAGCGTGTTCTGGCAGAAATATCTGCAGCCGCTGCTGACCGACCCCAGCCGTCCCTGCGCCGTGCTGCGCCCCACGGTGGACTGGCAGCACGAGGCCATCGAGGACATGGAGCGGGCGTTCCGCGCGGTGGTGAACGAAATCCCCGGCTACGAGTTCAAGACCCGCGCGGCGCTGTCGGAGATGATCTTCCAGCTGGTCAGCCACGCTCCGGCGGTGCAGGCCATGCCGAAAAAGGCACTGCGCAACGCCGACCGCATCAAGACGATGCTGCAATTTATCCAAGAGCATTACGCCGAGGACATCTCGGTCGAACAGGTCGCGTCCAGTGCGTCCATCAGCCCCAGCGAGTGTCTGCGGTGCTTCCACGATATGATCGGCACGACACCGAATCAGTATCTGCGCGACCAACGCGCCCAGCGCGCGGCGGAGCTGCTGTGCGGCACGGGACTGCGGGTGACGGAAATCGCGATGCAGTGCGGTTTTCAGGACGCGAGCTACTTTGCCCGCGCCTTCCGCCAGGTCTACGGCTGCGGCCCGACGGAGTATCGCAGAAAAGCACGAAGGGAAAAATAAAACTACCGCCGTCAGTTCCCTGACGGCGGTAGTTATTTTATCGGGAATTAACCGTTATTCTTGCGGGTCTTGATTTCGTCCACGACCTGGTTGATGAAAGCATCCAGATCCATCGTGGTGGTCTCGCCCTTGCGGTCACGGACGCTGATGTTGTTGGACTCGACCTCTTTTGCGCCCAGAACCAGCATATAGGGCACGCGGTCAACCTGCTGGGCCTGGCGGATCTTGTAGCCGATCTTCTCGTTGGACTCATCCAGCACAACGCGGACACCGGCGGCCTGCAGCTTGGCGGTGACGTCCTTCGCGTAGTCCAGCGTCTTTTCGCTGACGGGCAGGACCTTGACCTGCGTCGGGGCCAGCCAGGTCGGGAAGCGGCCCTTCGTCTCCTCGATCAGGTAAGCCATGAAGCGGTCCAGAGAGCCGAGGATCGCGCGATGCAGCACGACGGGGGTCTTTTCGCTGCCGTCCTTGTCCACGTAGGTCAGGTGGAACTTGGCGGGCAGGCAGAAGTCCAGCTGGCAGGTGGACAGCGTGTACTCGGCACCGACGGCGGGCTTGACGTTGACGTCCAGCTTCGGGCCGTAGAAGGCAGCCTCGCCGATCTCCTCGGTGAAGTGGATGCCCAGCTCGGTCAGGACCTCGCGCAGGGCGTTCTCGGCGTGGTTCCACATAGCGTCGTCGTCATGGTATTTCTTCTTGTCGGCGGGGTCGCGCAGGGACAGCACGCAGCGGTAATCCGTGATGTTGAAGTCCTTGTAGACGTCGAAAATCAGCGCGCAGACGTTGGCAACCTCGCTCTTGATCTGCTCCGGCGTGCAGAACAGGTGCGCGTCGTTCTGGCAGAAGTGGCGGCCACGCTCGATGCCCTTCAGCGTGCCGGAGGACTCATAGCGGAAGTCGTGGGCGATCTCGCCGATGCGGATGGGCAGCTGGCGATAGCTGTGGGGCTGGTTGGCGTAGATCATCATGTGGTGGGGGCAGTTCATCGGGCGCAGGACGTAGCTCTCGCCCTCCATCTCCATAGCGGGGAACATGTTCTCGCGGTAGTGGTCCCAGTGGCCGGAGGTCTTGTACAGGTTCACGGTGCCGATGCAGGGGGTCATGACGTGCAGGTAGCCGCGCTCACGCTCCTTGCCCTTGATGTAATCCTCCAGCTGCTGCCAGACGGTGTAGCCGTTGGGCAGGAACATCGGCAGGCCGCGGCCGACGAGGTCGTCGGTCATGAACAGGCGCATCTCCTTGCCGATCTTGCGGTGGTCGCGCTCACGGGCCTCCTGCTGCTGCTTCTCCCAGGCGTCCAGCTCCTCCTGATTGTGGAAGGCAACGCCGTTGATGCGGGTCAGCATCTTGTTCTCTTTGTCGTTCTTCCAGTAAGCGCCGGACTGCTGGGTGATCTTGAACGCCTTCAGCGCCTTGGTGTAGCACAGGTGGGGTCCGATGCACATATCGACGTACTCGCCCTGCTGGTAGAAGCTGAACTCGGTCTCGTCGGCCAGGTCGGCGATATGCTCGATCTTGTAGTGCTCCTGACGCTCCTCCATCAGCTTGACGGCCTCGTCACGGGGCAGGATGAACGGCTTGATGGGAAGATTCTCCTTGCAGATCTTCTTCATCTCTTTTTCGATGGCGGCCAGATCCTCGTCGGTCAGCTTGGTGTCGCCGAGGTCGACGTCATAGTAGAAGCCGTTCTCGGTGGCAGGGCCGAAGGCAAAGTCCGCCTGCGGGTAGAGGCGCTTGATGGCCTGCGCCATGATATGGGCAGCCGTGTGGCGCAGAACGTGCAGTTCTTCCTCCTGCGGGCACTCGGCGACGGTACCGTCCTTGTAGATGATCTTCATAATTGTACGCTCCTTTTGCAATTGCACAAAAATGCAAATAAAAAATGCTCCATCCCTCGCTTACAAAAGGGATGAAGCATATAGCTCCACGGTTCCACCCAAATTGCGCTTATATCTTATATAATAAAAGGTAAGCGCCGCTCGTACCGGCTGTAACGGGCCGTACCCGGCGGAGGTTCGCCCCCGCGCTCGGCAGTGGTAAGGCTGCGGGCCGCTGCAAAACCGCTTGCACCACGCGGCGTACCGCGGCGGTTCTCTCTTGTGCAGGACCTCGCATCCCGTTTGTCTGCCTCATGGCTTTGTACAGGATGAAGTTAAGTTATTTATAGCACAAGTGCGGCTTTAAGTCAAGTAGAAAAATTTGGAATGTTGAGGCTGTAGGGGCCGCACATGTGCGGCCCGCAACGTAAAGGCAAGCAGGCGTCTGTTGTAAAGCTGCGGGCCGGGCATGCCCGGCCCCTACATTTATACATCCGCCAGTTTGCACAAAAAACTTTCCACTCCCCTGCCCTGCCCATGTAAAACGCCGAAGTTATTAAATATACATTGACTTTACATATTTATGCAGTTATACTGTATACATCAACCAAGTGAGGGCTTGGGAAGGTACAAACATTTGAGATACATTGAATCGAGGAGATCATCATGAAAAAAATCACTGCTCTGATGCTCAGCTCCGCTATGATGCTGAGCCTGGCCGCCTGCGGCGGTTCCGCTTCCACCGAGACTGTTTCCAGCGAGGCTGCTTCTTCTGAGGCTGCATCCTCCGAGGCCGTTTCCACCGAGGAGGCCGCTTCTGCCGACGCTGCCGCGGTGACCACCGTCAACGCTGGCAAGCTGACGATGTCCACCAACGCTGCCTTCCCCCCGTATGAGATGACCACCGACGCCGGTGATTTCGAGGGCATCGACATTGAGGTTGCGGGTGCCATCGCCAAGAAGCTCGGCCTGGAGCTGCAGGTCGACGACATGGACTTTGACGCCGCCCTGCTGGCCGCCCAGAACGGCAAGAGCGACATGGTCATGGCCGGTGTCACCGTCACCGACGAGCGCCTGAAGGTCATGGACTTCTCCGACACCTACGCCGAGGGCATCCAGTCCATCATCGTGCCTGAGGGCTCCGACATTGCCACCGCTGACGACCTGTCCGGCAAGGCCATCGGCACCCAGCGCGGCACCACCGGCTACCTCTACTGCACCGATGACTTCGGTGAGGAAAATGTCATCGCCTATGATGACGGTCTGACCGCTGTGCAGGCCCTGAACAACGGCCAGGTCGACGCTGTTGTTATCGACAACGCCCCCGCCAAGGAGTTCGTGGCTGCCAACCCCGGCCTGAAGATCCTGGATGCCGCTTATGCCCAGGAAGATTACGCCATCGGCGTGGCCAAGGGCAACACCGAACTGCTGAACGCCATCAACGGCGCCCTGGAAGAGCTGCAGGCTGACGGCACCCTGCAGAGCATCGTTGACAAATACATCAAGGCAGAGTAAAATCTGACGTAGGGGCGTTTGAAGACCTACTGTCCGAAGAAGGGCACGCCGGGAGCACCGGCGCGCCTTTTGTTTGTTAGGAACCCGTAAAAGATCACCGGTGCGGCCGGGAAAGGTTGTGGTGCGATGGAAGCACAGTTTGAAATGCTTTCAGAAATGGCAAAAAACGGCGATAAGCTGAACTTTGGACAGGATTTCTTTGTGAAATTCTACCAGGCGTTTTTGTATTCTGACCGCTGGCAGCAGTATTTTAAGGGCGTGGGTACCACGCTGTTGGTAACGGCCATTGCGCTGGTACTGGGCGTTGTGCTGGGCGCCATCGTGGCCATGATCCGCGTGGGTTATGCCCAGCAAAAGCCCCACCACCGCAACCCGATCCTGGGTGTGCTGAACGCCGTGTGCCAGGTGTATGTTACGGTCATCCGCGGCACGCCTATGATGGTGCAGCTGCTCATCATGAGCATGGTCATCTTTGCCAACAGCCGCAACTTTACCATGGTGGGTGCGCTGGCACTGGGCATCAACTCGGGTGCCTATGTGTCCGAGATCATCCGCGGCGGCCTGATGGCCGTTGACCCCGGCCAGATGGAGGCCGGACGCAGCCTTGGCCTGAACTACATGACCACCATGGTGGTCATCATCATCCCGCAGGCCATCCGTGCGGTGCTGCCCGCACTGGGCAACGAGTTCATCGTCCTGCTGAAGGATACCTCCCTGATCACGGTCATCGGCGGCAAGGAGCTGCTGTACGCCGCGCAGGGCATCATGAACCGCACCTACGAGGCCATGTTCCCACTGCTGGGCGTTGCGCTGATCTACCTTGTGCTGGTCATGCTGTTCACCCGTCTGCTGGCAAAGTTTGAGAGGAGGCTGGCTCAAAGTGACCGATAAAATTCTGGAAGTCCGCGGCCTGACAAAAACCTACGGCGGCGAAAAGAAGCCGGGCGCAAAGCTGCCCACCCCCACTCTGGACGTGCTGAAGGGCATCGATATTGATATTTACCGCGGCGACGTGGTGTGCCTGATCGGACCCTCCGGCTGCGGCAAGTCCACCTTTCTGCGGTGCCTGAACCGCTTGGAGATTCCCACCTCCGGCTCCATCAAGTTTGAAGGGGTGGAGGTGGACGATGCCCACATCGACGCTGTGCGCCAGAAGATGGGCATGGTGTTCCAGCACTTCAACCTGTTCCCGCACCTGACTGTGAAGAAAAATCTGGAGCTGGCCCCCACCCTGCTGAAGCTGAAGGATAAGGAAGCCATTTCCCAGCGCGCCGACGAGCTGCTGGCCCGTGTGGGTCTGGCCGACAAGGCCAACGTCTACCCCAAGAGCCTGTCCGGCGGCCAGCAGCAGCGCATTGCCATTGCCCGTGCCCTTGCCATGGATCCGGACGTGATCCTGTTCGACGAGCCCACCAGCGCCCTCGACCCCGAAATGGTGGGCGAGGTTCTGGAACTGATGAAGGAGCTGGCCCACACCGGCATCACCATGCTGGTGGTCACCCACGAAATGGGCTTCGCCCGCGAGGTGTCCAACCGCGTCATCTTCATCGACGACGGCAAGATCCAGGAGGACGAGCCGCCGCAGGAACTGTTCACGAATCCGAAGCATCCCAGACTGAAAGCATTCCTTTCCAAGATGCTGTAAGGCTTTTTCCACAGAGTAAAAGGGGCTGTTGCATGTGCAGCAGCCCCTTTTACTCTGTATTATTCTTTGATGCGGAACACAAACAGCTTGCTGAAAATGTAATTCAGAGCCATGACGATGAACTGTACCGCAAACTTAGAGATCCGGTCATTCCAGTGCAGAATATTTACCAGCAATGTCATGCAGGCCATTTCGATAAGGAGAGTGGAAATCCTCGCACTGAAAAATTTCAGCATTTCGCGCAATTTATCAGCACTTTTGCTTTCAAAAACGAACTTCCTGTTTGTGATGTAAGCAAAAGAGACTGCGCAGATCCATGAGAGCGTATTGGCAGTCATCAGTTGAAATGGGTCTTGCGGGTTCAGAAAGACTGCAGTGAAAAAATAGTAACTTGCCAGACTCACTACCGTAGTCAGGCCACCTACGATCACATAGTTGATCAATTCCTTATAACGAAAATAAAGTTGCTTTATTATTTGTATCATACGCAGTGCCCGGAATTGATTTCCTTTTCCACAATATAGATCGGACGGTTTTTCAGCTCTGCAAATGCAACGGAAAAATATTCACCCATAATTCCGACCAGCAAAAAGAGAACGGCAAATAAAACATTGACTGCCGCAAGGATCACCTTATACTCGCGGAAGCCGCACAGTGCACTTATAGCAAAAATCACAGCAGCAAGAAAACTTACAGCACCGGCATAGAGGCCGAGTTTCAGTGGAAAATCAGAAAAACCGACTATGGTGCTGATTGCAAAATTCATCAGTTTTTTAGCGTATAGTGGCTGGCACCGCCAGCTCTTTCCGCAGCAGTGTATTCCAGCGTTGTTTTCCGGAAACCAACGCTTTGTACATATCCACGTAGAAAACGAGTTTTTTCACGGTAATTTGTACGTAGAACATCTGCCACACGGCTACTGATGGCAAAGAAATCCGATGCATTTTCCTCCAGCTTTACTTGATCAGACAAGGCGTTGATCACCCGGTAGAATGCTCTGGATGTAAAGTTTTTGATGGCACCTGCCGATTTGTTGGAGGTTCGGACCATGCTGATAACCTCATAGCCTTCCTCAAATTTCGCCATGATGGGGGCGATGCATTCCAGAGGGTGCTGCAGGTCGGCATCCATGCAAATGATCACGTCCCCCGCAGCATGATCGATGCCTGCAATCATGGCAGCCTCGTGGCCAAAATTTCGCGAAAAACTGATTACACGGACATTCTTGTTCTGCTGCGCAATCACTTCCAGAATATTCATACTGGCATCGGTACTGCCATCATTTACAAAAATCAGCTCATATCCCCCTCCCCCGTATTCCAAATTCTGTTCGATGGAGCAGAAAGCTTTATAAAACTTTTCCAGAACGGCTTCTTCGTTATAAACTGAAATAATTAACGATAATTTTTTCATTTAACTTCCCTGCTTTTTCGTAGTTCTTACGGCTCATCTGCAAATTTGACAACAATTTTTCCGTTGATGCACCGGATCGAACCCTGATCCGGATAGCAGGGCATAGATGCTACCTCGGCATTACCGTCAAACTCTGCGGCATCTCCTAATTCCGGTGCAAAGCCACACCAAAACTCCATGGCTTCCTTCCATGCGTAATCATTGAAAATAGGTTCTCCTTTATATGTAGCCAGATCCAAATCATCGAAATATTCGCTGATTCCAACAAGATTTTTATCGTGCTTGTCATACTCCCCGATATAAACAACCTGCGCATCTTCAGTATAACCTTCGATACTTTCAATTCGCGTGATCAAAGTTGTGTAATAACTGATCATTTGTGTCTGCATCACGTCTGCTTTTAGGTAGAGGATATTGCTGTAACGAATATTTAGAGTCACAAGTACTCCTAATAGGGCAACAGCAGCTTTACATAGGGCACCTTCTACTTTTGTTCTATCTTCGGGATATTTATCAATAAACCATACAACCAAAGCAAAGGCAAACGCCTGTCCAAAAGTCATTACGGCATGAACATCCCAAGGCTCTACCATCAGGTATACAAAGCATGCTGCAATAGGATATGCGATTAGGATCAATAGGGTTTGACATCCTTTTGGGGTCTTAAGAATATACATTTTCCGGAGCACAAATATGGCAATGATCGCAGTAACAATGATCAACAAAGTATAGACATATCTTGCGCTGAAGTCTTCCACAGCAGTGCTTGGATAAAAGAATGAGCCGTAACCGCACAGTATCCGATAAATATAATTGCTCAGATTTGTTCTTCCAAAATGATTGATACCTTTGTAATCCGTCAAAACAACGCCAAACTGATTCAGAAAATATTGATTGACTAGAAAATATTCTGTAACAAACCCAATGCACACAGTTGCATTACACAGGGCCATTTTCCAAAACGCTTTCCAGTTCATATCAGACTGCCGGATATCTTCCATCATATAAAGCAGCAATGTACAGATGCAGACCGGGATATTTGCCTGGTACACACCAACAGAGCAAGCCATCAAAACCGTGCAGAGTAATAGAGCGACAACATTCTTTTTCTGGTGAAAAATCCATGCTCCAACAACTCCCAGTAGGGATGCAGCATAATAGTATGGTGCAGTAAACATGTAACTGAATGTTCCCGTCACTGACGGAAATGTCACCATACTTCCGCACAGCAGAATAACAAGAGGCTTTGACTGGATCTTCAAACTATCCACCAGCAGATATACGATTGCTGCAATGCACAAAATCGTAATCGTACCATTTACCACTGGCAGGCTGTAGTTTTTACTACCCAGCAAATTTGCACTCAGACTTCCAAGAATGCCCAGCATCCACCGTCCAGATTCGTAAGTAGCGCCCACTTCATTGAAATACCGTACATCATCATGGAATGAGTATTTGTTGAACAGAACCATACCATGCGCCAACAATCCCCAAAAAGTAGCACTGCACAGTACTGTTTTTAACAGGCTCTCATTTACCTTTAGCTTTTCCGCAGTTTTTTCCATGTCTTTCTCCCAAACAAGGCATCATTCCCGAATTTAGCCAAAACTATATAGTTGTATTATACAATGTCAGCCTATCTCCTGCAACTATTTCTGCAAAAAAACGTGCTCTGTGGTTTCTATTTTCCACAGAGCACAGTTCTCATCATTCTGTTTTGTTGCAACTTTTACAGCGCATTATTCGTACCATCTGTTTCCTGCTCGCTGGTATACAGCACCATCAGATGGTTGGCGCTTTCTTCCAGCTGGGTCTTGGCCTGACGGAGATTGGCTTCCTCGTTTTCATTCATCTTTTCGGGCTTATCCTTGCGCAGGCAGCGGCGGAGGTTGGCGAGGTCGGTTTTGATGCGGTTCTTCTCGTCCTTGTCCAGCTCCTTTTTGCATTTGGAAAGAGCCTCGTCCACCTTGTAGGCCAGCACTTCGGCCTGATTGTGCAGGTCCAGCCGCTCCTTGCGGCGGCTGTCCTCGGCCTCGTAGGCGGCAGCGTCTGCCATGGCGCGCTGGATCTCATTTTCCGAAAGGTTGGTGCTGCCGGTGATGGTGATGTTCTGCTCCCGGCCGGTGCCAAGGTCTTTGGCAGACACCTTCACCACGCCGTTCACGTCGATATCGAAGGTAACTTCGATCTGCGGTTTGGAGGAGAAGCTTGCCCGAATGCCGGTGAGCTTGAATTTGCCCAGACTCTTGTTGTCGCGGGCAAAGTGGCGCTCGCCCTGCAGCACGTTGATCTCCACACTGGTCTGCATAGGCCGTGCGGTGGTGAAAATCTGGCTCTTGCGGGTGGGGATCATGCTGTTGCGGGTGATCAGCGGGGTGGCCACGCCGCCCAGCGTCTCAATGGAGAGGGTCAGCGGGGTCACATCCATCAGCACAAGGCCCTGCGCCGCTGCGCCGGTGGCACCGGCCAGCTTGCCGCCGCCCTGCAGCAGACCGCCCTGCACAGCCGCACCCATGGCAACACACTCGTCCGGGTTCAGGCTGTGGCTGGGTTCGCAGCCCAGCAGCTCCTTCACCTGACGCTCCACCGCAGGCATCCGGGTGCTGCCGCCCACCAGCAGCACCTTGCCCAGCTGGCTGGCAGAAATGCCTGCATCCCGCAGCGCATTCTGCACGGGAGCCACTGTGCGGGCCAGCAGGTCGCCGGTCATCATTTCGAACTGCGGGCGGGAAAGCGAGATATCCAAGTGGTGAGGGCCGTCCTTGCCCACTGCGATAAAGGGCAGGTTCAGCTGTGCCGACGGCGCGGCAGAAAGCTCCTTCTTTGCCTTTTCGGCTTCCTCTTTCAGCCGGCCCATAGCTGCCGGGTCGCGGGAGAGGTCGATGCGATCCGATTTTTTGAACTCGGCCACGGCATATTCCACGATGCGCTGATCGAAGTCGTCACCGCCCAGATGGGTGTCGCCGCCGGTGGCAAGCACCGTAAAGGTCCCGTCCTCGATCTCGATGATGGACACATCAAAGGTGCCGCCGCCGAGGTCGTAGACGAGGATCTTCTGCGCCGCTTCGTTATCCAAACCATAGGCCACAGCGGCAGCAGTAGGCTCGTTGATGATGCGCAGCACGTTCAGGCCTGCAATGCGGCCTGCATCCTGCGTAGCCTTGCGCTGGCTGTCGTCGAAGTAGGCGGGCACCGTGATGACCGCTTCGGTCACCGGCTCGCCCAGATAGCTCTCGGCATCGCGGCGGATCTTGGCCAAAATCATGGCGCTGATCTCCTGCGGGGTCAGGTCTTTGCCGTCGATGTGCACCCGGTAGTCACTGCCCATATGGCGCTTGATGCTGGAGATGGTGCGCCCGGAATTTGTGGCGATCTGGCGCTTGGCCGCGCCGCCCACCAGACGTTCACCGTCCTTCGTGAAGGCCACAACGCTGGGGGTGGTGCGCTCACCCTCCGCATTGGTGATGACCACGGGCTTGCCGCCCTCCACCACTGCCACACAGGAATTGGTCGTGCCGAGATCGATGCCGATTACTTTGCTCATACTGTCTGTTTCCTCTCCGGTGCTGTGCATCTTGGGCGCAGCTCTTCAAATCATTTCCGAGTATATCTTACCGTCCCGATATGACGATTTTTTAGTCCAATTGTAAAGATTCCATGTCGTAAGCTGTGGCTCGGGCAGGCAGTTCACTGGTCAGTTCCCGGATGAGCTGGTCGGCTTCGGCCAGCCACTGCTCTGCGTCCGGCTCGTGCTCACGGGCCTTGATGGAAAAGCCCTGCCTTGCTTCTGCGGCCAGTGCCAGCGCCTTTTTGCGGCTGGTGTAGCGCGTTTCGGTCTGGGCCACACGCAGGCACACCTGCGGAGTGTACTCGATATCCGGCATATGGGCTGCGTTGGCGCGGGCACGGCGGTAATACAAAAGTGCCCGGCCATTGTCGCCCCGGGCAGCGCAGTCATCGCCCAGTGCAATGTTGGATAAGATCTCGCCGCTGTCCGCTGCTTCCTTCCACATGCGGCGGGCCTTGGCACGGTTCGTGCGGGTGCCGCGGCCCTTATAAATACAGTCTGCCAGCAGGGCAAGTCCCATGGCGCTGCCAAGCTCGGCTGCTTTTTCAAAGCATTCCACAGCCTGCGCCCAGTTGCCCTTGCGGGCGGCTTCCTTTCCGGCATCCGCTTTCTCATCACCGGGGTCTTCCGGCGTATGACCCGCGTGCAGCAAACCGTTGAGCAGAGCGCCGTCCAGCGTAGCCGAGTGGCTCCACGGGTCCAGCACCACGCCGTCGATCCCCTCAGTGGAAAGGGCCAGCTCCATGGCATCCTGCAGGGTGTAATCCGCCATTGGCCGGGCAGAAGTGCTGCGGTCGGCGCAGGCCGCAGCTGCAGAGGTGAACATAGGCAGCCATGTGCGGCCCTTCTCGTTGCGCAGGGTCCACAGCTGCAGGTCCTTAGCCTTTGCCGTGGGCACCGGATGCTCCGTCCACGGTGCAGGCGTGTTGTGCACCGTCAGTGCCGTGCGCAGCGGCACCAGAACATGGGTCTCCATTTCCAGTGCATAGTTCAAAGCGCCCATCAGCGTCCAGAAGCTTTCTTCGTTCTGGCCTTTATATAAATTTTCCACTGCCTGCTCAAAGGCCGGGCAGCCGGTGCCCGCCGGGCTGTAGACCGGAGCGTTCTGCCGATGCTTGCGGGTGCCCACCGGGCGCAGCCGGATGCCGCCGTCTTGTCTTTTTGCCATCTGCTCACCATTCTTCCAGTTTCTAGTCAATTTTTAGTATAGCAGGAAATGGCTTTGGGTACAACGCCTATCTGTATGTATCCATTTTTCCCTGCTCAAAAAAAGCGGGGTGCCAGATCAGCTTCTTCTGGCACCCCGTCAAAAATACATTTTTCCTGAAACGCCTTATTCCGCGTCCAGATCTTCTTCGGTCTCAGCAGCAATATAGATCGGTCTGTGCTTTGTTTCAAGATATGTTTTGGCAAGGTACTCGCCCGCAATGCCCGTACACAGCAGCTGCACACCACTACACAAAAGGATAATGCAGACAAGGCTCGGCCAGCCGGAAGTAGGGTCGCCGAACATCAGTGCACGCACCACCACGATCATGATGCCTACAAACGCCAATACGCAAAAGGCAAGGCCAAGGCCCGCCGCCATCAGCAGCGGAGCTGTGGAAAAGCCCGCAATGCCTTCGATCGAATATTTGAGCAGACCCCAGAAGTTCCACTTTGTTGTGCCCGCCACACGCTCTACGTTTTTGTAGTCGATCCACTTTGTTTTAAAGCCGACCCAGCTGAAAATGCCCTTGCTGAAGCGGTTATATTCCGCCATGCTCAGCACGGCATCAGTCATTTTGCGGCTCATCAGGCGGAAGTCTCTTGCTCCATCCACGATCTCTGTATCCGAGAGCTTATTGATGATCTGATAAAACTTTTTGGCAAACCAGCTGCGAACGGGCGGTTCACCCTCGCGTGTCGTGCGGCGGGTGGCCGCGCAGTCATATTCGCCGGAGAGCAGCAGCTCCAGCATTTCCGGCAGCAGCGAGGGCGGGTCCTGCAGATCCGCATCCATCGTTGCTACATAATCGCCCTTTGCCGCTTTTAATCCGGCATAAATGCCTGCTTCCTTGCCAAAGTTCCGGCTGAAGGAGATGTACCGCACACGGGCATCTTTCCGGTGCAATTCCCGCGCGATCTGCAGTGTGCGGTCTTTTGAGCCGTCATCCACAAAGATAAACTCAAAATCTGCTCCGTGGGATATTCCCATCTGCTGTGCGATCTTGCTGGCCTCTTTATAAAAAATGGGAAGTGATTCTTCCTCATTGTAGCACGGAACGACCAAACTTATCAGCATTCCTGTTTCCCCTTTTGTGCAATATTTAAAATCATTGTAGCATACCCCCACCCTGGTTTCAACCGTTTTCGGCATTTTGCCCGGCGGTTTTCAGCACACTTTTGCAATAAAAACATTTTCTATGGCTTTTTAAGTTTTTGTACGCTATAATAAGTAGGATTTCATAAGCCTTATAATGCAAGAAAGCAAGAAAGAAGGAGTATCGCCTTGAACAAGATGCTAGGCTATCTGAAGGACTACAAGCGCGAGAGCGTGCTTGCGCCCCTTTTCAAGATGCTGGAAGCCACGTTCGACCTGTTCGTGCCGTTGGTCATGGCGGATATCGTGAACATCGGCATTGCCGCCCACGACTTCCACTATATTCTTGTGCGGTGCGGCATTTTGCTGCTGCTGGCCATGATCGGCCTTGCCTGCAGCCTGACGGCACAGTATTTTTCCGCAAAGGCGGCCGTGGGCTATTCCACAGCTCTGCGCCACGCCCTGTTTGAGCACATCCAGACCCTGAGCTTTACCGAGATGGACACCCTCGGCACCAGCACCCTGATCACCCGTATGACCAGCGACGTGAATCAGGTGCAGAGCGGCCTGAACCTGTTTTTACGCCTGTTCCTGCGCAGCCCGTTCGTGGTGGTCGGTGCCATGGTCATGGCCTTTACGGTGAATTCCCGTGCAGCGCTGATCTTTGTAGTGACCATCCCGCTGCTGAGCGTGGTGGTGTTCGGCATCATGGCTGCTACCCGGCCCCTGTACAAGACGGTACAGAATCGCCTTGACCGGGTGCTGGGCCTGACCCGCGAAAACCTGACCGGCGTGCGCGTGGTGCGCGCTTTTGATAAGGAAAAGAGCGAGGTAGAGCGCTTTGAGAATGCCAACGACCTGCTGACCAAGATGCAGCTCCATGTAGGCCATATCTCTGCCCTGATGAACCCGCTGACCTATGTGCTCATCAACATTGCCATTGTGGCACTGCTATATGTGGGCAGCATTGAGATCAATGTGGGCGGCATGGCTTCCGGCGACGTGATCGCGCTGGTGAACTACATGAACCAGATCCTTGTGGAGCTGGTCAAACTGGCAAACCTGATCGTGCAGGTGAGCAAGGCGCTGGCCTGCGCAGGCCGCGTGCAGGCTGTGCTGGACACCAAGCCCGGCATGGCCTTCCCGGAAAAGCTTCTGGGCGAGGTGCCCGCCGAAAAATCCGGCGATGCCGTGCGCTTTGAGCATGTAAGCCTGACCTATGCGGGTGCCGGCGCACCCAGCCTTTCCGACATCAGCTTTACCGCAAAGCGCGGCCAGACCATCGGCATCATCGGCGGCACCGGCAGCGGCAAATCCAGCCTTGTCAACCTGATCCCCCGCTTCTACGATGCCACCGAAGGCACGGTGGAGATCATGGGCCGCGATGCCCGGAACTATCCCCGTGAAGAACTGCGCGGCAAGGCAGCCATGGTCATGCAGAAGGCCCAGCTCTTTGGCGGCACCATCCGCTCCAACCTGCTGTGGGGCAACAAGAATGCCACCGATGCGGACCTGTGGGCCGCACTGGAAACAGCACAGGCTGCAGAGTTCGTCAAAGCCAAGCCCCTTGGGCTGGACGAGCCTGTGGAGCAGGGCGGTCGCAACCTGTCCGGCGGACAGAAGCAGCGCCTGACCATCGCCCGCGCCCTTGTGGGCAAGCCGGAAATTCTGATCCTTGACGACAGCGCCAGCGCACTGGACTACGCCACCGATGCCGCCCTGCGCAAGGCACTGGCTGCTCTGCCCGGCAGCCTGACCGTGTTCATCGTGAGCCAGCGCGCCGCCAGCCTGCAGCACGCGGATCAAATTCTGGTGCTGGACGACGGCCATCTGGTGGGCATCGGCACCCACGACCAGCTGCGCCAGACCTGCCCCGTCTACGAGGAGATCTACGAGAGCCAGTTCAAGAAAGGGGATGCGCAGAAATGAGTGCAAAAGCAAAAACAAAGCTGACCCCGCAGCAGCGCAAGGCCACCCTGACCCGTGTTCTGGGCAAGATCAAACCTTATTCCCTGTTTGTGGTGTGCAGCCTGATCGTTGCTGCCGTGAGTGTGGGTGCACAGCTGTATATCCCCATCCTCTGCGGCAGCGCCATTGATATGATGCTGGGCAAGGGTGCCGTAGATTTTGGCGGTGTGATGCGCATTATCATCGAGGTGCTGGTGGTTGCCGGTGTGGCCGCTCTTGCACAGTGGCTGCTGAGCGTGTGCAACAACCGCATCACCTTCCTTGTCAGCCGCGACCTGCGCAACGAAGCCCTGCGCAAAATTCAGACCCTGCCGCTTTCCTACCTCGACAGCCATCCCTCCGGCGATATCGTCAGCCGCATGGTGGCCGATGTGGATACCTTTGCGGACGGCCTGCTGATGGGCTTTACACAGCTGTTCAGCGGCGTGCTGACCATCCTCGGCACCCTGCTGTTCATGCTCAGCGAGAATGTGCCCATCACGCTGGTGGTGGTGTGCATCACCCCGCTGAGCCTCGTGGTGGCAAGCTTCCTTGCCAAGCGCAGCTATGGTTACTTCCAGAGCCAGAGCGCCGTGCGCGGCGAGCAGACCGCGCTGGTCAACGAGATGATCGAGGGCCAGAAGGTGGTGCAGGCCTTCGGCCACGAGGCCGAGAGCCTTACCGCCTTTGACGAGGTGAATGGCCGTCTGCAGGGCGTGAGCCTGAAGGCCATCTTCTTTTCCAGTCTGACCAACCCCGCCACCCGCTTTGTGAATAACATCGTGTACGCAGGCGTGGGCCTTGTGGGTGCCGTGTACGCGGTGCGGGGCGGCATCACCATCGGCCAGCTGAGCGTGTTTTTGAGCTACGCCAACCAGTACACCAAGCCCTTCAACGAAATTTCCGGTGTAGTCACCGAGCTGCAGAATGCTCTGGCCTGCGCCGCCCGCGTGTTCGAGCTGCTGGATGCCGACGATCAGGTGCCGGAAGTCGAGAACGCCTCCGTGCTGCAGCCGGACGGCCATGTGCAGCTGGAGGATGTTTCCTTCCGCTACCTGCCCGACCGCCCGCTGATCGAGGGCCTTTCCCTCGACGTAAAGCCCGGCCAGCGCATTGCCATCGTCGGCCCTACCGGCTGCGGCAAGACCACCCTCATCAACCTGCTCATGCGCTTCTATGATGTGAACGGCGGTTCCATCAAGGTGTCCGGCACCGACATCCGGGATGTGACCCACGCTTCCCTGCGCGGCAGCTACGGCATGGTGCTGCAGGATACATGGCTGCGGGCCGGTACCGTGCGAGAAAACATTGCCTACGGCAAGCCGGATGCAAGCCTTGAAGAGATCGTGGCAGCAGCCAAAGCCGCCCATGCAGACAGCTTCATCCGCCGCCTGCCGGAGGGCTACGATACCGTCATCGCCGAGGACGGCGGCAACATCAGTCAGGGCCAGAAGCAGCTGCTGTGCATTGCCCGCGTGATGCTCTGCCTGCCGCCGATGCTGATCCTGGACGAAGCAACATCCTCCATTGATACCCGCACCGAGGTGCGTATCCAGAAAGCTTTTGCCCGCATGATGCAGGGCCGTACCAGCTTTATTGTGGCGCACCGCCTTTCCACCATCCGCGAGGCGGACGTGATCCTTGTGATGAAGGACGGCCACATTGTGGAGCAGGGCAGCCACGACGAGCTGCTTGCTGCAAACGGCTTCTACGCCAAGCTCTACAACAGCCAGTTCGAGGGCGTGGAGACCTGAGAATTCCTGATAATAATAACAAAAAGGAGCGATGCGCTGCATCGCTCCTTTTTGTTATTATTTGCTTTCAACTTTCTGCACGATGGGTTCATCGGGCGGCGGCATGAGGGTAGAGTGCTCCACGATGAACTGCTCCGCCCTCTCCCGGGCCAGACGCTGGCTCACCTTGCGTGCATCGTTGGCGGGGAAGGTGCGCTCGCCGTCCAGCTTGGCATCCCAGTGGGCAGCGGCTGCTTCCACCTCGGCGGCCGTGGGTGCAAGGCCCTCCTTTTCTGCCACCAGCAGAAGCCCCAGCCAGCTGCGCAGCTTGCGCTCTGCCTGCGCGTGGAGCCATGCACGGAACTCTTCCACCGTCTGGCCGCGCACTTTAAGGAACTGGTCAAAGTTGATGCCATTGGCCTGCAGGCTCAGATTGAACTGGCGCTGCTCGGCAAAATAGTTACCGCCCACCAGCTGCTTTGGCAGCGGGCCTTTCACTGCATCGCCCAGCTGCCATACCAGCTCCTTGCGTGCCCGCTGCTCAGCCTGGGCACAGCGCTGTGCCCAGATCTCGCGGGCCACCCGCTGCCGCAGCGCCGCCTTGCCCGCTGCATCGGCTGCACGTTCTTCGTCGCCGTGGTGACGGTTGATCTCCAGTTCAATGGTCAGCTGCCGGATGGGGTGCGGCTCAATGGGCTGCACGAAACCGGTGTATGCTCCCACTTCCAGCGGCGGAAGCGCGTAGAACTGCGCCCCCGCCCGGAAGCCCTCGGCCCGGTTCACCGCCAGCAATTCAAAATCCGGGTCGGTCACCGGCACCACATGGTACTCCTGCACCAGCTGCTCATACAGCGCCGAAAAGCCGCCAAGAATGGTGCGATTCACCGCCTCAGTCAGCAGACCGTCCTCTTCCTGCGGCGCGTCCGGCTCCGCCTGCACCTGTGCAACGGCTGCCGCCAGTTCCTCGGCACCGGCTGTGAATACCAGACGGCAGTCGCCCGGCTCAGCCATGCCAAAATGTTCCAGTTTCATCCTCTTTTCCCCTTTCAGCGGGCAATGCCCACGGTCAGCACCAGCAGGGCCACACCTATCACGGTATACAACACCTCGGCTCCCAGCGTGGCCCGGTCGCCTTCCACGTACATCTTCTCCGGGTCGTCGGGGTCATAATATAAGGTGACGGTATCCCCCACCGCAAAGCTCTTGCCCCGCGCAGGCTTCGGGTAGTGCAGCCGATGGCTGCCGCCTGCGGTGGTAAAGGCCAGCACATAGGCACCGCCATCCCGGCTCCGCACGGTGCCCTCCACCGTGGCTGTGACCTTCTGCCCCTGCGTGCACAGCCTGCGCCGTGCCAGCACACTGCGCAGAGCCATAAAGAACATGATGCCTGCTCCCAGCAGGAAAATAATGATATTGAACATTCTGCATTTCCCTCGTTTTCTCAGTCTGCGCGCAGGACACCCTCCCAGCGCGTCCTGTTTATTGTATCACACTTTGGCAAAAATTTCGCCCTGCAGCCGCCATTCAGAATGCATCAATTTTCAAGCAAAATTTTGTCGAGAAAAATTAAAAATAATGCTTGACATTCTTCGTATATCTGGTATAATAACTATCGTTCCGAGCGGCACAGCTCACGAACACAACAGAATATGCGGATATGGCGGAATTGGCAGACGCGTTAGATTCAGGTTCTAATCGGGGCAACTCGGT
>ERZ773103.1765-NODE-1765-length-22030-cov-4.886280_pt1 | contig 22030 bp, 18 predicted proteins | sample MGYA00511118_ERZ773103 | MGnify/ENA primary metagenome ERZ773103 (study PRJEB29015, sample SAMEA2737821) | human gut metagenome | biome: human gut; feature: human-associated habitat; material: faeces | place: China | collected 2012 ... | reverse complement strand
ATATCGGAAGCCGTCCGATCGATCAGCATCTGAAGGGATTCAGAGCACTTGGTGCAGATGTAGATATTGAGCATGGAAAGATTATTGCAGAGGCAGATAAGCTGACAGGAAAGCATCTTTATTTTGATGTGGTCAGTGTTGGAGCAACGATCAATGTAATGATGGCAGCAGCTATGGCTGATGGCATGACGATCATGGAGAACGTAGCGAAAGAACCACATGTCGTTGATGTTGCGAACTTCTTAAACAGCATGGGTGCAAATATCCGTGGTGCAGGAACAGACGTTATCAAGATTCGTGGAGTTCAGCGTTTACATGGAACAGAGTATTCTGTTATTCCGGATCAGATCGAGGCAGGAACATTTATGTTTGCGGCAGCAGCTACCAAAGGTGATGTTACTGTTATGAACGTTATCCCGAAGCATCTGGAGGCTACGATTGCGAAATTAGTAGAGATTGGATGCGAAGTAGAAGAATTTGACGACGCAGTCCGTGTGGTATCAAAGGGTGATCTTACAAGTACACATGTAAAGACTCTTCCATATCCGGGATTCCCGACAGATATGCAGCCGCAGATCGGTGTTACACTTGCTCTTTGCAAAGGGACAAGTACTATTACAGAGAGTATTTTCGAGAACCGTTTCAAATATCTTGACGAGCTCGCACGTATGGGAGCAGATGTTAAGGTGGAAGGTAACTCAGCAACGATCACAGGAGTCAGCAAGTTATCAGGAGCGAGAGTCAGCGCACCGGATCTTCGTGCAGGCGCAGCGCTTTGTATCGCTGGACTTGCAACAGATGGAATTACGATCGTAGACGATATTGTCTATATCCAGAGAGGATACGAGAGATTCGAGGAGAAGCTCAGAAGTATCGGTGGAGAGATTGAGAGAGTGGCATCTGAGAAAGATATCATGAAGTTCAAATTAAAAGTAGGCTAAAAACTGGCTAATTTGGAACTTCCTATTGACAATTAAGGTAAAAACGAGTAAAGTCTACTCGTATTTATAGGAACAATGTAATATAGAAGACTTTCTCTTATTCAGAGCAGTGGAGATACAAAGGATCTGAGAAGCTGCGGCAACCCCCGTTATGGGAAGGTGCCAACCTGAGCGAGTGATCGAACAATAAGAGGATTGGTTTATAATGAATATAAAACAGTCCGCTTGGCGGACTGTTTTCTTTTGCGATAGTGACGAGTCAGAAATTTTGCTTGCCCTCCAAAAGACGAAAACCAACCGGCGAGAGAAAGTTGGACAATTCACGAAAGGAGTATTTTATGGAAAAGAGATTATTTACCTCTGAATCAGTAACTGAAGGACATCCGGATAAAATGTGTGACCAGATCTCAGATGCGATTCTGGATGCGTTGATTGCACAGGATCCAATGAGCCGTGTTGCTTGTGAGACAGCAACTACGACAGGTCTTGTATTAGTAATGGGAGAGATTACAACAAATGCGTACGTAGACATTCAGAAGATTGTCAGAGAGACGGTTGCAGAGATTGGATATACAAGAGGAAAATATGGATTTGATGCTGAGACTTGCGGAGTTATCACTGCAATCGATGAGCAGTCAAAAGATATCGCACTTGGTGTAGATAAAGCGTTAGAGGCAAAAGCGAATACCATGTCAGAAGAAGATATTGATGCGATTGGAGCAGGAGATCAGGGTATGATGTTCGGTTATGCATCTGATGAGACTCCGGAGCTTATGCCATATCCGATTGCCCTGGCACATAAGCTTGCAATGAAGCTGACAGAAGTAAGAAAGAACGGAACACTTCCTTATCTGAGACCGGATGGAAAGACTCAGGTAACTGTAGAATATGATGAGGAAGGAACTCCGGTAAGACTGGATGCAGTTGTACTTTCTACGCAGCATGATCCGGAAGTGACACAGGAGCAGATTCACGAAGATATCAAGAAATATGTTTTTGATACTGTAATTCCAGAAGGAATGGTTGATGTTGAGACAAAATTCTTCATCAATCCGACAGGAAGATTTGTAATCGGTGGACCTCACGGAGACAGCGGACTTACAGGACGTAAGATCATCGTAGATACTTACGGCGGAATGGCTCGCCACGGTGGTGGAGCATTCTCTGGAAAAGACTGTACAAAGGTAGACCGTTCAGCAGCATATGCGGCACGTTACGTTGCAAAGAATATCGTAGCAGCAGGACTTGCCAAGAAGTGTGAGATCCAGTTATCTTATGCAATCGGTGTTGCACATCCAACATCTATCATGGTAGATACATTTGGTACAGGTGTGGTAGAAGATGAGAAGTTAGTAGAGCTCATTCGTGAGAACTTTGACCTTCGTCCGGCTGGAATCATCAAGATGTTAGATCTTAGAAGACCAATCTACAAACAGACTGCAGCATATGGTCACTTTGGTCGTACAGATATCGATCTTCCATGGGAGAAGACAGACAAAGCAGAAGATTTGAAAAAATATCTTTAATTAATAGAGATTTATAAAATTTTTAGAAAAGTTTATGGGTGCTTGCTGTGAAGCACCCATTTTTCATGCTATACTTTAGCTATTAAGAATCCAAAGTCTGTCATGTATCTGAGCTTGCTCATAAGTACATGACAGACCTTGGAGGCTGTCCGACTATGAGCATAAAAGTGGAATTTATAATTCCACGATATGCGAATAGCCGGTCGGATTGTGAGAGTGCGGAGCACGGAACAATCCGTAATAGCGTAATAGCGTAATGCGTAATAACGCAATAGCGTAAGTTAGGGGATATCATCCTAAGTATATAAAGCATGGAGGCATATTATGAAATTTAAAACACGTCTGATAACGTCGTTTTTAATCGTCATATTAATTCCGATCATTTTGAGTGTCAGTCTGGTGACACTTATTGGAAAATACCAGATCAGTGCTATTGAGAAGACATATGGAATTACCGGAACTACATTTGACAGTTTTTCTAATTCTGTGCAGGTGCTCTCGAGACTGACAGAAGAATCTTATAATAGTTTGTACAGGATGGCGAAGGATACTCCGGGGAAGATGGAAGATGCCACTTGTCTGGAGGCAGTGAATCAGAAACTTTCCCATAAGAAATCGTATCTGCTGGTTCGCAAGAAGGATACGATTGTTTATATAGGGACAGACAGTGATGAGGTAGAACAGATCATCCCACAGCTTCCGGCATATGGAGGAACCGAGGAGAATCAGGCAAACAGCACCTATATTGGCGGTGAGACGCAGGTTTTGGTGAAGCAGGTGGATTTCAGATATGGAGATGGAAGTGACGGAAGTGCGTTTATTGTAACGGATGTTCAGGATATGATTCCGGAAGTAAAAGAATTCGTGATAGATATTCTGGTCTGTGTGGTAATGGTATTGATCTTGACAGCAGCGTTACTGATCTTCTGGATTAACCGTGGGGTTATGATCCCGGTTAATAAGATGCGGATGGCGACGAAGAATATCAAGGAAGGCAATCTGGATTTCGAGTTAAAGCCAGAAGCGGATGATGAGCTTGGGAGCCTGTGTCAGGATTTGGAAGAGATGCGTATACGACTGAAAGAGAGTGCGGAAGAGAAGGTGAAATTTGATCAGGAGAGTAAGGAACTGATCAGTAATATTTCTCATGATCTCAAGACTCCGGTAACTACGATCAAAGGATATGCGGAGGGAATCATCGATGGTGTAGCAGATACACCGGAGAAGATGGATAAATATATTCGTACGATTTATAATAAGGCAAATGAAATGAATCTTTTGATCAATGAGCTGACATTGTATTCTAAGATTGATACGAACCGAATCCCATACAATTTTAATACGGTTTCAGTGATAGCATATTTTGACGACTGTGCAGAAGACCTTTCACTGGAATTAGAGTCTAAGAACATTGATTTTGGATATTATAATTATGTAGAGTCAGATGTTAAGGTGATCGCAGATCCGGAGCAGATTCGGAGAGTGATTCATAATATTGTCAATAATTCTGTAAAATATATGGACAAAGATCAGGGACGGATCAATCTCAGGGTGAAAGACGTTGGTGATTTTGTACAGGTTGAATTAGAAGATAATGGAAAAGGAATCGCGGCGAAAGATCTGCCAAATGTATTTGACAGATTTTACCGGACGGATGCATCGAGAAATTCATCCAAAGGTGGCAGCGGAATCGGATTATCGATCGTAAAGAAGATTGTAGAAGAACATGGTGGAAATATCTGGGCAACGAGTAAACCGGATACAGGAACTACAATGTATTTTGTGCTTAGAAAATATCAGGAGGTACCGGCAAATGAATAAGATATTAATTGTAGAAGATGAAGAGGCAATTGCAGATCTGGAGAAGGATTATCTGGAACTGAGCGGTTTTAAAGTAGAAGTGGCGAACGATGGAGAGACAGGACTTAATAAAGCTTTGAATGAAGAATTTGATATGTTTATTCTGGATTTGATGCTTCCGGGTGTGGATGGATTTGAAATCTGTAAGCAGATCCGGGAGAAGAAGGACACTCCGATTATTATGATTTCAGCGAAGAAAGACGACATTGACAAGATTCGCGGATTGGGACTTGGCGCAGACGATTATATGACGAAACCATTCAGCCCGAGTGAGCTGGTGGCGAGAGTGAAAGCACATTTGGCAAGATACAGCAGACTGACCGGAAGTGCAGTGGAGAAGAATAAAATTATCGAGATCCGAGGACTTAAGATTGATAAAACTGCCAGAAGGGTATGGGTCAATGGTGAAGAGAGAAACTTCACGACGAAAGAATTTGACCTGTTGACATTCCTGGCAAGTCATCCAAATCATGTATATTCGAAAGAAGAATTGTTCCGTGAAATCTGGGATATGGAATCTATCGGGGACATTGCGACGGTAACAGTTCACATCAAGAAAATCCGTGAGAAGATTGAACTGGATACATCAAATCCTCAGTATATAGAGACTATTTGGGGCGTAGGCTACAGATTTAAGGTATAAAAGGAGGAAAAATATGGGAACACCGCATAATATGGCAGAAAAAGGACAGATTGCGAAGAAGGTATTAATGCCGGGAGATCCGCTCAGAGCAAAATATATCGCAGAGACGTATCTGGAGAATCCGACATGCTTTAATACGGTGCGAAATATGTTTGGCTATACAGGAACTTATAAAGGAGAACCGGTTTCCGTTATGGGTGGTGGAATGGGAATGCCATCGATCGGCATTTATAGCTATGAATTATATCATGAGTATGATGTAGACACGATCATTCGTATCGGTTCGGCGGGAGCTATTCAGGATGATGTACATCTCCGTGATGTTGTGATCGGAATCGGAGCATGTACAGATTCTAATTATACATCACAGTACCATCTGCCGGGAACATTTGCACCGATCGCAGATTTTAATCTGGCGAAGAAAGCGGTAGAAAAGGCGGAAGAATGGAATCTTCCATATCATGCCGGAAATATTTTATCAACAGATGTTTTCTATAATGATGATGAACATTATAATGACCACTGGCGCAGAATGGGAGTGCTGGCAGTAGAGATGGAAGCGGCGGCTCTGTATATGAATGCGGCAAGAGCAGGCAAAAAGGCTCTTTGTATCCTGACAGTGTCAGATCATCTGTACCGTAATGAGAATTTAAGTGCCGAAGAACGGCAGACGGGATTTAACGATATGATGAGAATTGCGTTGGAGTTATAAGAGAGATGAATGATATGGACAAAAAATACGACGAGACATCGATCAGAGAGAATTACCGGAGATTGACGAAATTTTTAATCCGCGAAAAGCTCACGATCACGACGATGGAGAGTGCGACTTCCGGACAGATAGCATCGCTGATCACGGATACAGAAGGATCTTCGGCAGTGTTAAAGGGAGCATTTGTCACGTATTGTAATGAAGCCAAGATCTTACAGGGAGTTCCGGCAGAGATTATCGAGAGATATTCGGTATATTCGAAAGAAACTGCAGAAGCAATGGCTGTAGCATGCAGAGAGACCTACCAGGCAGAGATCGGAATTGGAGTCACGGGAACAATGGGAAATATAGACCCGGCGAATATATCCGCATCTGTACCCGGACAAGTGTATTTCGCGGTCAGCAGATTGGAAGAAGGAAACGTTAAGACGACTTCCTATTATGTAGAATTACCTCCGCAGGAGAGCAGATTAAAATATAAACTGGCGGTGGCAGAAGAAATATATGAGAGGTTAGAAGAACAATTGCAAATTTGCAAATAGAAGAACGAAGAAATGGACATTTTCCGTGATGGAGATGTCCATTTTTTTATGGAAATGGACGATGTGGAAAAAAATATTTTTTGATACGATAAAAGAGGAAAAGTCTGTGTACGAGGAGGAGAAGAATATGAAAAAAGAAAAGAGAAGATGGATGTTGCGAGTACTTATTATTGTAGTTCTTTTGCATATATTTATATTTTTCAGGACATATTTTAAGAGATTTCTGACGGCTGAGAGTGTTGAGAAACTTACAGATTATGATGATTATAATTTATATAAGGTAGATGTGAAATATGATTATAGTATCCAGAATGTGATCGATTACGGAATCAAAGATAATCAGACTTTCGTAGAGGCAATACTGGCGGAGGCCTTGCCGCATGTACCGGTACATATCAAGACTCCGGATTTTGGATGTAGTGCATTTACGGCGAAGGAATCAGATGGAACAATTCGCATGGGAAGAAATTATGATTTTAAAAATGATACTTCGGCATTGATGGTTCATTGCAAACCGAAGGATGGATATGAGTCGATCGCATTCTCAGCACTCGATAATATACAGGCGAACGATGCGGACGCAAATTTGAAAAAGAAACTGGCGTGTGTGGCCGCTCCGTTTGTGTGTCTGGATGGTGTCAATGAAGCGGGCGTATCTATCGCAGTACTGACACTGGACAGTGAACCGGTAGCACAGGATACCGGAAAAGAAGTCATCGGTACGACGATGGCGATAAGACTGGTACTTGACTATGCGGGAACTACAGAGGAAGCAATAAAGTTGCTTGAGAAATACGATATGTATGCAACTGGCGGGCGTGATTATCATTTCTATATTACAGATGCTTCGGGAGACGGAAGAGTGGTAGAGTACGACTGCGAGGATGAGAAACGACCGATGAAAGTGACAGAGATACCGGCAATCACCAATTTCTACGGAGCATATATAGAGAAGGTAGAGCCAAACCAGAAAAATGGTATCTACGGACACGGAAAAGAACGGTATGACAGCATTAAAGCAGTGCTTGACGAAGTTGACGGGGATCAGACGGAAGAAACAGTGTGGGAAGCATTGAAAGCCTCTGCCCAGGAGCCGAACCCGGAGGACATCACCAGTAATACCCAGTGGTCGATTTCCTATAACAATACAGAATGCAGCGCAAAAATCGCGATACGCAGAAAATGGGATCAGGTGGTAGAATTTGATATCCGTGGACAGGAGAAGTAAGACAGCTATGTGAGGAGGAGGTTTATGAAAAAACTTAGGGCGGCATCAATATTGTCATTTGCGATGGCGATTATATTTGGAATTTCATCTATCTTTACATTTACTGTAAGGGCGGACGAAGACGGAACAGCGCAGGTAGAAGAACAGGCAGAGATATCGGGTGAGAATCAGGTGGAGACACAGAGTGCATCTGATGGAGATACAGTGAGAAAGACTTATGGATCGGCGTTCGGTGATGGAAGTAACGAGAGCATTTTAAATCCATCAGCACCAACAGGATATGATGCGGAAGATACGGCGAATCCATATGGGGCGAAACCGGGGGAGCCGATGTTATTGTTCCAGCAGGCGGAGTTATTTGCGTATTATGGAAGCAAGATAGAGACAAATACGGAAGCCGAGGTAAATGCATATGCAAATGCAGCAGTTTATGACACCAGAGAAGGAACTGACGCATCAAATGTGCTTGGTGCTAACTGGAATGTAAAAGGAGGAATCGATTACGGCAGTGTGTTAGGAAAGGATAAATTATATCTTGCAAAAAGTAATTTCGTGCAGACTGTTGAATTGAATCCTAATAGTAATGGGCGTGATGATCATGTAGCGTTTATAGGAGTGTACAAAGATGATGCGGGCAATAAGCAGGTGGCTGTCTGGGTGTATGATGCAGGAAACCACCGTGTGAGTAATCCAATTTCGCTTGGAACGATGAATTGGATCAGCGAGGATGAAAAGACACCGACTTTAGCGTATCAGATGCAGAATTTCCTGGCGATTACGGCGGGGGATTTTAACAATGATGGAAAAGACAGTATTGTTGCATATGCAGCTTTGGATGGCGAGTCCTTATCTTTGGTGGAAATATCAGTAAATTCAACGGATGATAATGTTACATTAACAGAGGTGGAAAGAGGAACTAAGTTATTAAATCCACTATATATGCAGGAGGGTGAAGTTTATAAGACATTAAGGGGAAAAACATCTTTTGATGGAAGATTCCGTTTGGGATGCGATCTGGAAGCCGGAGATATCAATGGAGATGGAATCGAGGATCTGGCAGTTGTTTCCTATACAGAGCGTTTTAGTGAATATGCACAGCCATTAGCAGCAGGTGAAGCACTTGTAGAACCATATCTGGCGGTAGCATACGGAAAAGATAACCTTGAAAAAATTTTGGGATCAGACAAAACAAAAAGCAAATCTCTTGTTTCTGATAAAAAGAAAGCTCCAAGTATAGGTGAAGAAGTAAAGCTTCCGTTGTCACCAACGATAAGTATCGGCGATGTAAATGGAAATGGTTATAATGAAGTTGTTGTATCGGGAATTGGTGGAAAAGTATTTGTAAAAGAAGGAATGGCCTCAGATACGGTAGCTTTGTCCGGTGATGATGATGTAATAATCATGACAATCAGCGATTCTGGTAAGTCAAATGCAGATCTTGTAATCGGGATGATCGGAACTGCTAATTTAGCAAATGGAATCAAAAATGGCTTACGAAATAGTGACAGATTTACATATCCATGCCTGGCAACCACAGCGGTTGCGATAAATGGATCGGCAAACTGTGAATATGTATTTACAGGAGGCAACATTTATGATTTGTCGGGTGGAAAGGCAACTTTAGTAAAGGCATCTCCATTTTTTGAAGATGAATTAAATGCATCAGATTTTGGACATAGGGGTGACCTGAAAGACAGTATAGATACGGTGTTTATAAATAGTGCCTGTGCAGCACCGTTAGATGATAACGCCAGTGGCTATGAACAGATTTTGTTTGTGACCGGGGCAGTATGGAATGCGACAGGTACATATATGAATTCTTCTTATACAACAGAATTTTCATTAGGAATGATGGGCGTTTCGGATAGAAATACAACGACGACATTGGCTGAAAAATATTATACAACTTCAGGAAGTGAGTTCCATAAAGACACAAACAGGCTGGCATCAAAAAATGGAAATAACATGAGTGAGGGTACGGCACTTGTTATATGTCCGGTGGATATTGACGATGATGGTCTGCTGGTCAGATATGAAGGAAAGGATTTTGTCTATGCAGATCCACAGGTAGAAGCTATTTTGCAGGCTGCACCGTATTTTAAAGAACTGGGGAAAAATTATGGAACCACAACTTTAAAATATACGACTACATATAATTATACGAAAGAAAACGATAATGTAAAAAGTTATGGAGGCGGTTTTGAAGTAACAGGAGGAAAGGGAATATTTGCGGGAAGTCTGAGGGTGGGATATACCGGAATGACGAAATCTTTTAATGCAAAAGAATGGTCAACAGAGTATACAACCGAATTTGCAGCAACAAATTATGATTCGGTTATTCTTTATAGAACTCCGCTGACATTTTATTCCTATTCTGTGTGGGGCGGTGATGACGTAGGCTGGGAAGAAGGAAAAATTGGAGCGACCTACGCCGGTAAGCCGGAATATATTCAGATGTCAATCAGTGATTATAATACATTTGCAAAAGAATATAATGATAAATTAAAGAAGCAATATGATAAATTACAGGATAAAGATTCACAACCGGAGCCGACATACCTGGATGAAGTTGGAGAAAATCTTTATTTGGGAAATATAGGAGATCCTTATGAATATTACTATGGAGCACCGGGACAAAGTTCACCGACAGAATTACAGTATTTAAGTCAGACAGCATTTGAACTGGGATATAATAGTGGACATAATGCAAGTGAGTATGTAGTAGGAACGTCGGTTACGGAAGGCGAAGAGCAGGATCATGGAATCCATATAGATGGGGAATTACTTTTTGGAAATAAAAGTGTAAAAGCTGGAGTATACGCCTCTTTTGAACAGATTTGGGGAACCATGATATCTAAAACGAATGAAGAATCCACGGGCTATCAGGGATCGGTTGAAAATCTGGATCTGAATGATCTATTGGAAAAGGGATATTTTGAAGAAGCAGTACGTTCTTATTATTTTACCTGGGAGATTGCAAAGTGGAAATCAAATCTTCAATACGAATATAAGAATATGAAAGGTAAAAAAACAGGAGTAGAAAGACATATTCCGGTTTATGGATATGTACTTTCGAATATACAGGCACCGGCACCGATGGTTAAAGATCTGAAGGCGGTATATGACAGAACTTCAAAAAGCATCGAACTGACATGGACGGATCCGAATGAGACGGCGGGAAAGAGAAAGCAGAATAATGGGTTCAAAATCTATGTAGTAGATATTACTGGCGAATTAAGTGAAATAGCAGAATTGGAGAAAGGAAAGACAAGTTATACCTATACGGATTTAGATGGGCGATACGCATATGATTTTGTGATTGTTCCATTATTCGGAAGTTCAAAAACTCGAGGAGCACTTTCCAATCATGCGGCATGTTATATTACAGCGTTTGGAGAAAAAGGAGATGACGGAAAATCAGCCTATGAGCTTGCAAAAGAGAATGGATTTGAAGGAACTCTGGAAGAATGGCTGGCTTCTCTGAAAGGAGATCAGGGCGAGCAGGGAGAAAAAGGCGATAAAGGCGATCAAGGTGAGCAAGGAGAAAAAGGTGATAAAGGAGACAAGGGCGAGCAGGGAGAAAAAGGCGAGACCGGAGCGGATGGAGTCGACGGAAAAGACGGTCAGGATGGAAAAGATGGTCAGGATGGAGCTGATGGAAAGTCTGCGTATGAACTGGCGGTAGAAAAAGGCTACCAGGGAACGTTAGATGAGTGGCTGGAATCTCTGCGGGGAGAAGCAGGTCAAGACGGTCAGTCTGCCTATGAACTGGCTGTAGCGAATGGTTACACCGGCACGGAACAGGAATGGTTACTGTCTCTGTTGGGTGCTACCGGTGCTGAAGGCCGGGGAATCGTAGATATTTCCCTGACAGAGACCAAAGGAAATATCGATACCTATACCATCACCTATTCTGATGGAACCACATCAGTATTCTACGTCAGAAATGGTGAAGATGGAGCAGATGGTCAGGATGGAAAAGACGGACATGACGGGTCAAATGGACAGAACGGAACCGATGGAAAAGCTGGTCAGGATGGAAAAGACGGACAGGACGGGTCAAATGGACAAAACGGAACCGATGGAAAAACTGGTCAGAACGGAGTGAATGGTGCAACCGGAGCTACCGGACAGACAGGAGCCGCAGGAGCCAAGGGTGCTGATGGAACTTTGGCAAGTTCGACGTCTGGGAAGAGTGATTCGAAGAGTTCGAGTTCCAAATCTGAAGAGACCGTAGAGGCATCAAAAACGGCTGAGACAGAATCTGCTATCGAGTCAGGCGATTATGGACTTGAAAATATCGAGATTGATAAAGATGGAAATCTCGTGCTGAAACTTTCCGGTGGAAAAGAAGTGAATGCCGGCCATGTCAATGAGGAAGGACAGCTTGAAACTAACCGGGCAGATATGTTAAGAATTAAAAAAGCTCTGCGGCTGGCTTGGGTCGCATTGATCCTGGCGATTATTGCGGCCGGATTGAGTGCAGCTTCCTTCATTTTGTATGGAAAAGAGAAGAAAACGAAAGTATAATAATAGTAACTATAGGGGAAAGAAGGGATCGAAATGCGTGCATTTTGGATTGTATTAGACAGTGCCGGAATTGGAAAAGCACCGGATGCAGCTCAGTTCGGAGATGAAGGAAGTAATACATGGAAGACTTGTTATGATTCCGGAAAACTAAATATTCCGAATATGGAGAAACTGGGGATTTATCACATCGATGACATGAATTATGGGGATAAATCAGGAGAAGCCATTGGATGTTATGGAAGATTGCATGAAAAATCCCAGGGAAAAGATACCACAATCGGACATTGGGAGATGGCAGGTGTGATATCGCCGAAACCATTTCCGGTGTACCCGAATGGATTCCCGGAAGATGTTCTGGAAGAGTTCTCCAGAAAGACCGGAAGAAAAGTGTTGTGCAACAAGCCGTATTCCGGAACAGAAGTCATTCATGATTATGGGCAGGAACATATGAAGACCGGAGATCTGATCGTGTATACATCCGCAGATAGTGTGTTTCAGATTGCGGCCCATGAGGATATTGTCCCGGTGGAACAGCTCTATGAATATTGTAAAATTGCAAGAGAGATCCTGATGGGAGAACATGCAGTAGCAAGAGTGATCGCGAGACCGTTTGTAGGAGAATATCCGAATTATACAAGAACTGACCGCAGACATGATTTCTCATTGGTTCCGCCACGTCCGACGGTTCTGGATCAGTTAAAAGATGCCGGAAAAGATGTGATCGGAGTTGGCAAAATTTATGACATCTTTGCAGGAAAGGGACTCACGGAGACAACACCAAACCATGGCAATGCGAAGAACATGGAGAAGGTATTTGAGTTACAAAAGAAAGATTTTGATGGACTCTGCTATATCAACCTGGTTGATTTTGATATGACATACGGACATCGAAGAGATATTCCGGGATATACAAATGCGTTAAATGAATTTGATGTCGCCCTTGCGAGATTCATGGAGAATATGGGAGAAGAAGATGTACTGTTCATTACCGCAGATCATGGATGTGATCCGGGATATAAGGGAACTGATCATACCAGAGAGTCGGTGCCGTTATTATGCTATGGAGCACCGTTGAGGGCTGGAGTGAACATCGGAACCAGAGACAGTTATGCAGATATTGCGGCGACGTTAGCTGATATGTTTAAGATAGCTTACCATGGTGATGGAACCAGTTTCGCGAAAGAAATCTTGAGATAGTTTTCAAGGTAAGAGAAAGTAACAGAATATCACGAATAAATATGTACAAAAATACCGCTACATCAGAGGGCATTGGGCCTTGATGTGGCGGTATTTTAATGTTTTGATCATATGCTCGGAACGAGTTGTTTAAAAATATCTTACAAAAATACTGATCATAGAAATCATAACAACGATCAAAGTGGCTGGTACAGAATATTTACAATAAGTTTCCCAACTGATTGGATGCCCTTCTTTTGCTGCGATAGAAGTTCCGACAACATTTGCGGAAGCACCGATTGGTGTTGCGCTTCCTCCGATGTCAGTACCCATAGCCAGTGTCCATGCCAGAACAGAAAGGTCGGCACCTGTGGTAGCGGCCAGTGAGTTGATGACAGGGATCATCGTAGCTGCAAATGGAATATTATCAACGAAAGCACTGGCAACTGCGGATACCCAGATGATGATAGCCACCATGACTTTCATGTTTCCACCGCTGACTTTTCCGATAAATCCGGCAATAACTTCCAGGATACCAGTCTGTTCAAGTCCTCCGACAACTAAGAATAAACCAATGAAAAATAAGATTGTCTTATAATCAACACCTTTTAAGACATTCTTAGCTTCTTTTCCGGAAGTAATTAAAGTAATCGCTGCAATGAAGACTCCGATCAGAGCAACGGTCAGTCCGGTCTGTGCATGCGTGATCAGAAGTACAACTGCACAGAGGAAGATTACACAGCTTGTAGCAAAGGCTCTCTTATCCTTGATCGCGGAAGCGGGAGAAGCCTGTGCAATATCTTCGGTGTGAACTCCGGAAGAAGTGCTCAGTTCTTTTCTAAAACAGAAGTAGAAATAAATCATGATCACGACTAAAGAAATCGCTGCGATCAGACCAGTATTTGTAATGAAATCGGTAAATGTATAATGTAAAGAAGTTCCGATAATGATATTCGGAGGATCTCCACACATGGTAGCGGAACCGCCAAGGTTCGCACAGAATATTTCTGACAGGATCAGTGGTACCGGATTAAATTTTAGCAGAGCCGCAAGCTCGGCGGTAACCGCTGCTAAAAACAGAATAACAGTAATACTATCAATAAACATGGCCAGTACAAAAGACATTGCCATAAAAGTCATAAAAATAGGAATCACCTGATAGTGGACGATCTTTGCGATGGTCATACATAACCAACGGAAGAATCCGGCGTTTGCCATTCCTTCTACCATGATCATCATACCGAGTAAGAACAGGATCGTCGCCCAGTTGACACCGGAAGAACTCTCGGTGGCGGCACCGGCTTCGTACCAGAACTCCAGCGTGAAGATCTGTCCAAGATTAATTGTCTCAAGAAATGCTTTCATACTTTGCATCGCAACCCCAAATACGAGCACAAGTGTAGCGGCACCACAAGAGAGTGTGACCAGATGACGTTCGAATTTCTCAGAAATGATCAACGCGAACATCACGATAAAGATGGCCAGAGCCAAAATTTTTGCAATCATAATTTCCCTCCATATAAAATAACATACTGTATTATTGGACAAAAAAGGACGATAAATTAACCCCTATCCGTCAGACCGTAGATAGGTGACATTTATAGTCCATAATCTCTCAAAAACACCCTATACATACCTTTGGGTGATAGCATGGATGTTAAGGGAGCGTCAAGAAAATTAGTGTATACAGTTGAAATTTTTGTTTACTTATCTCTACTGATGTTGACGTTCAAAAAGGCTGAACAAATTGCGCACAAAAGGGCCGGCGAAGAATGTCTGCCAACAAAGTGCCATAGGGAAGTTTAGTGCAAATTTCTGAATCCAAACAGCAATGATCTGTGGACCCGGATGCGTGAATAAAATAGTAGCAATCAGGCTCATCGTCGGGCACATCAGACATACGATCATAGACGAGATACTTACCGTAATAAAAAATGGGCTGTCTTTTTCTGGATTAACGAAACGGAAAGCCAGCTTGATCGCCAGTTTCTCGAAGACGAACATCTCTAAGATGATAGCGATCGGCCACATGATCGGAATCTCATGGAAAGCGATGAGGAAAATCTCGTTGCTCATACCACCTTTGTCGATTGCGATGTTGTAACATACCATGGCGTATACCATAACAAATGCCATAATACATGTAAAAATAAATGTTTGGAATTTTGTTCTTTGCATAATAAATCTCCTTTCGATACTTAAAAATGGGCATAAAAAATACATGAGTGTTGTTCGTTAGTCATGCGGCAATGAGCAATACACATGTATCGTTTCCAATTAAAGTACCTGTTGATTTTTATGCAGTTACGAGTAGATAGTCTAACAGAAAGGGCGTGAGAATGCAAGGACTTTTTGAAGAAAGGAGAAAATTGAAAGGCGATTCAGAGAGGAATTAAGCTTGACAAATCTTCCATCTATTCGTATAATTCGTTAACATATTAAACATATAAAAAAACTAGGAAAAGATAAAAGGGAGGAACTTCTATGGGATATAAAAAGGAAGAATTAGAAAGATTTTGTACATATTTTGAGGTGCCGAAGCAGTTTATTACATATGTGGAACGCTTTTTTTCAGAAGAAGAGATTGATTTTGGATTAAAGCAGGGGACAGAAGAATTTACAGAGAAAGATTGTGGAAAAGATTTTGTCTGTCAGGAGTATCGAAAAGGGTTTATATCTAAAGTAGATGAAACTTCCGGTAAATATAAATTAAATAATTTCTATGGAATGTTAGATGTATTCGCAGTATCCAGAAAAGAAGAATTTGATACGAAATTTTCTAAAGAAGAGCGAGTGCTCATGGATGAGTGGTATTTCAATGAATATTATGAATGGCTGAAATCAGTAGGAAGTGAAGAACCTACGTAGCAGCATTGGCAGCAGCTCTTACCGTAGGATGCGGCAGCAAAGGTGCCAGCAGTGATAAAGTGGTTATTGGTTCTAAGAACTTTACAGAAAATGAAATCGTTGCAGAGATCTATGCATTAGCATTGGAAGATGCAGGTATCGATGTAGAGAGAAAATTTGATATCAGCTCTTCTGTCGTACATACAGCTATCGCAAGTGATGAGATCGATCTTTATCCGGAGTATACAGGAACCGGACTGATCGCAGTATTGGAAGAGGATCCGATCACGGATGCACAGGCAGTATACGATGAAGTAAAGAAACAGTATGAAGATAAGTTTAAGATCACATGGTTAGATTATTCACCGGCAAATGACGGACAGGGACTTGTAATCCGTACAGCAGCCGCAGAGAAATATAATATTTCTACAATTTCTGATTTACAGAAACATGCAACAGAACTTCGATTTGCATCTCAGGGTGAATTTGATGAGAGAGCAGATGGTATCCCGGCACTGGAAAAAGTGTATGGACCGTTTGACTGGAAATCTTCTACAGTATATGACAACTCTTTGAAATATCAGATTCTTGAGAAAGATGAGGGAGATGTAATCCCGGCATCTACGACAGAAGGGAACCTTGTGGATGACCAGTTTACATTACTGGAAGATGACAAACATGTATGGCCTCCATATAACCTTGCACCGATCGTTCGCGATGAAGTATTAAAAGCACATCCGGAGATTGAGGATACGTTAAATAAGATCAGTCCGAAGATTACGACCGAAGAGATCACAAAGCTGAATGCAAAGGTAGATGTGGACAAGGAGAGTTATAAAGATGTTGCAAAAGAATTCTACGACAGTATCAAATAATAAAGTGCCGGCACTTCAATTTGAACATGTAAATAAGCAGTTTGCAAATGCCGGATATAAGGCACTTGATGATATTACATTATCAATTGATGAAGGAGAGTTCGTCACCATTCTGGGAACTTCCGGATGTGGAAAGACGACACTGGTAAAGACGGTAAATCGTTTGTACGAGCCAGACAGCGGAGAAATCCTGCTGTTTGGCAAAAATATAAAAGACAGCGATCCGATAATGCTTCGAAGAAGTATAGGATATGTTATCTAGCAGGCCGGATTATTTCCACATATGACGGTTTATGAAAATGTAGCGGTTATCCCTCGCATCTTAAAATGGGACAAGAAAAAGACGGATGAGAAAGTGAAAGAAATGTTACTTCTGGTTGGGTTAAAACCCGAGGAATTTGAAAAACGTTATCCTTCACAGTTATCAGGCGGACAACAGCAGAGAGTAGGACTTGCGAGAGCTCTGATCACGAATCCGAATGTTATGTTATTTGATGAACCGTTTGGTGCAATCGATGCGATCAACCGTGAGAAACTTCAGGATGAATTAAAGAAGATCCACAGCCAGTCTTCGAAGACATATTTATTTGTAACGCATGACATCAGGGAAGCATTTAAGCTTGGAACCAAAATCATCATTATGAATAAAGGAAAGATCGTGCAGTATGGAACACCTGATGAGATCAGGCGCGATCCAAAAGACGAGTTTGTAATAGAACTATTGAAAACAACCGGAGATAATTCATTCATTATGACGGGAGAGGGAGAAGGTATTTAATGGAATATTTAGAGGCATTTGAACAGCATTTGATGTTGGTAATCGTATCGCTGGCGATTTCATTTGTGCTGGCAATCGTGATATCCTATCTTCTTTTAAAATTACCAAGGGCTCAGAGGATAGTGGAGAATCTGTTTGGAGCGATCTACTCTGTACCGAGCCTTGCACTTTTTGCGTTGATGATCCCGATTACCGGTCTTGGGGATGAGACAGCAATCATCGCACTGGTGATCTATAACCAGTATCTGTTGATCCGTAATATCCTGGCAGGTATTAATGGAATCGATAAAAGTATTTTAGAGGCAGGAACCGGAATGGGAATGAGCCAGAGCCAGATGTTTGCGAAGGTAATTCTTCCGCTGGCGGCACCGTCGATCATTGCGGGAATAAGGCTGGCGGTGGTTTCTACGACAGGAATTGCGACCATTGCGGCAAGTATCAATGCCGGTGGACTGGGAACGGTATTATTTTCCGGAATGCGGACGATGGATTCACAGAAAATCTTCATCGGAACAGTGCTTTGTATTATCATCGCATTTGTTGCTGATGTGGGAATTAAATGTATAGAAAATAAAATTGATTGGAGAGTAAGGGTTAAAAATGAGCTATAAAGCATATGACAATAAAGAGTTAGGTTTTACAACAAGACAGCTTCATGCAGGATATAATCCGGCGGACCATTATCGCTCAAAGGCAGTTCCAATTTATCAGACAGCAGTATTTGAACTGGGAGATTATGAGCGATGTCTGAGATTATTTGAGTACGCTGAGGAGGGACATTCTTATGTAAGATTTTCAAATCCTACGAACGATGTCTTAGAAAAGAGATTGGCTTCTCTGGAAGGTGGAGCGGCAGCGGTATCATTCGGATCTGGAATGGCAGCAATCTCAAGTACGCTTTTGAATCTGACTCATGAAGGTGATGAGATTATTGCGGTACAGACATTATACGGTGGAAGTACAACATTGCTTGCAAAAACTTTGCCGGATTATGGAGTGACCGGAAAGTTTGTAGAAGATGAGACAGACATTGAGTCTTATCGAAAACTGATCACAGACAAGACGAAAGCAATCTATTTGGAGTGTATCGGAAATCCAAAGATTAATATTATAGATGTGGATAAAGTGACAGAACTTGCACATGAGTATGGAATACCAGTTGTAATGGATAATACATTTGCAACTCCGTATCTGTTCCGCCCATTTGAACATGGGGTAGATATCGTATGTTATTCTGCAACAAAATATCTGGCCGGTCACGGTGTGGTAATTGCCGGAATGGCAGTAGAAAAAGGTGGATTTAACTGGCTGAATGGAAGGTTCCCGGAATTTGAAACGTTTTATGAGGCTAACAAAAAAGATATCGGTGAGGATGTCCTGAAAGAGGTTATGTTTACAAAACGTCTGAGAATGCGTTATCTGACAGATCTTGGCGGACATATGAGTCCACAGACAGCGTTCTATGTATTGCAGGGAATGGAGACATTGTCACTTCGTATGGATCGACACGTAAAGAATGCACAGAAACTGGCGGAATTTCTGGAGCAGCATCCAGCAATCAAAGAAGTATCTTATCCGGGATTAAAATCGAGTCCATATTATGATCTTGCGCAGAAATATTTCCCGAAAGGACCGGGAGCGATGATGGCGATCCGTGTCAAAGGCGGATTGAAGGGAGCATTGCAGGTATTGGAAAAAGTGGAAGTGTTCGACTACATGGTAAATGTAGGAGATGCGAAATCATTGATCGTACATCCTGCATCATCTACACATTTTGGACATTCTGTAGAGGAACAGGCCAAGGCAGGTGTATATGAAGACACCCTTCGATTGTCTATCGGAATCGAGGATGTAGAGGACCTGATCGCGGATCTGGATCAGGCATTAGAAGGAATAACAGATTAAAAAATTGATAGATTTGTGTGTTTTTATTTGCGGTTGAATACCGGAAAAAGAAAATGGCAGGCCAGATGGCTTGCCACTTTTCTTTGTAAAAATCTAGCTTAAAGATTTAAGGAACAATTTTTCTAAGGAGTGGAATTTTCTGCAAAATTAATACGGTAATAAGGCTTAAAGCATAAATTACAAAAGGCATGATTAATGTATAATACATTGGATGTGTAATAAGGATCGTAATTTTTTCGCCCCAATAAATATAAAACATGTGGACGGTATAAATCCCCAGTCCGGCATTGGCAATTTTGGAAATCTTCTCTGATTTACAGAATTTATATAGTTTCTCCCAAGGTAGATATCTTCCGGCTACCATTACAGCGGCAGACATCGGATAGCAGGCCAGTGAAGCGTATTGCATAAGAATTTCATCGATAGCTCCAGATCTGGCTGAAAGAAACCATGTTCCGAAGAACATAAGAAATGCACCAACCAGTCCGGAGGCATAAATAACACGCCTGGTCTTTAGAGAAAACTCTTTTTTATAGATCAACCATCCAAGGAACAGATATCCAATATATCCGGTAAAGAAAGGAGGAACGAGTTCTCCGTATAGTGGGAAGAAAAATCGTGTGATGATCGGATAAATCGCCAAACAAAGGAACGACATGATACAAATATATTTTACGATTTTAGTTCCGTGTTCAGTAAGTAATGAAAGAACAGGAATAGACAAATAAACTGCAAATAATGTATAGAAAAACCAGAAAATGCCGATTGCCTGGTTGTTGAGTATTGCATTCCTGATATCTTCCAGTTTGGGAAGTGGAGCATTCTCCATAAATACGGGGCGATATAAGTAAAAAATGGACCAGAAAATAAAAGGAACTCCGGTTCGCAAAAATCTTTTCTTAAAATAGGTTTTTGTATCATATTTTTTTCTATATTCTAAGAGAGTTGTTCCAGTAATCATAAAAAATACGGGAATTGCCCAATGTGTGATAGTTTGCACTAGCATAGATAATGCCCATAGACGAGTTTCAACATTGCCATAGTCAAATACGTAACCTGAACAATGGAGACAAATTACTCCAAAACAGGCCAGAATGTTCATAAAATCAATATATGCAATTCTATTATTTTCCTTTTTCATATAGTTCTCCTGTAGTAGAAATCTTTTTGAATATATAAGAAAATATATTCTTTCTTAATGATACCATGAGCAGGTAAAAGGAGCAAGAAACTGTTAAGAAGTCATGAGACTTAAATAGTTTGGAATCTTTATAGTTCGATGCTATAATGAAATCATGGAATCAAAAGGAGGAACGGAAAATGTTTTGCATGAAATGTGGTGCAAAGTTGCCGGAAGATTCTCGGTTTTGTATGTATTGTGGAACTTCAGTACAAATAAATCCAGAGACATCTAATTCAGAAAAATACAATCCAGAGAAGCACAATCCAGGAATTAAGCTGGTAAAAGCACAGTGTACAAATTGCAGTGCTCCGTTAGAAGTTGATTCTTCTTTGGATGCTGCTATATGCCCTTATTGTAATACGCCGTATATTGTAGAGCGTGCAATTAATAATTATAACGTGAGCATGAACTCCGGAAATATGAATATTAAAAATGCGTATATTAATGTTTCGAATGGAACGAATTTGGAGAATTTGTTATTAAGGGCAGAAAGATATGAGCAGGAAGGAGATTATAATTCTGCTTTGGAATATTACAACAGAGTATTGGATATTGATATTAATCAGATAAAAGCGCAAGAAGCGATAAATAAAATTAAGCATGCAATGGAAGAATATGTGTATTTTAGGATAGATGCTAATGTAGGATTGTTTTCTGGCCATCTTATGTTGAAGAAAGGTAAATTGATTTATGTAAATAAAAAGGGAAAAGAGACGGTTTATTACATAGAACGCATTAGTAATCCACGGGTAACTATGGGGTGTCTGGGATTCATGTACGAGGGACGAATGAGTGAGGTAACCATTGGATGTCGCATGGCGAAAATGGTTGTGGAAATGCTTCTTAATGCGAAAAAAGGAATATATCCAGAGATGAGATTTTGATCGTATAATGGCTAGAAGATTCAAATGCTTCCATTAACTTGACAAAATTCATCAGACGCGCTAGATGCTTAAAAGGCGCGTCTGATTTCACTTTTGAGGAATGCTTAAAGATTAAATTCTGCAAATAGTTGTTTTTGATATTCGCGGTCGGAGGCTGCTTTGAGAATATCATTCATACGACCACGGTTGGAAAGCTCTATCACTAGACGGTTCACACGGCTTTCACCCTGCTGTTCACCAATTACTTTTCCACGGGCTTCGCCTACTTGTTCGCCGAATCTTCTTCCACGCGCTTCTCCAATTCGTTCTCTTTCATCCAAATCATCTTTCATCAGTTCTAACAATGCATTACACATCTTCTTCACCTCACCAAATTTTTCTTTGTTCGCATTTACAATGA
>ERZ773103.1761-NODE-1761-length-22065-cov-5.300273_pt1 | contig 22065 bp, 20 predicted proteins | sample MGYA00511118_ERZ773103 | MGnify/ENA primary metagenome ERZ773103 (study PRJEB29015, sample SAMEA2737821) | human gut metagenome | biome: human gut; feature: human-associated habitat; material: faeces | place: China | collected 2012 ... | reverse complement strand
AAGTGTGGTAACACATGGAGCTGACTGCTACTAATAGGGTGAGGGCTTGACCAAAGTAAGCATGGTTAAGATAATCGATTGCTTAGTCAACATGTATGTGGTTTTGAAGATACGATAATGAAGCCGGAGCGGATAAAATCTGTTCCGGCTTTTATGTTTTATAAAGACAAGCATATAAAGGGTGAACACATGGAATTTTATCAGTTAAAAATCACAAGAAAAGGAACAAAACCTCCGATATGGAGACGCTGCCTGATACCGGCAGACATTAACTTTGAAAAATTGGCAGAAATGCTGCAGGACATTCTGGAATATCAGAGTACAGATCTGTATGAAATTGAATTTTTCCAGAAAAAAGTCAGAATTTCCAACCTGACTGCACAGGGAGCAGACACCGCAAAAGGAAACTATGAATATCTGGAAGCCAAAGATACAAAGACTTCAGAGCTTCTTGACACAGAAGCATGGTTTACTTTCCGTGTAAAAGAAAGTGATCTTCCGGAGTATCGTGCAGATATCGAAAAAAAGGTTGAAGATGCGGAAATCAAAACATCTGATGGTGTGAAAAAAGCGTCTGCTCCGGTTATTCTGAAAGAGACAAAAACTGCGAACGATGCATTCTGGTCAAAAGAGTCAGAGGAAATCAATACACTTCTTAATAAAAAGTATGGTGTACTCGGACTTGCAGATGTGATTGCAAAGAAAATTACAGAGATGGATCTGGAATCCGGGGCAGAGCAGCCGGAAGTTTCCTTTACAAGAAATCCGAAAGTAAAAGATTATCTGAATTCCTATAATAAAGAAGATCTGGTTGAAAGTGCAAAAGAACTGGAGATCCCGTATGAAGGACTTTCCAAAGAAGAGCTTGCAGAGCAGATTGCTGCGAAAGTGCTTGATCCGGAAGTGATGAAATCTATTTTTCTGCAGGCGGATGAATGGGAAATAGATGCTTTTGACCATGCATCTACAAGAAAATGTTTCCTTGCAACACATAAAGACTGGAAAGAACTGGAATGGTTCAGCAATAAGGGTTACATTGTAGCATACAGTGATAATCATGCAGAAGTTCCGCAGGAAGTTATTGCTGTTTATAACCAGATCAATACCCCGGAATTACAGGAAAAATGCCGCCAGCTCAGCTGGATGCGTTCTTGCCAGAGTATGATGGGACTGATTTATGCAATCGCACCACTCAAGATCGTATACCGCATGTACCGCAAACGCGATGGCTTCAGAGTGAACTATGAAAAGTTCATGGAAATTCTGAATGAGCTGTCTGAAAAAGATGATATATGCATCATAAAAGGTGATAAGATGATCTGGAAAGCGGTTCTTCAGGACAACCTTTATGAGAAGATCGAAGAGTTCCAGGGAGATAGAGACTTCTATATTCCGACAGTGGAAGAAACTCTGGACTATGCAAAACACGGATATCCTTCACAGGATGTTTCCTACAGAAAACTGGCTTCTTTCCTGAGAGATGAACTTCATATTTCAGAAGAAAAGATTGAAGAGCTTCTTTACATTGTGTACAAAGAATTTTCCATGGATGGAATGCTTTCTGACATCATGGAAGAGTTCAAAAAACGTGATATTGTGTTTGATTCTGACCGTCAGATGGAGAGATTTGCTCCGATCATGATGGAAGTAAATAATAACACAAGAATGCTTGATTTCCGAGGATATACACCAAATGAGGTCAGCCGTGCCGAACAGGCTGCTGCCCCGGCCCCGGTTGCTCCGGCAATGCCGTCTTTCGTACCGATGGCAAATACTCCGGCAGTAAATATGCAGCCGAAAAAGAAAGTATATCCAAATGATCCATGCCCGTGTGGAAGTGGAAAGAAATACAAGAAATGCTGCGGAAGAAACTGATATTTAACACTGAAAGATTGGGGTTTATACAGAAAGGTTGAAACAAAAATGAAATTATTGATTGTGCGTCATGGTGATCCTGATTATTCTATAGATTCACTGACTGAGAAAGGCTGGAGAGAGGCAGAGCTTTTATCCAAAAAACTTTCAAAACTTGACATCAAAGATTTTTATGTTTCGACTATGGGACGTGCGAAGGATACAGCTTCGTGCACATTGAAAAAAATGAACCGTACAGCAACAGAATGCGACTGGCTTCGTGAGTTTGATGTACTGATCCATCGACCGGATGTGCCTGACCGCAAAATCTGTGCATGGGACTGGCTGCCGCAGGACTGGACACAGGATGAGCGTTTTTATCAGTATGATCGCTGGTTTGAAAATGAAGCCATGCAGGAAGCCAACATGAAATATTATTATGATCAGGTAACCGGTGAATTTGATAAAGTTCTTGCAGAGCATGGTTATGTCCGTGACGGACACTACTATAGAGTAGAAAAAGCTAATAATGATACGCTTGTCTTCTTCTGTCATTTCGGGCTGGGCTGTGTGCTTATAAGTCACCTGCTCAGTATGTCGCCGATGGTACTCTGGCATAATATGTGTGCAGCTCCCAGTTCTGTTACTACCCTGACAAGTGAAGAACGACGCAAAGGAATCGCAGGTTTCCGTATGAATTCCTATGGAGACATTTCCCATTTATATGCATATGATGAACCACCTGCATTTGCAGCACGTTTCTGCGAATGTTATGACAACGATGAACGACATGATTAAATAACAAAGACTATCCTTTTGGATAGTTCCATCTGTAATCCTCTTTTGATACAATTATTTTATGATAATTCGATTACATAAGATAAATTGTACGAATCAAAGGAGGATTATTTTTTATGAAGAGAAGGACACTGGCTTTAATACTGGCAGCGGCTCTGACAGTAACCAGCGTGGAAGGAACGGCGGTTATGGCAAGCGCAGCCGAGTTCACATCGGAGGCTGTGGAAGAAACAGAGGCAGAATTGGAGACTGCGCCGGAAGATAGTGCAGATGTAGCAGTTTTGTCGGATCAGGGGGATTCATCTGAGTCGGATGAGATTGAAATTTCTGACAGCGAATCACAGGATAGCGATAGCGCAGAAGAGCAGATTGATGTATTCGAAGAGACGCAGGACGGTGCGGATGAAGAGGGAATAGAGATCACCGATGAAGAAGCGTTGACAGATGCAGACGCAGAGAATGAGGAAACGAATATTGAAGTTTTTTCTGACGGAGATGAAAGCACACCGACACTGACTGGTATGGAAGTAGAGGGAATAAATGAGAATACCATGCGTGACGGTGTGGCAGGGATAGACTATTATGTTGCAGTTCAGATTACGTTAAAATTTGTTGATGATACGCCTTCAGAGTTCATTTTTCCATTAGGTGAAACATCATATTGCGATGCTGAAAAGACAAAAGGATATACGATAAGGGCATCGCTGAGAAGAGGACCTGCAGGTGAAGATTTAATGGGACAGAAATTGCCGAAGGGCAATTACTATCTGTATTTTAAATGTGTTGAAGATGAAACTATAAGCGCAGATATTCCTGCATATATACATAATCTTGAAGAAGATGGAGTGTGCCAGAGTGGAATTACGACAGGAGAAACCCCCGTGATTTCGTTCAGAAATGCATACAGATATTATAAATTTGTGCCGCAAAGAAACGGTATTTACCAGGGCAGCACGAGTTCAGCCTATTGCATTCCATGGATTGAAGATAAATCTGCGGGTGAAAGCATATCTTATAAAATCTATAAAAAACTTGAGGGCAGCAGGTGGGAGCTGAAAGCAAATGAACCGGTTTATTTTCAGGTATATGGCGGAGATAAGGATGACTCTTCAAATGAAACGGCAACTATTACTTTAAGCGAAGTGCCACAGCTTGAAAGTATCAGCACCACACGGTCAGAAGTTACTTTGCTTGAGAATTACGAAACTTGGTATGGTGAAGCAATTTCGCGCCTTCTGCGCTTTAACTATACGAATCAGGAAACTAAGGATTTTGACGTAAAATTTGGTTATGCACCGTACAGAGATCCTGATGGAAATACAGTAATGTCAGATCTTGTTTATGCAGATGGTGAAAATAAGGGAAAGTCGTTTGACTGGAGGAACAATGCTTGTGTGCCGAAAGGTTCTTATACGTACATTTTTACATTAGAAAAAGATGGTCAGGAACTTATGAAAGTGAAGGTTCCAATAAAAGTAGAATCTCTGGCAGACCGTTATGCTCAGCTGAATAGCATCAAAGAAGGAACACAGGAAATAGATATAACCAACAGACAGTTTTATAAATTTGAACCGGAAGTAACCGGAGACTATATGATCAGCGCAGAAACAGGGCTGTCGTATTTAGTAATAGAAGTGAAGGAAGACGGAACAACTGAGCGTCTGAATGAAATTAACGGAAGGGTTTTGTACAAACTTGAACAGGGTCATAAATATATCATTGATATTTATAATCATACGACAGATACCACCAGTACGAACCTGACTCTGAAACGACTGGCGAAAACGGAGTCTGTGGAAATTATATCTTATATGCCGCAGGAAATTAAGTGTATAGAGGGGCAGAAACCGGAATTCAATTTTATAAAAGTACGTATTAATACAGAAAAAGGATCTGAGGTTAGAAAACTGAATTACGGTGGTATTCCCGGAGTGGAAACAGATTCATATGGAAAGACTCTGAAATATTCCTTATATAAAAAAGAAAATGATCAGTATACGGAAGTATACGATCCGGAAGCAGGAGAATATGTATACAGAGTATTTTATGATGGCATAGAAGCGACGACTTCTATTCCGGTACATATTGCTTCTTTTGAAGAAGTGGCTCCGCAGGATAGCTTAGAAGAAGGCGAGAGCAAGACACTTTCAGCGAAAGACAATCAGATTTCTGCAAGGTATCTGGCTAATTTCACAGGCAGACACCGGTTTGAATTTAATAAGAAGGTAAATGTGTATTGTGTTGGGGATACAGGTACATCAAAGACCTATTCAAACGTTTCGGAATTTTGTGAAAAACTTGTAAGAGGAAACGCGTACTATCTGTACATTACATCAGACACAGGACTTGAAGATCTTCAGGTCAAAGTTACGGAATTGCAGAAACCGGTGAAGCTGGAAATACTTGCAGATAAGAACGAATACATTGCGGGCATAGATGATCTGTCGAATATCAATCTTCGAACCAGAGTTACATACAGTGATGGGTCTGGGCAGATAATAGGAATGAATGATCCGGTATACGGAGGTATGCTGTCATACAGAGCCAGTACAGAAGGTGGAAAAACAGCGGAATACTACAGTCTACTGACAGAAGGAGAATGGAACTGTGTACCGTATATTTACGGACAGGGGAATGAAATCTCACTGAGTGGAACTGAGATAATAGGTACAACAATTAAGGTAACGATGCCGAATGCAGAGAATCTTGAGGAGCTTGAAGAGGGGGCTTCAAAGACTGTCGAACCTGTAAAACGTAAATTTTATAAATTTATACCGAAAACAAGTGCCGGTTATGAAGTGAAGGTTTCTGACGGAGCGACTGTAAATGTGTATTCAGTTTATGATGGCAGCTTATCAAATCATGGAAGTATGCCGAATCTGACTACGGGTGTAACATATTTTGTCATGGTTTCCACACCGTATTCTGTAGATTTGCAGATCAAGAAAAGAGAGAATGCAGAAGATGATGGATATGTGATGGATGAAAAGTATGATCAGACATTTAACCTCAATGACATGCATAGGGAGGAACCGCTTTATTTTATATTTAAACCGACTGAAACAGGGTATTATAAGTTCTGGACAGAAGGTAATGTATATCCATATGTTGCACTTTATGAAGAAGATGAGAAGATTGGAGAGGTTTATCCTTATGCGGCAGATAATGTTGTCCTGACAGCAAAACTGGAAAAAGGAAAAACTTATGGATATTTAGTGATCTGGGATCCATATGAGGGATCAAATCTTACCGTACATTTTGCAAAGACAGAACATCAGAGCATCAAGAGTCTGGAACTGGTTCTGAAAAAAGGTGCGACAGAGGATGCAATGACAGTTATGAACGGAGTACTGGATGTATATGATCTTCGGATTAATTATGCAGATCATTCCACTCTGGTTGAAGCTGCATCGGAATTCAGATCCTGGGGTTCATATGACTGTGAAGGAAGCGATGAATATGGCAATAAGTGGAAGATATTTGTAGATAACAGCGAAGCAGTGCTGGATGCAAAAGACACAAAGTACGAGATAAAACTGACATATTATGATCCTGAAAAGGAAAACAAATATCAGAATACGGTTTGGATTCCGGTCAAAGGAATCGAGGGCATGAAGGCTATTGAAAATGGCACTTCTGTAAAACCATTCCAGAATAGTGGTGTAGATGCATATTTTACCTTTACACCATCTGAGTCAGGCGAATACATTATGCAGTTTGAGACAGAAGATGGAGAAGCGATACCATATGCTTATGCCTGCAGTTATAATGTGCAATATAGTGACTTTCAGTATATAGAAGTAAATAGTGTACCTGCAGAGACACTTACCGAAAAAAGTGTCTCTGCAATGCTTACCGGTGGTGAGACATATCTTGTCAGAGTCGGCAGAAGGAACATGGACTGTAACGGAAGCACCTCCTTCAAAATCGAAAAGGCAAAAACAGTAAAAAGTGTAGAAGTCAAGAATAAACCGATTCAGAATACGGTGTATAACACAGATGGTAATATAGAGGCTTCTCTGGAAGGACTGATTCTGACAGTTTACTACAAAGACGGAACTGAGGAAGATGTTGCTTATGGCGAAAATGATGCAGCAGGATATGGTATAACCGTAAAGGATGGGTATTGGAAAGATGCAGATACCTACACAGTCACTGTATCACTTCGAAAGTATTATCTTCAGGTAGATTATAATAGAGTAGATATTCCGGATGAGATACAGACAGTGAATACAGGTATCAGTACAAAGCTTCCTGCATCTGATCAGGTGGTTGTTCCGGTAATGTTTACCCCGGAAAAAACAGGCTATTATTTTGTTGATGTGGAAAATGGTTCTGTAAGCAGTGTACAAAAACTGGCAGCACAGGAGTCAGCGCAGGCCCGGATGCGTGGAACAGGAACTTCTTCGAATGCCGGAGATACGCAGTATTTTGAAGTAGATACTAGTTATATGATCTACATTTATACAAATAAAAAAGAATCTACGGTGACCATCCGGGAAGGTGCATGCAAATGGGAAACAATTGCAGGAACCATTGTTAAAGCCTCCTGTACAACCGGTGCATCCTGCAAACAGGAATGCAAAGTTCATAACCATACACGTGTGGTTGAAGGTGATAAAGCAGCCGGTCACGGTTACAGTTCATGGAAAGTAACGAGGGAAGCTGACTGTACGAGAGCCGGTGAGAAACAGAGAAGATGTGTTTATTGTGGTCATGTAGAGAAGGTACAGACGGAACCGGCTAAAGGACATAAATATGGGTACTGGAAAACGACAAAAGAATCCACTGTCCTTAATACAGGACAGAAGGAACGTATCTGTCGCGTATGTAAAAAGAAAGAGAAAAAATCTATTGCGAAACTGAAGGCAACGATCAGTTTAAATGTATCAGGTACGATTCCGCTTAAGACGAGACAGACTTTCACAGCAAGAGTTACGATGGGAAAAGGCGACAGAGTTGTTTCCTGGAAGTCGAGCAATACAAGAGTCGTTTCTGTTGATAAAAACGGCAAAGTAAAAGGACTGAGAGCAGGTAAAACTGCGACGATCACTGTGCAGCTTCGGAGCGGTCTGAAAAAAAGTTTTAAGGTCAACGTTCAGAATGCAAATGTTGCGACAAGATCTCTGCAGGTGACAAATGCGTCTACCAGAAAGAGGGTTTCTTCACGGGTAAGTCTGAAACGCAGACAGACATTGAAACTTGCGGTGACACTCTCGCCAATTACAAGCAGAGAGAGAGTAGAGTATTTTTCTTCTGATAAGAGAATTGTAAGTGTATCTTCCAGAGGTGTGATCAGAGCAAACAGGACAGGCAGAGCAATCATTACTGTCAAATCCGGAAGAAAAATTTACAGGATCAGAATAACAGTTAAATAAAATGTGAGATATTTGATACAAAAAGTCATGCCGGGGGAAATCAATCCTCCGGCATTGCTTTTTGTACTTTCAAAACAAAGCATTTCGCGATACAATAGGAGCAGATGTAAAATATGAATTTGAGGATTAACAAATGAATGAAAAAATCCTGAAAGAGAACAAAAGTCAAAAGGAGAAAATATTTGATTTCAAAGACAATGCGCACGATCTTACACGCACTATCTTATGGAAATATTGAGGTGGAAGCATCCAGGCGGCTGGCAGATATCAAGAAGCTGGATGCAATGCGGATTTTTTTTAAGACATTAGATACAAAGGTTTATAATGGGAATCACGAGGTGCCGGTGCGGCTTTATTTTCCATCGGAGGAAGCCATGAGCGGCGATGTAGTAGAGGGAGAAAAATATCCGGTACTGCTGTTTTTTCATGGTGGCGGCTGGGTGACTGAAAGCATCGAAAATTATGACCGGGTATGCAGCCGGATGGCGCAGTCCACTGGACATATTGTGATGTCGGTGGAGTACCGCCTGGCACCGGAATATCGTTTTCCGATTCCGTTTGAAGACTGTTATGAGGCGGCAAAAGCACTCTATACAGGGCGGTTGATATTACCTGCTGATCCGGATCGAATCACGATCATCGGGGACAGTGCGGGCGGAAATCTGGCAGCGGCGGTTTGCCTGAAAGCCCGTAATACAGGAGATTTTACACCGAAAAAACAGATTCTGATCTATCCGGCAGTAAACAACTGTTATACAGCAAAATCACCTTACAGATCAGTACAGGAAAACGGAGAAGACTATCTTCTCACGGCAGTCAAAATGGAAGATTATCTGACCCTGTATGAGAGTTGTGCAGAGGACAGAAATAATCCGTATTTCTCTCCGCTGATGGAAAAAGACTATACAAATTTACCTGACACACTGATTCTTACAGCGGAATTTGACCCTCTCCGTGATGAGGGCGAAGAATATGGAAAACGATTAAAAGAAGCCGGAAATTATGTGGAAATACACAGGGTTTCGGATGCGCTTCATGGCTATTTTGCACTTGGAATCAGATTTTTGCATGTACAGGAAAGTTTTGATATTATGAATCGTTTTTTAAGTAAAGGAAGCGAATAAACGTGGAGAAAGGATACTCAAAATGGAGAAAATTAGATAACGCAGCACTGGCTTTTCCACTTGTCACAGACAAAAATGACACCAGAGTTTTCAGGTTCTACTGTCAGTTAAAAGAGGCTGTCAACAGTGAAATTCTGCAGCGTGCACTGGATCAGACAATGGAGAAATATCCGTTGTTCCGTGCAGTTCTGCGAAAGGGACTGTTCTGGTTCTATCTGGAGCGAAGAGATATAGATGCATTTGTAAAAGAGGAAAAGAGGCCGCCGTGCAGCAGCCTTTATATACCGGATAAAAAGAGCCTTCTATTTCAGGTGAGTTATTACAAAAACCGTATTAATTTTGAGGTATATCATGCGTTGACAGACGGTACCGGAGCAATGAATTTTTTAAGTGAACTGGTACAGAATTATCTGATCCTGACGCATCCGGAGGCAAACTTACCACGTGTAGAACATGCAGAGGAACCGACACCGGGAGCGCAGGAAGAAGATAGTTTTTCACAGTATTATTCCTCAGATATTCCGAAAAATAAAGAAAAAAAACCGTCAGCTGTGAAGCTGAAAGGTGAAAAATTACTGCATGCAGATATGCAGATCACAGAGGTAGTTATTCCGGTAAAAGAGACATTGGCGAAGGCGCGTTCTTATAGTGTTTCGATTACGGTTCTGCTTACTGCAATGTTGCTTTGTTCGATACATGAGGAGATTCCGAAGAACCGGCAGAAGAAGCCAGTTGCATTGATGATACCGGTCAATCTGCGCAATTATTTTCCATCTCAGTCGATGGGGAATTTCTTCGGATGGATTGAAGTTGGATATACTTTTTCCGATGAGACAATCTTTCAGGATGTATTATATGACGTAAAAAAACAGTTCAAAGAGAAGCTTGTAAAAGATAAAATAGCGATGGATATGAACGGATATGTGCGTCTGGAAAAGAATCCGGTAATACGTGCGGTGCCGCTTGAAATTAAAAAATATTTTATGATGGCGGGGGCGAATCTTGGCAGCAGGAGTATTACAGCGGTATATTCGAATATCGGGATTCTGCGTTTCCCGGAAGCGTATAAAACCTACATTGAACGGTTTGGTATCTTTGCAAGTACCAATTCTTTGCAGCTTTGTTCCTGTTCATATGAAGATCAGATGGTGCTTGGATTTACATCCAAAATTCCAGATGACAGCATTCAGAAGAACTTTATGCGGATGCTTCGTGAGGAAGAAATTCCATATAAAGAAGAGAAAAATGACTTTCCCGGATGTGGGGAGCAGCAGAAAAAAGAAGAGAAAAAGGTTTTACAGACATTCAGTTTTCTGTGTCTTGCCGTAGCTGTGATCTGTGGGATGATCAACTATCTGATGCTGGAGACACTGAACTGGTTCTGGTTTGCTGCGGCTGGCTGTCTGTGTGCATGGCTTGTTGTCGGAGTGGCATATTTTAAACGCAGAAACATCCTCAAAAACCTGGCATGGCAGTTGTTGCTCATTACGATTTTGTGCGTATTATGGGATCATTTCATCGGATGGAAAGGCTGGTCCGTAGATTTTGTATTTCCGTTTGGGGCACTTGCGGTGCTTGGAAGTGTCCCTGTAATCGCAAAGGTCAGCCATCTGGAGAGGGAAGAATATTTGTATTATCTGCTTCAGGCGGCGATGATCGGATGCCTTCCGGCAGTTCTTATCTGGATCGGAATCATAAAATATACGATGCCTTCCGTACTTTGTACAGGCATCAGTTTTCTGGTTCTGGCGGGGATGTTTATCTTCCGAAAGAAAGATACATTAAGAGAATTTCGAAAAAAACTGAGAATGTAAAATGTGATTTACGAGAAAGGAAAATACCGATGTTAGAATGTGATTATGAAGTGAAACAGATTGATGGAGATTATGCACATCTGCAGAGAATCGACAGACCGGAGGAAGAACTGAAGCTGGTGGCGAGGGCACTGCTTCCGATGGAAATCTATGAGGGATGTATTCTGCATTATGAAATGATGCAGTATTCCATGAAATAGAGGAGCAGGAAGCGGAGTTGTCTGCAATGCTTTGAGAAAAACCTCGGGAGAAAGTTATGGAACAGTATTACTACAACCATATGAATAAACAGGAACAGGCTGCCTATCATGGAATCCTTCAGGGACTTTCCGGACTGGCGGATGAGTTTCAGATTCCGGCACTGGACGGAGAGACTTTGTATAATGTCTTTTTCCAGCTGCGTCTGGATCATCCGGAGATTTTCTGGGCAACGGGATATAAATACCGATATTACAAAGAATCACCGAATATTATTTTTGTTCCGGAATATCTGTTTGATAAAGGCAAAATAAAAGAGCATCAGAAAGCAATGAAATCCAGAGTTGAAAAGCTTGTGCGTCCGGCGAAGGAGATGTCCGAATGGGAAAAAGAGAAATATGTACATGATTTTATCTGTCAGAATGTACACTATGACAAGCTCAAAAAGGCTTATTCTCATGAGATCATCGGCCCGCTCGGACAGGGAGTGGGTGTCTGCGAGGGCATTGCAAAGGCAGTAAAAGTCCTTCTGGATGCGCTGGGCGTCTGGTGCGTGATCGCAATATGTGGAAACAATCCGGAAAAAGGTATCAAATACCGTCATACCTGGAACATTGTCCGGATCGGAGGGACTTATTATCATCTGGATGCGACTTTTGATAATACACTCGGAAACAGTGATAAAGTCGAAGATATTCGTTATGATTATTTCAATCTTGATGACAAAAGTATCTTCCGGGATCATGAGCCTCTGATTGCAGCGGCACCTCATTGTACAGATCATGACCACTTTTATTACAGAGAAAAGAAGCTGTCTTTTACAAAGACAGAAGATGTGTATAAACGTTCACTTCAGGCAGCAAAAAAGGGAAAAACGCTGACATTTCACTGGAGAGGCGGCTACCTGACAAGAGAAGTTCTGAATGAACTCCTCGGACTTATCCGTAAAGCCGGTGAAGAAAAAAACAAGACAGCAGCAGTCAATATCAACTGGCCGCAGGCTGTACTGCGTCTGCATTATACAGAAGCACAGATGCAGGAATGCATCACAATGGAAGATGCAAATGAAGGGGAAAAGGAATAACAGATACACGGCAGTACAATGGCAATAAAAGGGGAGACAGACATGCTTGAGACATTCAATGTTCTACGAATCGATGAGCCGGATTTCGGATGTGAGGGACGTCCGGACGGGATGGCAGTGAAGGACAATGTCCTTCTGAAAAGTAATTATACAGGTGAAGAAATGACAGTCAGAGAGAAAGATGCCCGGCTGTATGAGCTGGATATCAATGAAGGAGATCAGGTATTTCTGATTGATGGTGAGATGCGTAAGATTCGCTGAGATGATGTGCCCTGATTGAACGCGGCTTACGGAGCGCTGATAAAAATAGACTAGAAAGTGCAGGAAGATAGATGGAATTAAATATTCTTGACTGGTTCCAGACGTTACATACACCGATTCTGGATAAAATTATGACATCGATCACAAAGCTGGGGGATGCGGGGATTTTCTGGATTATCCTGACACTGCTTTTTCTTATCATACCAAAGATGAGAAAAACAGGAATCATTATGGCAGCAGCACTGATCATGGATCTGCTGATCTGCAATGTAGCAGTAAAAAATCTGGCAGCAAGAACAAGACCATACGATGTAAACACCAGCGTGCAGCTGCTGGTGGCAAAGCTTCATGATTATTCATTCCCATCGGGACATACGGCCGCATCTTTTGCTTCGGTTACCGCGTTATATCTCGCAGGTGAAAAGAAGCTCTGGAAACCGGCACTGGTACTTGCCTGTCTGATCGCAGTATCGAGATTATATCTGTATGTCCATTATCCGACGGATGTTCTGGGTGGTATGGTTTTTGGAATCCTGGCAGGATATGTGGGCTACCGGCTGGTGAAATTTCTGGAAGCAAAGCTTTCCGGAAGAAAGAACGCAGGGAAACAGAAACAGGCACGGAGGTAACGACATGCACAGGATAAGACAATCCATTCAGTTTTATGGAAGAGTTCAGGGTGTGGGTTTCCGCTACAAGCTTGGTTATCTGGCAGACAAATACAGTGTGACCGGATGGGCGAGAAATGAATATGACGGATCGGTTTCGACAGAGCTGCAGGGGCTGGAAGAAGATATTGACAAGATTGTACAGGCACTTTACAATGACCGGTATATAGAGATTGACGATATCCGAAGACGTGAGATTTCTGTGGATGAGGAAGAACGAAGATTCGGAGTTCGGTATTAAAGGAGGACGCACGAGTGGACGAATTATATCAGGCAATTGAGGAGAAGATCAAAGCAGCAGGATACCCGAGAGAGATTTCCGGGCAGGCTGTGTATGAAGACATCTGTGATCAGATCGAGGGAAAAGAAAACGGCAGTTATGTGTTACTGTCCAAATTTGAGGATGATGTGATTTTTGAGTATCACATTACGATCATGGATCATGAATTTAATCTCGGGATTCTCACGATGAGACTTCCGGAAGGCATATATGCGGCAAACTTTGATGAAGACTGACAGAACAGAGCGGGTGAAAACCTGCTCTTTTTGTATGATGGTTATGGTAAGTACTATAGCTACATGCAAACATTTCGCATTTTCGTGAAAAACTACAGAAAAACATTTTGCGATTTCGTGAAAAAACAGGGATGTGCAGAATCTTTTCATAGATGAGATGGACGATTTGGATAGCTTTTTCCGTAATTTATTTCTTTTGAAGGGACGGGAATTGAAGGGGAAAAAGTGTGTCCTGATTTTTGATGAAGTTCAGTTGTTTCCGCAGGCAAGACAGGCAATTAAATATCTGGTAGCAGATGGTCGGTATGATTATATTGAAACAGGATCATTGATTTCGATACGTAAAAATATTCAAAATATCCTTATTCCATCAGAAGAATATAGGATAAAAATGTATCCAATGGACTTTGAAGAATATCTGTGGGCACTGGGCGATACGGTCACATTTGAGGCGATTAAAAGTGCTTACGAAAAGCGAAAACCACTGGGTGATTCTATTCACCGAAAAATAATGAAAAAGTTCCGGACATATATGGTTATAGGAGGAATGCCGCAGGCTGTCAGTGCATTTGTTGAAGGAAAAACTTTTGCACAGATTGACTTTATAAAAAGAAATATACTGAGTCTTTATGAAGAGGATCTGGCAAAATATGATCGAGATAATCGGGAAAAAGCGTCGGTGGTTTTTCGAACGATTCCGGAACAGTTGGAGAATAAGAATTCACATTTCAAATTTTCTGTGATTGATAAAAATGCAAGATATCAAAACTACGTAGATGCGGTAAGCTTCATATCAGAGTCTATGATGGGGAATGAGTGTATTAATGTAACGAAACCGGAAGTGGCACTTGAATTGTTTGCAGATCGTAGCAATTTCAAACTGTATATGGGCGATACCGGACTTCTGGTAACACAGATTATGAAGAGTAGAGATGAGACAGATGAAGATTTGTATAAAGCACTGATTATAGATAATCTCAGCGTTAATCAGGGGATGATTATTGAAAATGTGGTTGCACAGATGCTCAGAGCATCTGGTCATGAATTGTATTTTCATGAGTATTTATATACTCCGGAAGATTCTGTCAGGGAAAAGAAATATGAAATAGATTTTATGACTGTTAAAAAGAAAAAAATCTGTCCGATTGAGGTAAAATCTTCCGGATACATGTCTCACAAATCTTTTGATTATCTGACGAAAAAATACCAGTTGAAGATGCAGGATCGTTATATTATTTATACGAAAGACTTAAAATATAAAGATGAGATTATGTATATACCTATTTATATGACAATGTTGATATAATAGAAGTTTTGTAACTATTCAGAAGGTGATTTGGAATGCATTTTGACTCGTAACTGTGAGGGTGCTGAACAGCACTTCAGAAGGGGGATATCAATAAAGTCGTCCTGATCGATAAGTCCAGTACGATTCTGACGATTTTACTTGCGCTGATTTTTCTTCATGAAGGATTATCATGGGCAAAGGCTGGATGTGTTATTACCGGGCTTTGCAGCAGGGACCGGCAAGTGTGGTCGTGCCAATCGATAAACTGAGCATTCTTGTGACGATTGCATTCTCATGGATCGTATTCCATGAAAAACTGACACGGAAATCAGCGGTGGGGGGTATTTATCACGGTGGGAATCGTATTGATGACAAAGCTATAAAGATTAGGAGTTAGAGATTATGGGACATTTTTATTTTATAAGACATGGACAGACTGTATGGAATGTAGAGAACAAAATCTGATTTTGAATAATCTACAAATTATGTGCACTGTGTTTAAAGGATTTACAGGTTGTACGTTTTACTGCAATATGCTATAATACACACTTGAATACTAGGTTAAAAGGAGCGCTTTATAGTGACTATTCATGATAAATATAGAGTACTACAGGAGAATCTTAAAGCACTGGGAAGTGCAGCAGTTGCGTTTTCAAGTGGAGTGGATTCTACATTTCTTCTGAAAGCGGCACAGGAAGCTCTTGGTGACAAAGTAATCGCGGTTACGGCGAGTTCCTGTTCTTTCCCGAAGAGAGAGTTAGAAGAAGCAAAAGCATTCTGTGAAAAAAACGGAATCCGCCAGATCATTGTTGAATCCGAAGAATTGGATATCGACGGTTTTCGGCAGAATCCGAAGAACCGCTGTTATCTGTGTAAGCATGAACTGTTTGAGAAAATCTGGGAGATTGCGAAGGAAAACGGCATGAATGCTGTAGCCGAAGGATCCAATATGGATGACAACGGAGATTACCGTCCGGGTCTGATCGCAGTTAAAGAGCTCGGTGTCAGCAGTCCGCTTCGTCAGGCAGAGCTTTCCAAAGCTGAGATCCGCGAACTGTCCAAAGAAATGGGACTTCCGACCTGGGATAAACAGTCCTTTGCATGTCTTTCTTCACGTTTTGTATATGGAGAAACAATCAATGAGCAAAAGCTTGGAATGGTTGATAAAGCAGAGCAGCTGCTTCTTGACATGGGATTCCATCAGGTACGCGTCCGTATTCACGGAAATATCGCAAGAATCGAAGTTCTTCCGGAAGAGATCACAAAGATTGTTGAAGAAAAAAATAGAATGAAGATTGCATCGAAACTGAAAGAATATGGCTTTGATTATGTAACACTGGATCTTCTGGGTTACCGTACCGGAAGTATGAACGAAACACTTGAAGATAAGGAGATTAAGAGATAAATGTTGAATCAGTTTTCCAGAACACAGCTTTTATTTGGCAAAGAGGCGATGGAGAAACTGTCCGGCTCCCGTGTTGCCGTATTTGGAATCGGCGGAGTTGGCGGTTATACTGTCGAGGCACTTGTACGAAGCGGAGTCGGAGCAATTGACCTGATCGATGATGACAAAGTATGTCTGACAAATCTCAACAGACAGATCATTGCAACCAGAAGTACAATTGGCAAATACAAGGTAGACGTTATGAAAGAACGTATTCTGGACATCAACCCGAAGGTCGAGGTGAATGTTCATAAATGTTTCTATCTGCCGGAAACAAAGGATGAATTTGATTTTTCGCAGTATTCCTATGTGGTAGATGCGGTGGATACTGTGACTGCGAAGATTCAGCTTGTCATGGAGGCAAAAGAAGCCGGAGTTCCGATCATCAGCAGCATGGGTGCGGGAAACAAGCTGGATCCGACTGCTTTTGAAGTGGCTGACATTTATAAAACATCTGTCTGCCCGTTGGCAAAAGTCATGCGGCGTGAATTAAAGAAACGTGGAGTGAAAAAACTCAAAGTAGTCTATTCAAAAGAACAGCCGACCAGACCGATTGAAGATATGTCAATCAGCTGTCGTACTAACTGCATCTGTCCTCCGGGAGCTGCACATAAGTGTACGGAGCGTCGTGATATCCCGGGATCCACTGCATTTGTACCGTCTGTAGTCGGTCTTATTATAGCAGGAGAAGTCATCAAAGATCTTGCGGCAAAGTAAATATGGCGGCTGTCAAAACTAAATAAGATATCCCTGTTTCGGGCTGTTATTTTGCGATATATCGAATGAAATTGCGGATAATGGCCCGTTTTGGACTTGCTTTATATAGTTAAAACGAATTAATGATAAGATGAAAGTATCGTTTTGACTCGTAACTGTGAGGGTACTGAACAGTTACCGTATTTCTATACAAAGGAGAAAATTCGTATGAGAAGAAATAAAAAGAGTAGAATTCTTGCAATTTTGCTTGTTGTGTCGATGATCGGAAGTTCTGCGGTTTATGTTCAGGCGGCAGAGGTAAGTATTACTCCGGCAGCAGAAGCCGAAGATCCGGATACGGATATCGAGATATGTGGGGAAGAACATGAGATGAAAGAAGTGCAGGTAGTGGAACCTACCTGTACAGAAGCAGGATATGTACTCTGGAAATGTCCGAGCTGTGGCTACGAGGAAAAACGTGATCTCAAAAAGGCACTTGGTCATGAGCTTGAGGTGGTTTCTACAGAAGAAGCTGCGGAAAATACTCCGGGAAAAGTTGTTTATAAATGCAAAAGAAAAAACTGTGATTATACAGAGACCATACCGATTCCTGTCAAAGAACCGGGTACAGAGGGAAAAGAAGACAACAAGGATAACGACAAAGACAATAACCCGGGAAACAATGAAAAGTCAGATGTGCCAGCTGATCCGAACGAAAATGATAAGACTGATAACAATGGTGAGACAAAGCCGGATACCGGAAATGAATCCGGCGAAGATTCTGATAAGACAGAGGAACCCGCGGTTGACGAAGAAGAACTCCCGGATGTGGATGAAGAATATGCGTCCTATGCTTCTTCTACATCTACGGAGGTTGTAGCAGAATATGATCCGACAACGGCTTCCCATACAATCAAAGTAGTGAAAGACGCGAAGCACCCGGAGGAAGTTGAGGAGATTGAGGGCAAAACTGTTGCAGATAATACAGCCAGAATCAGCAGAGATGAACAGGGAAACCTTACGGATCTGGCGATATCTACGGAAATTGAAAAGATTAAAAACGGATTTTCTCTGACCAGTGAATCAAAAACATTGAAATCTATTTCCATTATAAATGCGAAAGATCTGTCAAATGACTGGTTTACTTTAAATGCAGGCAAAACGGCAGGTGAACTTGGAATTCATGTAGAGTATACAAAAGATGAAATAGTTCTGACTCTGACGGAAAACAAGAAGATACTGAATATTGTAAACGTTACAAAGGATGAGACAACGATTACAATGAAGACTTCAACCGGCGGAAGCTTTGGGATTCGAAAAAATCTTCAGAAGTTTTCAACAAAACTTGAGGGCGTGGTAAAAGGCACAAAGAACCGGATCGTACTGAAAGGTACAGAAGGTGCGAAACCATCTGTGGAGCTGTCTTATGTGAAAGAGAAGAGAGAGGACGACACGGCAGTTAAAGAAACAGCAGAAAAAGATAATGAAACTGAAAATAAAGAAAACGATGAAGACTCTGCAAATGCAGAGGAAGAAAGAAATGAAGAACATTACTGGATCAGAGCCTATGACGACGAGGTGGAGGATCCAATTGTGATCACTGTTTATAAGAAATAAAAATTAACGGGGCATATCAAAACGATATGCCCCGTGATTTTAGTATTCGCCTACAACTGTAGCTTTAAGCAGGTTGGTGTTTCCGGAACGTCCAAGCGGAACTCCGACAGTCAGAACAACGACATCGCCTTTTTTTACATAGCCGTTTTCTTCGGCGGCTTCTGTAGCGTGAAGGAGAAGGATCTCCATGCTGTATTCTTCTTTTGTCAGGATCGGAGCAACACCCCATACCATGTTTAACTGACGCCATGTACGTTCATCCGGAGTACATGCGATGATCTGGCATCCTGGACGATATTTGGAAACCATGCGTGCAGTGTTTCCGGAACGGGTAACTGCGATGATGGCTTTTGCATTCAGGTCGATGGCTGTCATGCAGGTAGCATGAGAAATCGCAGTTGTTACGTTGGTAGTGTCATCTTTTGTACGAACACTGAACTGTTGGTTGTATTCAACATCAGCTTCTGTACGGCGGGCAATCTTGACCATCGTCTTGAGTGCTTCAATCGGATATTTACCGGCAGCAGTTTCACCGGAAAGCATGATCGCACTCGTTCCCTGATAGATAGCATTGGCAACGTCTGTAGTCTCTGCACGTGTCGGACGCGGATTCTTGATCATGGAATCCAGCATCTGAGTTGCTGTGATAACCTGTTTGCCGGCACTGTATACTTGGGAAATGATATCTTTCTGAATAACCGGAACGTCTTCAAGCGGAATTTCAACACCCATATCACCACGGGCAATCATGATACCGTCTGCGGCTTCAATGATGCTGTCGATGTTGTCAACACCCTGCTGGTTCTCGATCTTTGCGATGATCTTGATGTCGTGGCCGCCGTTTTTCTCGAGGATATCGCGGATCTCTTTGACATCGGCTGCTGTTCTGGTGAAAGAAGCAGCGATGAAATCATAGCCTTCTTTGATACCGAAAAGGATATCGTCATGATCCTTTGGGCTGATAAATGGCATATTTACTTCGACGCCAGGAAGGTTTACACCTTTTTTGTTGCTGAGGACACCGCCGTTTATAACGGTACAGACAATGTCATGACCTTTGATCTTTTTGACTTCAAGTCCGATCAGACCATCATCGATCAGAATGCTGTTGCCAGGTTTGACATCTTTATATAAATCCTTGTAGGTAACAGAAACGATTTTTTCATTTCCTTCGATCTCATCTGCAGTCAGAGTAAATTCCTGACCTTCCTTCAGAGTGATCTTTCCATCTGCAAATTCGCAGATACGAATTTCAGGACCTTTTGTATCGAGAAGCGCTGCAACTGGTTTGTTAAGACGTGTGCGGATTTCTTTTAATTTATCAATACGGCCTTTCTGTTCATCGTGTAAACCATGAGAGAAGTTAAAACGTGCTACATTCATTCCTTCTTTAATTAATTCTTCCAGAACACCGTCTTTGTCAGTAGACGGACCAAGGGTACAGATAATTTTTGTTTTGCGCATTCAAATTCCTCCTACTTTTCCTTAAAAATACACCTTTATTCTAACATATAATTTTCATTGTACAAGTTAAGTTTTTGATAAAATACACGTTAAATTTATAACATAATATCAAAGATTGTGGGAGCAGTTTAATACAAAACAATCTTTGATATATAAAACGCAACAATCGCCATACCAGTTTAAAATCTGGTATGACGATTGATGTATTTTGCCTTATATTTAGAATATACGATCGTCTGATCTTTATACAGTCCGTAATAACCGGAAACGGCATAGCTGATGGAAACTGCGATCAGATAATAGGAAACACCACGGAATCCGAAGAGCTCAAATGCGATCAGGATCGAGGTGATCGGGCAGTTGGTAACACCGCAGAAAAGTGCTGCCATTCCGGCGGCTGCGCAGATAGACGGGGAAAGTCCTATCAGATGCCCCATGAGACATCCGAAAGTTGCGCCGATGCAGAACGACGGAACAATCTCACCACCGCGGAATCCGGCACGCATGGTCAGCGCGGTCAGAAGAATTTTCCAGAAGAAATCCAGTGGACGCGTCTGTCCCTCTTCAATGGCAAGCTCGATCAGATTGTTGCCTGCGCCCATGTAATCAGTAGTTCGTAAAAGCAAAGTGATCGCAATGATGATCGCACTGGCAGCAACAATACGAATATAGGGATTTTTGAAATATTTTGTGTAAAGTTTGCTGATTCCCTGCAATGTCATGCAGAAAATGATACTGATCGCGGCACATGCGACAGCGACGAGAACCATTTTCAGACCGGTTTCCACAGTAAGATCCGGAATATCTACAACGTGAAAAGATTCTGGATGAATTCCGAAGTTGGCAGCAAATTCCGAAGCAATAATAGAAGATATCACGCATGGAACCAGTGCTGCATAGTACATGATACCGACGCTGACTACTTCCATGGAAAAAACAGCTGCAGCCATCGGAGTACCGAAAACAGCGGAGAAAGCCGCACTCATTCCACACATGACCATGACGTGACGGTCTTCTTCGTCGAGACGGAACCAGCTTCCGAGCTGATTACCGATGCTTCCGCCAAGCTGGATCGCTGCACCTTCACGTCCGGCAGAACCACCGGCAAAGTGTGTCAGGATCGTAGAAATGAAAATCAGCGGAGCAGAACGGAAGGGAACGTCATCCTGTGAGCGGATGGTGGAAAGTACCTGATTGGTGCCGCCATCGTCCTGTCCGAGTTTCTGATAGAGAAAGACGATGACAAGGCCGGTAGCGGGCAGCAGAAAGAACACCCAGAAGTGTTCTGTGCGGTAAGTTGTAACAAATTTCAGTGCCCGTGCAAAAAGACTGCTGATGAAACCGACCATCAGCCCGGTCAGGACTGCGAGAAGCAGCCACTTGATCAGATTTGTCATGTCATACCGGATGTGCCCGGCATAATAGTGCAGATCGTGAGTTTTTTCCGGATTTTTATTATCCTGTGTGTTGTTCATAAGCTCCCCCAAAAGTTAAATAGTGTTTTGCATATTCCCGAAGTAGTTCTGTTTATATCAGGGCATGCAACAAACGGTTCCGGGAAATATTCTGCGGAACCGTCTGATGATTGTACTTATAAGTTGTATGGTTTGGTATTATTCCTGAGTAATTCCTGTAACCTCATATCCTGCTTCTTTGATCGTAGCGCGGATCTTGTCTTCGTCAACTTTTTCCGGTGCTGTGAAAACAGTTGTGTTGCTTTCATGGGAAGATACGACATCTTCTGCACCGAAAACTTTTTTGATTGCTTCATTTACATGTGCTTCGCAGTGTCCGCACATCATTCCTTCAACATTAACTGTAACTTTTACCATAGTTTTTTGCTCCTTTTCTTTTTTATTAT